>JAEEGG010016017.1_pt1 | contig 15634 bp, 14 predicted proteins | sample 9134161 | NCBI WGS metagenome assembly JAEEGG01 (sample SAMN16246543, study PRJNA631951) | gut metagenome | biome: gut microbiome; feature: rumen; material: CR-attached | host: Bos | place: Iran: Karaj | collected 2018-10
GAAACTCCTTGGCGAGGAAAACCCGCGCCTCCCCATTGTCCGCATCGATTACTACGCGGCAAAGGAACTGAGGCTTTCCCTGCAGAACGCTTCCACCATTGTCAAGGATAACGTCGTGTACAAGAACAAGAACTCTGAACGGCTGCCCGTCGCGGACCTTCCTACCAAATCCACGAATCCTTCGGACGCCTTCAAGTACTTCTGCATGTCCAAGGACCTCACGGCCATCGCGAAGGGCGCGACCGCCGTTCCGGCGGGAAACGCAGATCCGATGACGAAATAAGTGTACTTCTCCCGAAAACAAGGCTTCGCTGCATCCCAGCGGAGCTTTTCGTCATATATCACCATCTGGTTATCGGTGCGGTCGCATGCGACGGAGAGGGCGGGCCGGCGCCGATTGTCTCGCAAAAAACAGTTTTTTCGCCTCCGGAATATGTTTTTATTTGATTTTCAGAGGAATTCACATATAAAACTGCCCAAAAAACGTCAAATCTCCGCCGCCGCCATCAGCTTGACGGCCATACCTGTCCTTTTGACGGAAATTGAAACGGGTATTTTTGCATGCGAATACCTGATAGTGCTAAGCTTCTTAGTTTTTCCTGGACTGCAGTGATGCAATCCAGGTTTTCTATGTCCTTTTTTACGGACAGCGCCTGTTTATCTTTGCATCCGTGAAACTGTATGATGCCATACACGAGATGCGGCGGCTCACCCATGAGGGCGTGCCTTTCTCCTTCACGTTCATGTCGTACAGTGAAAGGAATGACTCCACGGACGGGATAGTCCATGTCCGTTCCGCCAAACTTCTTCAGCGCGAAAATGTCAGGTACAACAAGAACGCAGAAGACCAGGAACGCTATCTGAACCTGGACACGAATGAGCCGCGCCGGTTCTGGCATCCTCTCCTGATGGAGTTCAACGGTGAAAAAGTAACCTTATGACCGAAGTGAAATCAATCGGCCGCCACGCCTACGCGGCCCACACGGATGACGGGCGGGTATATCTGCTGTCAAACAAGTTGGGAGACGGCATCCCGCCTTCGTTCTGGCGGATGGGAGACCCGAACTGGGAAGTCCTTCCCATGGACATCGGAGGAGAGCGCATCGTTCCGTTCGGCCACGACAACCGGCTTCCCGTCCAACTCCGGAATATCCTGGACGACAACAACCTCGCTCCGGGCGTGCTGGACCGGCAGCTGGGTCTCATCTATGGTCAGGGCCCTTTCCTGTACCGCCTGGCATACAGGGACGGTGAGATTGTCCGGGAATGGATCCAGGATACGAAGATCGAAGACTGGCTCCGGAGTTGGGATGCACCCTCCTTCATCAAGGGCGCCCTGTCAGACTACCTGCACCTGAAGGGGTACTTCAACGCGACATACCTGGAAAGGGGCTGGAGAATCGGACGGAAACCCAGGATTGCGATGCTCGAGCACATCCCTGCGAAGAATGCACGACTGGAATGGACCGACACCCGGAACATCAGGGATGTCAAGCACATCATCGTGGGCGATTTCGAGCACGACTGCACCGGCACGGGCACGATGAAATACCCGGTCTACAATCGCCGGAACCCCGGTGAATTCCCGGCTTCGGCCTCCTACAACCACACCTATTCCTTCGGTCGCGACTTCTACTCCGTTCCCCAGTACTGGGGGACGCTGCGGTGGATTGTCCGTGGATCCGAAATCCCGACCATCTTCAAGTATGTCACGGACAACGGCCTGAACCTTGCCTATCACGTGCATTCTCCGCAAGGATACTGGGACGCGAAGCGGGAATGGCTCCGGCGGATCCATCCCGAATGGGCCTCCGATGACGGAAAAATCGAAGAAGAGATCCGTGCGATGACAGACCGGTTCCTCACGAACCTGACGGAAGTCCTGTCCGGCAAGGAGAATGCCGGCAAGTTCTTCCATACGGTCGACGTCATAGATGAAGTGACAGGGAAACCCGTCACCTGGTCCATCGAGCCCATCGACCAGAAGATCAGGGATTTCGTGGAAAGCCAACTGAAGATCGCCGAAGCATCTTCATCTGCCATCACCTCCGGCATGGGCCTGCATCCGGCGCTGTCGAACCTGATCATCAACGGGAAGTTGGCCAGCGGGTCGGAACTCCTGTACGCCTTCAAACTTTTCCTCTCCAGCGATACGGAGATTCCGGAATCGACGGTCCTGGAACCCATCAACCAGGCTATTGCCTTCAATTTCCCCGGAAAGGACCTCCGGGTTGGCTTCTATCACCGTTCCGTCAAGACGGAAGAGGCGACTCCGACGAATGACCGGATCAAAAACGAATAACCATGCTATTCAACAAGGATGACAATGGCAGTGTGGAACTGCAGCAGATAACCGGAGTCTTTGCGGCGTCGAACGATTACAGCGTCGTGTCTTCCGAAATCGACGAGGCGACCCGGGCTGTGGCCCGCCTGGTGGGTGAGAAGGTCATCGAGGATGCCGAAGCCGCATACGAATCGGGTGATGAGGACGGGGTGACCGCTGCGGTCCGGCTGGCCGTGGCCGTCCTCGCCGTTTTCCGTTATACCAGGAACAATCTCATCTCCCATGGAGACAATGGTGCCAGGTTACCGGTCGATGACAATGAGAAGGTCCCCTTCGAGTGGATGATCGACCGGGACGAACGGGCGCAGCGGGAACGCTGGTTCCGCGCCATGGACGCCCTTTACGGAATCCTGGAAAAAACCGAGAATGATTCCTGGATGGGATCCGACACCCGGAAGATCTACCAAGCATCCATTGTCCGGACCCTGCAGGATTTCGAACGGATCTATCCCGTGGACGGATCCTACTATGTGTTCTATATGCTCCAAGGGCCCGTGATCGAGAGCCAGCCGCCTATCCGCCGGATGATCGGGGCGGAGAACTGGGCGGGTATGACAGGAGACAGCCCGTCGGAGAAGCAGAGGGAACTCCTCCCCCTCTGCCAACGCTACGCTGTCATCTCGGCCCTCATCAAAGCCGTCCGCCGGTGGAACCTGGAAGTGTTTCCGCTCACTATCGCACGCAGGTTCTCGCCGTCCTACCAAGGGAACAAGGCAACGCGAGCTGCACTCCGTACGGAAATCGACGCATACATCGCCGGGCTGGAGGCACAGTTGGACGATATCCGCGACGAAATCGCCGAAGTACTCGCGGACGGAAATCCTTTCAGTGACTTCGACCCTATCCCGACCGGTGACCGTCGCAAGAAATTCTTCTCGGCGCAATGACCGAAATCGAGGTATACGAAACCGGAAAGAAGGTTACGGTCCCTTCGACCTGGTCCGAGATGACTCCGGAACAGGTGCAGACGGTGTTCAGGATCTACGACCGTGCCGTCCGGAAAGGATGGACCGTCATGGAAAGGAACGTCCGGATCCTGTATTCGCTCCTTGAAATCCGGCCAGGCTGGAAAACCGCACACCCGACGCCGAAAATGGTGGAGAACATCGTCATGCTGTGTGAACGATGCCTGGGCTTCCTGGGCGATGAAGGGCTGACCTATGACGGCCTGGCCAATCCGCTCCCCCGCGTCGGAAGGCTGCATGGCCCAGGCGAATTACTGCAGGACATCACCTTCGGAGAGTTCCGCGCTGCGACCCGGGCGCAGCAGGACTTCTTGAAAAGTCACCGGCCGGAGGATTTGGACGAGATGGTAGGCGTCCTATACCGAAGCCGGTACCGGAAGGGGAACCGCGCCGGGAGACGCGCCGGACCGATTGGCGGGAAAGCATTCCGGAACGATGTCCGAAGGGCGGCCAGGATGAGGTCATGGCAAAAACGGCTCGTCTTGCTCTGGTTCTGCGCCTGCCTGCACTACCTGCAGACCGGCAGACTCATCCTGAACGGTGAAGACGTCGACCTGTCCCTGCTCTTTCAGGATCCAGATTCGATGATGGGCCCGGCTGCCACCTGGAATGACCTGCTTTTCCAGGTAGCACGGGAACAGACGCTTGGTAACATTGACCGCGTGGAAGAGGAGCCGCTGTTTTCGGTCCTCGCCCTGATGTGGTCCAATTATAAGGAGGCGAAACGCTATGAAGAGACTGCAAAGGCTCACAAGAGTCACTGAGTATTTGTACAGGTTCCGGGCTCCATCTTTTCCGGAAATCGTACCGATCATGACGGTTAATCAAGAGAACGCCACGTCCCAACTGGCCAGGACAGCCGGCGAGCAGCTGCTCATCGCCCTTCCGGAAGGCCGATCTACTGGTCGCGACTCCGATTCCTTTGAAGAGACGGTCTCCTTTGCCATGTTCGCCCTCTCCAAGGTTAATGGCCCAGCCCGTACCACCGAGTCCGCCCAGATCGCTTATGGCAACCTTCTTCAAATCCTGGACGACTGTTTGGAGCAGTTGGTACTGGATCTCACCGGAGGCGAGACCGGTGCCCCCTGTCCACAACTTGCAGGACTGGAACTCACGACGGCAGACGTCGTTCCGGAATACTCGGTCTTCGGCGGATGGAGCGGCTACTATATGGAAATCGTCCTCGAATAATGGGTGTCAAGGAGCGGTTCATCAAGGAGACCCTGGAGTCCCAAGGGCGTCGGATGCTCCGAGCCCAGGGCCAGGTCATGGAGGAAGCACTGCGCTTCCATACCGGCGAGACCTACGGCCGTCGGCGTATCACCGTTACCGAGGGTAGCGAGATGAGCGGCACCCTCACCTTCCACCACACCGTCCAGGAACGCTTCCTAGACATGCGTCGCCTCCGACACGGATCTTCCGAGTCCAAGCGGCCTAGATCCCGCCGGATCCACAACCGTTTCGTCATGGGTATGTATAATGCCATCGCCCGCGAGCTCATGTATGGCTTCACTGAAGATGTCGCCGCTAGAATCCGGGAGGAGATAGAGCGGAGTGGTAAGTAATTTGAAGTACAAACAAAGTTTAATTGTGCAATAATGTGCAATAATGTGCAATAATGTGCAATAATGTGCAAAAAAAGGGCAATTTTCTGGTAAATAACTAAACATTCCTCTATATTTGCAATGCCAAGAATGATAGTGTTTTGTGTTTTAGCCTCCGATGACTCCGCTTAGAACCGTGGATCTTTCCACTTTTGCTCGCTTTTTGGGATTGTCCATGATATCTCAAGGTATTTCTGTAAGTCCTCTGAAACTACAGAAATTGCTTTATTATCAACAGGCATGGCACATGGTGTTTTTTGGCCGGGAGAATCAATTGTTTAACGAAAGTCCCGAGGCGTGGGTCAATGGTCCTGTATATCCTGCGATATATCACCAGTACAAAGAATGTGTACCTGGGATGTGTGACCATCTCCGACCTGAACATTTCGGTGTACCCACAGATGGTGTCTTGGACGAATTAGCGAGACTTGATGCTTCCATGGGACTTCAGGAAGAAGAACTTAGGCTCTTCCAATCCGTTATGGCACTTTACGGCGCGAAGACGCAGAATCAATTGATTTTGGTTACTCACGCGGAAAAACCGTGGTGCGATGCTCGAGAGGGGCTCCTTCCTTATCAGTCTTCGGATCGAAAGATTTCTTTAGACACAATGTATTCCTATTATAAGGAACGTCACGATAGAATCAGGGGTAGAAAATGATCGATACTGATCTTTTATCACCTGACGACTTTTGGGACGACATCTATGGGCCCACGCAGGTTGGGGAAAATTTAACACGAGAAGAGACTCTCTTGTCGTATGATGTTCCTATTGTAATCAGTTATGAGTTAATTGATCTAAATATTACTGATTATCATTTCTTTCAGGTATTTCTCCCAAAAGAAACACAGGAGTATTTTCGAATCATGAAAGAACTCTCCTGCTGTTCTATCAATCATATGATTAGTGAGAGCGAACACGACCTCCATTTCTATCGTTCCAAGGTTACTAAGCGCATCACAAACCTTCTTAAGCAATTAGATCCTGATTGTACTCCGGATCAGGAATCCACTTTCATTTTTCATTTTGCTCTTGGAACTGATGAAAACGGTGCTTCTCGGGAGTTGGGCAGACGGTCACCAAGAGTTTACTTTATGCTGGGCCGTAATGGACGAATTTTTCCTCTCTTCTTCGATCCTTTTCACGAGATTAATCCATTAAACCCATGATCATCAGCCTCGGCACTCCGGGGGCTTTGTTGTGCCAGTCTGGAACAATAACGAGGAGGTGGCACAATAAGGCAAGGATTTTGCACTTATTTATTTATGAAGCGTTTAGCTCTCATATTGTTTATTCTGGTATTGTCCTATCCTTTGTACGGTCAGTACAGTTGGCGTTTTTCTCCGTCATATACATTCGATGCGCCTGCGTTTTCAAAGGAAGATTTAGCATCCAGGGCGGAGGATTACAGGAGATATGCTGCCGTTCAACTCAATGCGCCGGACATATACCAATACGATTCGAAGCATCACACCTCTTGGTTTCTGTATACTTATTCTTCCTTGGTAAATAAAAAAGAGGTTAATAATGTTGTAAAAATGTACGTCAGTATTCTACCTGATCAAGGAGGATATACCGTAATCGCCGAAAAATGCGAAGCGTCCGTCAGGATAGGAAGCCGGGCTCTTTTTGAATTCGAAACACTCCGTTCTGATGACTCTGTTTATCAAGATAAGATGATCCATACCGCCGTAACCCAGATTAAAGCTTTTATTCAAGAACAGTTCGACAGTCTTATTCCTAAGATCCGAGAGATCATGGAGAATCCCGTCGATGGGTTCAGATTAAAGGAGATAACGGATTAGGCGTCTATTCTCCAGACAGTTCTGGACTCTTTATTTGAGAGCAATGATTTAGGCGTGATATTTGCATTTGCTATTAAAAACTGATTGTTATGCTTTTGTGGGAGTTACCAGTCGGAGTATTCATTATCCTTCTCTTCATTGCTTTCTTCCAATGGAGAAAGAAGGTGTGGGACCGGCAGGAACGAGAGAAAGAACAAAAAGCGCTCAATCTATATCTTCATCTCAACAAGTTCTCCTTTGAGGATCAAGCTTATATCTTGAACCACAGCAAGCCTTTCTATTTGCGTGGTCATTTCAAGCGCCTTTACTATTATGCTTGCAGACGATGGGATGAGTCCGGAAGCATTTATGACAATGTGGAAGAAATCATCCGTAGTAGTTGGAAAAGCCGTAGACTCCGCCGAAAAGCGTTGGCTCGAAAACTATGGCGGAAGGTGCTTCCTTCCAAATCTGTTGCCATAGCATAAACGACTCCGATTGTCCTTTTTAGCCGCTAACATGCGGCTATTTTTGTGCCGTAATCACGTGAATTATGGCAAAGAAACTGATTGAGGAAGATCTTCGCTTGAATATCTTGGTTAACGGCGATGCCGGCAAGAAAGCGGCTCTTGAAGCGGCAAAGACCTTTGATGATCTGGGGAAGAAACTCGAGAACGCGAAGAAAGAACTCTCCGCAATCGATGCTGGGCTACGGCCCCAGGGATACGATAATGCCCAAAAGAAGGTACAGGCCTTGAGTGCGTCCTACGAGAAAGCTCGCCAGCGAATGGAGTCGTTGAATCGGCAGCAGCAAATTGAGACGATGACGTTAGGAGAATTGCAGCGGCATATCAAATTGACATCCATTGCGCTTAGAGATGCTATTCCTGGCACAAAGCAATGGGAATCACTGAATAAGGAACTCAACGATACCAAGAATCGGTTGAAAGAACTCCGAACGGGAAGTGCTCAAACCGAGGGTGTGTTGAAAAGGCTCTGGAACTCGGCTGCTGGAGCGGTTGCAATTCTAAATGCGGGTTGGATGGCCCTTAGACGTGTAGTTGATGGTCTGCGTAGTGCATTTGATACTATCAAGGATTTTGAGCAGGCTAATGTGAATCTTTCTACTATCCTCGGGCAGGAGGTAGATACCATATTTGACCTGACCAACCAAGCCCTTAAACTTGGACAAACTACCCGATACACGGCATCCGAAGTAACTAACCTTCAGACTGAACTTGCCAAATTGGGATTTACCCAGCGTCAAATTCTTCAAATGTCCGAGTCCGTACTCAATTTTGCAACTGCAGTCGGCTCAGAACTTCCGGAATCAGCCGCACTAGCCGGCGCCACACTACGGATGTTTGGGCTCCAGGCTAGCAGTACGGACGATGTAATGGCGACCCTTGCACTATCCACGAACAAAAGTGCCCTTAACTTCTCGTATCTGCAAACGGCCATGTCCATAGTCGGACCTGTGGCAAAAACCTTCGGATTCAGTGTCAAGGATACTACGGCACTTCTCGGCACCCTCGCCAACGCAGGTTTCGACGCATCCTCTGCCGCTACGGCTACACGCAACATTATTTTGAATCTCGCCAATGCCAATGGGAAACTTGCGAAAGCACTTGGTGAACCGATTGAGACTTTCCCCGACCTTATCGATGGGTTGAAAAAACTGAATGATCGGGGAGTCGACCTTGCAACGACCCTCGAACTGACCGACAAACGATCTGTAGCCGCTTTCAATGCGTTTCTGTCCGGTGCGGATAGCGCCAAGATCTTGCGGGAAGAACTGGAGGATACTGATGGCGTTCTTCAAGATATCGCAGAAAAGCGAATGAACACAGTGGAAGGCTCGGTTGCTTCTCTTCAGTCTGCTTGGGAAAGATTCGTTTTGTCACTGAGGAATAGCCAGGGCACAATCAAAAAAACAATCGATCTTCTGACTGACCTTGTCAGGGGAATCACCCCTGGGGAGGAAACTGATCCTAACGCAACAGCCCGCCGGACCAGTTCCTATATTGGCACCCTCTGGAACATGTACAGTGACAAAGAGGATGGGGTCAGTCTGATTCTTCAGGCTATTTCCGACGATGAAAAGAAGATGGAACAAGGCCTGAAAAATGCAGAAGCAAAACTTGAGAGCGCGTCAGGCATCCTTGCTAAACGTCGGGCGAAAAAAGAGGTTCAGTATTATCAGGAGGGCTTGGCCGTGATGGCTGGAGCCCGACAGGAGTTCGCTGACCGTCAGCAATGGGAAGCTGGAACTTTCTTTGAAGATTCTGGCTCCAGCGGTTCCGGAAGCGGTTCGGGGAGTGGCGGCGATGGATCCAAGGGTAAAAAAACATGGTCTCTTCAGTCTGACGAGGCTTTCCTTGCAGCCAAGGCCGAACTAACCCGACAGTTCAACGAGGGTGAAATCAAGAGCAAGGAAGAATACGAAGAGCACATTTATCAACTCGAAGTGTCATCCCTTCGAGCCAGACTTGTACTTCATAAAGAATCCGGATCTGCCCGTCAGAAAATCGAGGCGGATATTCAGGACAAAACGATGGCCCATAATGAGAAGGTCAAGAAACAGAATGAAGAACGCGCAAAGAAAGAAGCCGAAGAGAAGAAGAAAGTCGCCGAACTGGAGAAATCCTACCTGAACACTTATATCGCGGTCATCGACGATCATGAAAAGAAAGCCAAAGCCCAGGAGAAGGCGGAGGACATCCGCTATAAGGAGGAACTGGAAAAGTTCCAGAACAAGAAATCAGAACTGAAGAACTATCACCAGATTGTCGAAACCCTTGAACGGCAACACCAAAACAACCTCCGGAAGATCCGGCTTGATGCGATGGATGCTGAGCGTAAGGACCTGGAAGCACAGCACAAGATCAATCTGGCCACCATTCAGGAAAGGTATGCCTATGAGCTGAACTCTGTTTCCACCAAACCCAGCGACAAGGCCAACATGAATCGGGAGAACGCCTATGAAACGGCCGCCGTGAATGTTGCATATCTCCAAGCACAAGCCTCCTCCTTACAGCGCATCGTTTCAAGCGGCACTGCAAATGGCAACTTGGACGGGCTAAAACTCTCCCGCGATGAACTGAATAAATATCAGTTGCAGCTTTTGGAGACCCTGAAACAGTTGAAAGAGGCGCAGGCTCAACTGGATTCACTCGAGAAAAAAGATTTTAGTGAGATTTTTCAAAATCTACTCGTTGGAACCGGAGATGGATCTTTGTTCGGCGTAAAACAATCTGATTGGGATGCCTTTTTCTTGAACATAGAAAAAGGGACTTTCGGTGCAAAAGATTTGCAGAACGCTTTAACTGGACTAGGCAATGCCGCACAGGAAGGGTTCAAACTCGCCAATCAGGCCATCCAACTCACTAACACGAAGGAGAAAAAAGCCTTGGACGACTATAAGAAGGGACAGGATACCCGGAAAAAGGAACTCGAATCGCGGTATAAGGCGGGTCTGATGACTGAACACCAGTACAATGAGGAAGTAGAGCAGATGGAGGCCGAAATGCAGGCGAAGCAGGAGGCCATGGAACTGGCGCAAGCCGCGCGAACGAAGAAGATGTCCATCATCGAGTCCATCATCAACACCGCCCTTGGCGTCACGAAAACATTGGCTCAGTGGGGCGTTCCCGCTGGTATTGCTCCCGCTGCCATCATGGCAGCAATGGGTGCCGCTCAGACGGCAATGATCATTGCCCAGCCAACCGGCTATGCCGAAGGAGGCGATGTCCAGGTAAAGCGAGCACAAGACGGGCGGGCATTCAAAGCCAAGGTGGATCCGAACAAACGCGGATATGTGGACAAGCCCACCATCCTCGTGGGAGAGGAAGGTGGAGAGTATGTCATCCCAGCAGAGGGACTCAAAAACCCGAACATCCGAAGTATGGCGGACATGATTGAGAATGCAAGGCGTACCGGTCAACTAAGAAGCCTCCGGATGGAAGTGGTTAGCCCAGCGTATTCTGTAGCCGGCCGCGCTGATGGCGGATACACCCATGAAATGATTCCTGCAGGATCCGTCGTTCTTCCTTCTGGTGTTTCGATCGAAATCACCCGTTTGACCGAGACCGTGGACCGGCTCAGTTCCATCCTGGAGGACGGCATCGAGGCCGAGGTGGTAATGCTCGGACGAAATGGTCTGATTGAACGCCTTGATGAGTATAACCGTGCCAAGAAGAGGGGGCAGCTATGATTGAAATCCGTACCAACACCGGGGAATCCCTGGATCTCGCGCCGGATGTGGAATTCGAGGTGGAGATGAACAATCCTCTCCTCGAAACCGACCGAATCCCCGTCGCTTTTTCCACAGCCATCACCTTTCCACCCTCCGACACCAATCGTTCGGTGTTCGGGTATCTGCCGGCTATGCTGCTGCCACCATCTGTGACAAAGGCGGGGTGCACCATCCTTTCAGAAGGCATCCCGATTCTTATCGGAAATCTCGTATACGACAGCCTAGACGAAGATGGAAATCTGGTTTATACGTTCACGGAAAAGGCGCTTGATGACGGACTTGACAAAAAAATATTCGAGTTGGATCTTCCCGCAAGTCAGCAACCAGGAGGCTGGTCACCAGATCAATTGGCCCAGAGGATCAGGAATGGCCTCGAAGAAGGTATTGGAGCGCCGGTTTTATTTGATCCGGCTGGAGAAGTGACGAAATTCCATAACCTACCTTTTTCGAATAACAAGTCTAGGTTTACACCATGCGTTAGTTTCCAGCGACTGTTTGAAGACATTTCATTCTCGTTCTTAGGGTCGTGTCAGGAGGTCTGGAACGGATTATATATCCTTGGCCTATACAAGCCGTTTACCGGAAACATGAGCGGATACGGCGACACCCTTTCCATCGCTCAGTCGCTTCCAGACGTAACGCTCTTGAACCTCGTCAAAGAGTTCTGCAAGATGACTTGCTCGGCGGTCTTTGTGGCCGGAAGGCATTATGTTTTCGTGCCTTTCTCCTATATCGTTCAGGCATTAACCCTATTCCCGATTGACTGGAACGATAAGATTTCCGACATACACTCCTTTGCATTGGAGAAGGCTACAGGATATGCTTTCGGATATCAAAAGGAAGACAACGGAAATAGTGGTGAGACCACCGAAGAAATTATGGTCGTTTCCTCATTATTAAGTGTTTTGAATGCATATCGGCCTGGACAGTATACACCGGTTATGCATACCGGGACTGATGACACTTATTCAGCACCGCCCTCTGCCCACCTTATCGTCAATGAGGATTATTACTATGGCACCGAGATTCTGAACTTTCACGATGAAAGTCGTGATACGGAAATTGAAGGTGAGAAGATGGACAATCACCTCTCTTCATCGCTAATCAGGAATGTACCCATCAACTTCTGGCGCACTGAGTGGGAGGAAGACGATTCATATCCAGGAGGTAGCCATCCAGTAGATACAGAATCCTACTTCCGTATGTCCGGTCTTGTCTCTTTCCCTGCCGATGGAGGTGAACGAGATTCTAAGGTAATCCTCGGCAACTTCGGCCACGATCAATTTGTCGGGAAAGGATTAGGGATGTCAGACGACGGAAATGACTTTCAGATCGGTTCATCTCTGACGGCCGCTGTCCTTTATGCTGAATATCACACTGAATTCGAGGCATGGCTAGCCAAAGACCGGCAAATCATCTCCATGGACATAGACCTAAGCATGCAAGACATCAATAGCTTTCGGATGTGGCAGGTCGTGACGGTCCGCAACCGGCTGTTTCTCGTGAAACGTCTGACGCTCCGCTTGTCCACCAAAATGGATCGGGTTCTATCATCCGTAGAACTGATCAACTTGTAGCTTGTCCTTTCTGACATCCGGTACCGGCGTATTTTTGTGTCATGAATTTCAGCAATCCGAATACGGGCGCTTTCGTCTGGAGCCGAACGGCCGGTGATATTTTACTTACCGGCGGTCCGTCGCCGAATACGCCGGTCCAGTTCACCGTCCTTTTGAATGGTTCAGAGGTGGTCAACTTTGAGTTGACGGCCATTTCGGGCATGATTACGCTGAGATTCAAGGATATCCTAGAGGCGGTGCTCCCCCGTAATGCTATGCTTTCCTCGGGAAGATCCACCAGATACTCCAATACAGTGGCCATCCGGGCCACGGTGAACGAAGACTCCATCACGACATCAACCATGGTTTGTTTTCGGGGAGGGAGTGACGAACTCTCACCCGCATATCCATATACCACCCACTGGCTCACTTGGAAGCCGCAGATAACGGATACCTGGGCATGGGCAAAGGAGCAGCTCTCCTGCATCATCGGGCCATCTACATCGGTAACCGTTTCGGCAAAGGTGTATTTTGCTTATCACACGCCCGTCACTGTAACGGTGGCCACATTTGCTTCCCAGAGCGGAGCCAGCATCGGAACGGTCGACTGTTCACCGTCGGTCATCGAGGGCTTGGCCAATGTCTCCAACGACGCTATGGTTGCTTATGACGTCTATACTGGAAATGTGAGGAGCCACCGCTTTATCTTAAAGCCTACACGGCTCAGAGGACGCGAATTCCTGTTCCGGAACTCACTCGGAGTTTGGGATACCGTTTTCGCATCCGGTGACGTTTCCAGGGAGACGGAGATGGGGCTGTCGACGGTGACCATAAACGGCGAGGAAGTAGAGTTTGCCAATGCGGCCGTGGAGAGATTCAAGGTACAGACTGGTAGTCTGAGGGAACGACGGATGATGGATCAATGGCAGGATTTCTTCCGTACAACGGAGCGCTATGTTCTCCTCCAGGACGATACCCCACGCCGCATTGTCGTTGATTCCATTGAACCGGAGATGACAGAGCACACGTTGTCCAGCGCAACTATCACCTATCACTATGCTAAGGCCTTCACTGGACGCTACTTTAACGACACCGAACTCGACGACTATGATTACACAGCGACAGAATAAACATGGAGATTTCATTCTCCAACTCAGCTTCATGGATAGGGACGGTGGCCTCATCGATCCTCCGCAGCGGCTTGACATCAGACTGACAACTGACCAGAAAGCCGGTGTGTTCGTCGCTGAATACAGAACTGACGGAAACTGCACACGATGCAAGCGGAGTTCCGGTGGCATCGACGTCTTTGTATCTCTGAGTCGAAACTATATCGGCGCCGGTCGAATATTCCTTGAAACGATATCCTATTTGGAAGATGACTCTTTCCCTGAAGGTGAAAGGCGCGTTGCATCGAAGATTCCCACTCATGTCATGCTTTGGGATGGCCCGTCAGACAGCGACGTTCAGATCACAGGCATCATCGAGCTATAATCATGAGATATATCCACTGGCGCGATGATTTCTCCATCACGGAGAGCTTTTCCGAAGACGGACACTCCGTCTCCGTCCCTCAGCGCGTCAGAATCGAGTATTTCACGGCACGAGGCCACAATCGGTTCGTGGTGGAACGGAACGGGGATACCTTCGTGAATTGTGAATTGTCTGGAGGTGGTAACACTCTCACGGTTCACCTATCACTTCGGGATAATCCCATCGGTCACGGCCGGCTTCTACGAATCGCTACAGTTATCACGCAGGATTCGCATTTCCCGGATGGCCTTAAATATAACAGTTATCCCGGAAAACTGGAGGCAATCCTATATTTCGGAAAGTCGGATGGACCGCTGGATCTGGCATCAGAGATTGTGTTCGACGGGGTGGACCGCCTGTCACTGCTGCAGGATGTCGATCTGTCCAATCCTGCTGAAGGTGATCTCCTTTCCTGGAACGGATCCCGATGGGCCAATATCCCCCAGTCAGCCATAAGACAGGATCTTTCCGATTATGTGAGATGGGAAAGCCTGTCCGACTATGTCACGACGCTACAACTCCAGGAATTGATTGGATCCCTTCCGTCGACTGACGAGCTTTCTTCCCTTTCTGATCGAGTGACGGCTCTTGAAGACGTTTCATTCTTCACTTTGGACACAAACGGGAATATCACCTTGAAGGAACAATACCAGAACCTTTGGGTTCCTGGGTTGCTGTCCTCAGGCGGAATTGGCTCAGGCAGCGGTGGCGGAGGTGGTGCTTCCTACTTGAACGACCTTTCCGATGTTTCCGCTCCGAATCCCGCCACCAACGACCTTCTTCGTTGGGACGGGAGCGCGTGGGTAAATGTCCCGCAGTCGCAAATCGCCCCGTCCATAGGGTTCTCTGACCTTACTTCGCATCCCACTACGATTTCCGGGTACGGCATCACCGATGCGTACACGACCACGCAGGTGGACAACCTCATCGCGAACATAGACCTCTCCGCGAAGGCGGACAAGGTGAGCGGTGCTACCGCCGGGCATCTCGCCGGACTGGATGCGAACGGAAACCTTACGGATTCCGGCCTCGCCGCTACCGACATCGCGCTCTCGTCCGACCTCGCCCTCGTCAGCGGACGGGTGACGGCATTGGAAGACCTCTTTGAGATTGTGGACGGGAATGTCCATGTGAAGAACGGACGCGCCTTGTACTCGGATTATTGGATTGCATCCGGGGGCATCGGGAGCGGGAGCGGCGGCGGTGGCGGTTCTATCGCCTACCTTGATGACTTGTCCGATGTGGATGCCCCGACCCCGTCAACGAACGACTTGTTGCGGTGGAACGGAACGGCGTGGGTCAATGTACCGCAATCGAACATCGTCCCGTCTATCGGCTTCTCCGACCTCACATCGCACCCGGCAAGTCTTTCCGGGTATGGCATCGCGGATGCTTACACCAAGACGGAGATTGACAATATGCTGGACTCCGCCGTAGAGGGGGTCAATGTGTTGGAGGACATCACCACGGAGCAGAACGGCATCGTGGAGTTCGTATGGGCCAACGGGGACAGCATCAAGGTAGACCTCAACCACGCGCATTCCGACTATGTCCCGATTACGCGGACAATCAACGGCCTTTCCCTCGCGGAG
>JAEEGG010016021.1_pt1 | contig 15630 bp, 15 predicted proteins | sample 9134161 | NCBI WGS metagenome assembly JAEEGG01 (sample SAMN16246543, study PRJNA631951) | gut metagenome | biome: gut microbiome; feature: rumen; material: CR-attached | host: Bos | place: Iran: Karaj | collected 2018-10
AATTTCCAAGCCTGGCGTTGGCGATGATCAGGATAAGCTTTACGCAGCACTGAAGCTCATTGACTATGCTTACAGCGAGGAAGGTCAGATCCTGATGAGCTATGGCCCCGCTGCATTCCGCGATGATGCAAACACCTTTGATTTCTATGGCAAGAAGATGCCTCACGTTTCTGCAAAGAATTACGAAGACCTTTGGAAGCTTGCAAAGGGTAACTACACCAATTATGCTCGTCAGTACCTTGGATCCACCCTTTCCTTCAACAAGACGCAGGCATTCGAGATGGAGTGCACGACGGCTGTTGGTAAGGAAGGTCTGAACAACGTAACCAACGCTATCTCCCTTGGTCTGATTAAGCATCCTGAGCTGACCCTGAATTCCAACATGTGGTATACCATCGTTCCCACCGTGCTTCCTACCTCTGAGACCGATAACGATACCCTGAAGGGTTATACCGAGCTGAGCAAGAGCTTCTCAACCAGCAAGCTGGAGAATAACGTTCTTTTGAACGTGATCATTCGTGGCACCACTGCTGAGAACAGCAGCGCAACGGGCGTTTCTGCAAGCGAAGCAGCAAGCACCATCATGAATGATTGGCACGGAAAGCAGTACCTTGCAATTAAGCAGCAGGCATGGGAAAGCTTGAAGGAGTATGCAGATTCCAATTTCTAAATCTATTAAGCTACTGACATAACTCGGGGCCTTGTCTCCGCAATCTCAGGCAGGCACACAGGCCTGACCTGAGATCACGGAGACGCCCCTTGGAATTCATACGTCTGACATGGTTTGAATATTATTGTTGATTGTTTTTGTGAAAAGATGATAAATGGTTTTCTGGGCTGGAGAAAATTGTATGTATAAAAAGCAGATGGTTTTTCAAAAAATTTTATGCCTGTTTCATTTGATTTCCGGAGGGTTGATTTTTTTCTATTCTCTGGGTATTATGACGGATCTGTTTGACAGCTTGTATTCGACAATGAGAAAGAAGGATCTGACGCAGACAACGGTGCCTGGATCCTATGTATATTACGAGATGCAGGGCTTCAATCAGTTGTTTTTGAAGCTTGCCATTGGTTTGATTCTTGTGGCGCTGGTATTGTTTTTGACCAATACAAACGTGCGCAGGAAGTATTACGTTGGAAATTATGTTGCAATTGTGCTTAATGTTGCTTATGGCGTTGGCTTTTCCGTATGGGCACATTTGCAAATTGAATTTTATAAAGCAAAGTTTTTACAAATTGATTTTGCAGCCTTGAAGGAGCATGCGGAGACCTGGGATACCTTGTATACGGAGTCAACCTTCTGGTTTGACCTTCATTATTTCCTGTTTGGAATTGTTCTTTTGCTGGATGTATTATTGGTGGTAAATCTTTTCTGGAAGAGAAGCCTGATGAAGGGCGAGCGGGAGCTGATCGGGAAAGGGAAGGAGGCAGCCGCATGAATGACGCAAGGGTAAACAAGCTGGAGACGGCAGATGACAAGTATGTCCGCGTCGACAGAATGAGATATGAGAAGAATAAGCTTTCCTCCACGCTGGCCATCCTGTCCATAGTGTTGAACGCACTGTTCTTTGTCAGCATTTATAAATCAGACGTGGGAGTCTGGTATTACTCCATTTTGGTGGGAGCTTCCATCGTCTACAATTTGCTTTTTATGATGATCGTGTTTTTGATTTCCGAAGGCAGTAAAAGCTATAAAATCAATTATTCCTACGTGGCCATTGTCGTAGGAGCCTTACAGTTTGTGAGAATCTTTATTTATCCTCGATTGGCTCATGCCGCGCAGACGCAGGCGACGGGAGAAATCGTTCAGGTCATGAAAACACCCCAGTACGTCAGGGTGGTGGTATATCTGATCGCCTCCGGAATTTGTTTGATCGCATCCGCAGTCATCGGCATTCAAAAGTGTACCGCACTGAAGAAGCACATGGGACAGATGTAGGGCAGTAAGGCTTAAGCCTTTCGGGAAGACGAAGGAGAGAACAAAGCATGGCGCAATTATCGTTGCAGCATTTAGATAAAATCTATGATAATAAGGTGCAGGCAGTTTATGATTTCAACATGGAGGTCAAGGACGGCGAATTGATCGTGCTGGTGGGACCCTCCGGTTGCGGAAAGTCCACGACGCTGCGCATGATCGCCGGACTCGAGGACATCACAAATGGCAAGCTTTTGCTGGACGGAAAGGACATTACGGCAGCACCTCCCAAGGACAGGGACATGGCGATGGTTTTCCAAAACTATGCACTGTACGGACATATGACCGTATATGAAAACATGGCCTTTTCCCTGACGCTTCGCAAGGAGGATCCCAACGTCATTCACAAGAAGGTATTGGCGGCGGCAGAGATCCTTGATTTGACGAGTCAGCTGAACAAAAAGCCTTCCCAGCTTTCCGGCGGGCAGAGACAGCGCGTGGCCATGGGACGTTCCATCGTGCGCAGCCCGAAGCTCTTCTTGTTTGACGAGCCGCTTTCCAATTTGGATGCGAAGCTGAGAAGCTCTACAAGGCGGGAAATTCTGCTGCTCCATAAGCGACTTGGTGCGACCATGCTTTACGTAACGCATGACCAGACGGAGGCGCTGACGCTGGCTGATCGAATTGTTTGTATGTCCATGGGACACGTACAGCAGATTGGTACGCCCCTGGAGCTCTACGATACGCCTGCGAACCTCTTTGTGGCAAGCTTTATCGGATTGCCTCCCATGAATTTCTTCCAGGTTTTGGTGAGCGGAGATCATCTGATTTCACCGTATTTTACGGTCACCATGAGCCTGGAGCAAAAGCAGCTCTTGGCGGAGTATCAGGGAAAGCACGTGACCATGGGAGTTCGCCCGGAGAACATTCAGGAGGGCGGCGACATTCCCGTCAACGTAAGTGACAATGAAAATCTTGGCATGAATACCTTGGTTCACGGTCACTTTAAGGCTGGGGAAGCTGAGAGCCGCGTTACCTGTAAATTTAAGGGCTGGTGTGATTATAAAAAGGGCGACGTGGTCCAGGTGTCCTTTCAAAAAATGCACTTTTTTGATCAGGCGACAGGAAACAGAATTGTGAAAGCCTAAGGGGGACATATGAAAGAGTTTTTTCGAAAAAAAATCGTGGCATTAAAGAGAAAACCTCAGACTATTGCGTTTATCGTATTGGTGGTTTCTTTCCTGATCTATTCCCTGAATCTGAGGAATATCTCTGATACAACCGCGCAGATCAATACCACGGGAATGGGGCTGACGGGCTTTGCAACCATGCTGTTTTCCATGCTGTCCCTGTTGACCTTTTTGAATTCCTTTCCTCACAGGAAAAACGTGAACGTGCCGATGCTGGTTTTGTTTTTTCTCATGCAGGGAATCATTGTTTTCTGTGATGAATACTATTTGTCAAAGATCAACTGGCGTATCGCAGGAGAAATTGCCGCAGGGAACGACGTGGTCGCCTGGCTGGTGAAAAATGCCTATGTTTACAAGGCATATAAGATGTTAAACACGCACGTAATCTTTGTGATTGCAACCATTGTGCTTGTCGTATTGCTTCCCGTATATTCCAAGCTCCTTAAGAAGATCAAGACCTCGATAGAGGTAGAAGGAAATGAAGAACTCGGTGAAATTGAGATTGCAAAGGACAATTAAGGCGGGCGAAATATGAGTTCTGATAAGCAGAAAAGCGCCGCAAATGGTGGAAAACAGGCAGGGCAGGAAAAAAGTGCGGCGGATTATTATAAGTTAAAAAGAAAAGCAGTGGAGGATCTGGTCAGCGCCGATGTCACAAACTCTCCCAAGGTGAGTGCGGAGGAGATCGCAAAATACTCAGGCCGATCCGCGAAGGGGTTCAAGCTTCCGACGTGGCTGAAAATTCTTTTTGTGAAATTCTGGTTTTACGCAGCCGTCTGTTTCTTTTTTATCTGGGGACTGGGTGGATATCTTGGAAGCCTTTTGGATCAGCTCTTTGTGATTGGCATTGCCATTGGCCTGGTGACGGATTTACTTGTCAATAACGTGATTCGGTTTATGGCTGTTACGGAGACGGCCAACGACGGCTGGATGCTGTTTCCAAAGAAAAAATACCTGAGCTTTCTCTTGAACGTGCTCTATGGATTTGTGATAACGTTTTTTGTCTATACGCTATACAATGCCGTGAATCTGGCGGCAATGACAATGACCGGTAATCAGGATACTTTGTTTTTGAGAGTGGAGCCCATCGTGTTTGGACTGTTTTGTATGGGCATTGATCTGATGTTTCTTGGCATGAAGAAGCTGTTTTTTAGAATTCTGGAGGATGCAAAACAAACATGGCATACTTAACGCTGAAAAACCTGAATAAGATTTATCCCAACGGTTTCCATGCCGTACACAATTTCAACCTGGAGATTGAAAAGGGAGAGTTTATTGTTTTTGTGGGATCCTCAGGCTGTGGAAAATCCACGACCTTGCGTATGATCGCGGGCCTTGAAGAGATTAGTAGCGGAGAGTTTTTGATCGATGGGAAACGCGCGAATGAACTGGGACCGAGACAGAGAGAGGTCGCCATGGTATTTCAGAGCTATGCGCTCTACCCGCAGATGACGGTCTATGATAATCTGGCCTTTAGCCTGACGCTTCAAGGAGTGGATGAGGACGTCATTGAAAAACGCGTGGAAAAGACGGCAAAAATCCTGGGACTGACCGAATACCTGGATCGTTTACCGAGAGCCCTGTCCGGTGGACAGAGACAGAGAGTTGCCGTGGGGCGAGCCATCATTCGTAAGGTTGGAATCTTTTTGATGGACGAGCCTTTGTCGAATCTAGATGCAAAGCAGCGTGTTACCATGCGTTCTGAAATTACGCAGATTCATAAGGAAATTGGCGCTACCACCATTTACGTCACCCATGATCAGACGGAAGCCATGACCATGGCAGATCGAATTGTCGTGATGAAGGATGGTTATATTCAGCAGGTAGGCACGCCGCATGATCTGTATTTTGAACCTGCGAATGTTTTCGTTGCAGGCTTTATTGGAGAGCCGCCGATGAACTTTGCAAAGGGCGTCGTGAAAAATGGCAAGGTTTCTTATGGCGGACAGGAGGTCGATCTGACCAGAAAGCTTGGCGACAGAGTCCGGGAATATGAAGGAAAGACCCTGATTCTTGGATTCCGCCCGGAGGCCATTTTACTGGAAAATCAAGAAAATGCATATCACCTGAGCTGCGAAGTTGAGCTTACCGAGATGCTGGGTGACGTTACCAATGTTTATGTCATGATCGGAGAAGAACAGGCAATTCTAAAGGTGGACCCGCATGATGCGGCAACCCTTGGAACTACGGCGAACTTCTCGATTCCGTATCGGAGCTTATATCTCTTTGACGGAGAAACGGAAATGGCAATCAAGTAATGGAAAAAATAGCTTCTGCAAAGGACGAATCTTTTCGGGAATATGTCTTAAATGCATCAACGCTCCATACGCTGTTTACCGTCTGCGGACCGTTGGCGTTGTATCAGGGAATGCAGCAGATCTTTAAGATTATGGATACGCTGATGGCAGCGCACGTCAGTGCAAGCGCTGTTTCGGCGATTTCCAGTCTGACGCAGGTGACGGCGATGATTACGGCACTTGGCAGTGGCCTGGCCGTAGGAGGTTGTATCCGTATCTCGGAAAGCTATGGACAGGGCGACTATGAAATGGTACGTCACCGAACCTCCACGCTCTATGCCGGAACCATCCTTTTGAGCTTCCTTGTGGCAATTTTGTTTATTCCATTTGCCACCCCTTTTTTAAGAATTTTACGGACGCCGGAGGAATTGATTACCGCCGGCGTCGGATATTTTCGCGTTGAAATTGCCAGCTTAGTCCTCAGCTTTTTTAACACGGTGTATATTGCAATCGAAAGAAGCAGAGGGCATGCTAAAAAGATCTTAAACCTAAACCTGGCGGTCGTGATTCTTAAGCTTGGCTTGTCCGCCATCTTTGTCTATGTCTTTCAATGGGGAGTCGTCATGATCTCGGTGGCAAGCCTCATTTCCTATGCGACTATGACGGTATATATTCTTTGTTCCATGCCAAGGGATGAGGGCGCCTTTCGATTTTCCTTTTCAGCAATCAGCTTTGAGAAAAAGACAATAGCGCCCATATTGCAGCTCTCGTATCCCGTGGCGGCAGAGAAGGTCCTGTTTGCCGCAGGTAAGGTTATTGTAAATGCCATGTCGGCGCTCTATGGTGCCTTGACGGTCGGAGCACTTGGAATATCAAACAATATCGGAGGGTTTACGACCAATCTTCATTCAGGAACGATGGACGGAGCATCCTCCCTCATTAGTCAGAACAGGGGCGCGGGGAAGTACGGGCGAACCCTGAAGCTCTTTTGGAATCTGATGGCAATCAATGTTGTGATCGGTGCGATTGGCTGGATTTGCATCTACTATTGGCTGCCGTGGCTGGCGGAGCTCTTTGCAAAGTCCAGAAATCAATTTGATCCCGTGTTCTGTGACATGATCATTCAGATCCATAAATACGAGATGATGGGCTACGTGATGCTTGGAATCAATTCTGCCGTCAATGCGTTGCTCTTAGGGTACGGTTATGCAAAGCTTGCGATGGTTCTCAACATCGCCAGAGTGTTTGTATTTCGCGTTCCCGTGCTTTGGGCTTTACAACATTTCACCTCCATGGGAGCTGAAGCGACAGGCGTGACCATGATGGTCAGCAATGTCGCAACAGGCGTTGCATCACTGTTTGCCATGCTTCCCGTATTGTTTCGCATTCGGCGTCTGCTGGACGCATCCAAGCGGCAAGAGGAGGAAACAAAATCAGTGACGGACAGGCAGCCTTCATAAAATTTGAGGGCCAATGGCAAAGATGCCTGTCGAAGGGAGTAGGTCGTGCAGAGAATTATTTATGCCGGTGACAGCACGGTGACATTTAATAAAATTGGGGAATATCCACAGGCAGGTCTTTCTCAGGGATTACCCTTGTACTTAAAGGATGATGTCTTTGTTTGGAGCTTTGCCGTAAATGGCCGAAGCACGAAATCCTTTCTTGACGAAGGAAGGCTTCAAAAAATAAAAGAGATCCTTGCCAAGGATGATTTGTTTTTGATACAATTTGGTCATAATGATGAAAAGGTGCAGGATCCCAAGAGGTATGCCGCGGCCTTTGGCGCTTATCAGGAAAACCTGAAAATCATGATCGATGCAGCAAGGGAGCGTGCAGCGCATCCTGTTTTGATCACGCCGCTTGCACGTCGATTGTTCGATGATGCAGGGCATTTTTTGCAAGGAAGCCATGGAGAGTATCCGGAGGCGATGCGGCAGCTGGCAAAGAAAGAGGCTGTTCCATGCATCGATCTGAATCAGGAGAGCGAGGCGTATTTGAAGGTCGTTGGAGATTTTGCCTCGAGGCCGATGTATGTCTATCCCAAGGACAACTCGCATCTTACGTATCACGGAGCAGTGATTTTCGCGGGGATGATCGCAGAGGGCTTACGAAGGCTCGGAACCCCCTATGATCATGTTTTGCTTCCACTGCCAGAGGGAAAGGATCTATCAGCCGGGACAACATTACAAGCAAGTTTGAAGGTAGCACATTCACTGGAACAAAATGATGACGGGGAGAAGCAATGAGAGACAGAAAGACCATGACAGAGCAGACGGATCAGCAGATCAAGGAGTACGTGAATTGGCTGTTAGAGCATTCGGATGCGGAGCATCCCATGTGGAATCAGGAGCTGATACGAAAGGGCTCTTCCAATAAGTGGAATTACATTGATGGCTGTATGATTACGGCCATTTTGGCGTTGTATGAGATCACGGGACAGGAACGCTATTACGCCTTTGCTAAGAGCTTTGTGGATGCCTTTGTTCAGGCGGATGGTACCATTCGTACCTATGACGTTGAGGAGTACAATCTGGATAACATTAACACGGCAAGCAATCTCTTTTTCCTGTATCAAAAATCGGGGGAGGAAAAGTATAAAAAGGCATTGGATCTTGTTCGCAGCCAGCTGGATGGCATGCCGCGCACGAAGGAAGGAAGCTTTTGGCACAAGGCAATTTATCCCAATCAGGTATGGCTGGACGGCTTATACATGGCGCAGCCCTTTTATGAGAGATATGAGACGGCCTTCTGCAAAATGGAAAAATGCGGCGACGTGCTGCTACAGTTCCAAAACGTGGAAAAGCACATGAAGGATCCAAGGACGGGGCTTTATTATCATGGCTACGATGAGAGCAGAGAAATGTATTGGGCGAATCCCGAGACGGGCTGCAGTGCAAACTTTTGGCTTCGCTCCCTTGGCTGGTTTTGCCTGGCCTTAGTTGAGACGGCAGAGGCTACGGATGAGTCGCTCTATTTTGAAAAGCGGTATTATCAAAGACTTCTGGAGAATTTGGTAGATGCCCTCAAGCCTTATCAGGATGAGAGCGGCATGTTTTATCAGGTGATTGACCATAAGGAGGCAGAGGGAAACTATCTGGAGACCTCTGGCACGGCGCTCATCGCCTATGCGATCTTAAAGGCCGTCCGTTTGCGCTTTTTGGCGCCCAGATATCGTGAGATGGGTGAGCGTGCCTTCTTAGGCATCGTGGAAAAGTATCTTTCCAAGAACGAGGATGGAACGCTGAAGCTTTCCGGCATCTGCCTTGTGGCGGGCCTGGGAGGAAAGGCACACAGGGATGGATCGCTTTCATATTACTTTAGTGAACCCGTTGTGGAAAATGAGGCGAAGGGCATCGCACCGTTCCTTCTGGCATATACGGAAATGTTAAGGTTGAAAGCATGATTCAGATCCCGTAGCGCAAGAAAGGAAAATGCCATGAATTTTGAAATTATCGATATCTTTTGCAGGAGCGTGACCATTGAGCGGGAGAATACGGAGCGCTATGAAACGCTAGATGTCTGCAAGGTATTTTTGAACGGAGAAGAGATCCTAACGACAAATCGAAATGTCATTACGATTGACGGATTGTTGCCCGACACGGAATATGAGCTCACTTTGGAGCAGGGATCTGCCAAGCACTTTCGGACGAAAAGGGAGAGCTTTTTATTGGACGTCAGGGATTTCGGCGCCCGCGGGGATGGAAAGTCATCGGATACTGCAGCGATCCAGGCTGCCATTGCCGCCTGCCCTGAGGCTGGGACGGTTTGGCTGCCAAAGGGAACCTATGTATCTGGTCCGCTGTTTTTGAAAAGCAGGATGACGCTCTGGTTGGATGAGGGCGCGGTGCTCCTAGGAGATCCGGACAGAGCCCATTATCCGAAGCTGCCAGGCGTCGTAAGACATCTCTATCAAAATGACAAGGAATATCCCATTGCCTCTTGGGAGGGAAACCCGCTTGACTGCTTTGCATCCCTCATCACGGGAATCGGCGTAACGGACGTAGATTTGATCGGAAGAGGATGCATCGACGGCAATGCACAAAACGGAGACTGGTGGGAAAACGTTCGTATAAAGCGCGGCGCTTGGAGGCCGAGAACCTTGTTCTTTTCGGGCTGTCAGAACATCCGCGTGCAGGCTCTGACCATTCAGAATTCGCCTTCCTGGACAATTCATCCCTATTACTGTGAGCACGTAAGGCTGTTGAACCTGACGATCTGGAATCCTGAGGATGCACCGAACACGGATGGCATGGATCCCGAGAGCTGTGAGGATCTGCTTTTTCTGGGGAGCAGGATTTCCGTGGGAGATGACTGCGTTGCCATTAAGAGCGGAAAGATTTACATGGCTTCGTATCACTATCAAAAGACAAAGGGAATTGTGATTCGAAACTGCCTGTTCGAGAAAGGACACGGCTGTGTGACGATTGGTTCTGAAATCGCGGGAGGCGTAGAGGACGTCCATGTTTCCCAATGCATCTTCCGTGGAACGGACAGAGGCGTACGGGTAAAGAGCAGAAGAGGACGCGGTGAAAAGTCCGTGGTGACCAATCTGGTCTTTGAGAACATTAGGATGGAAAAGGTCTTGATGCCGGTGACACTCAATATGTTTTATTTTTGTGATCCGGACGGACACACGGAATACGTACAGGGGCAATATTTTATGCCCGTGGATTATCGCACTCCGAGGATTGGCAGCCTTTCATTGCGCAACATAGAGTGCACGGACGTCAATGCCTGCTTTGTCTGTGCATATGGATTACCGGAAGCACCAATTGAGAGGATTTCTTTGGAGAATGTCAGGGTGACCTTTTTGCCAGAGGAGAAGCGCGTTCCGATGCGTCCCATCATGATGGACAATTTCCCGAAGATGTCTGGAAAGAGCATGTTTGTCAAGAACATAAAGGAGCTTTCCTGCCAAAATGTGACCATCACGGGGAGCGAGGATGAGGCGCCCGAAATGGATGCCTGCGAGAGGGTGGATTTGAAGGGACTTTCGTTCTCCAAGAAGAGCATGACATAAGCTGCAGAAGCGAATTTCTCGAGGAAGCGGAGATTGACTGCGCAAGCATAATTCTGGAAGAAACGATGAAATAAGAATGGATGAAGCATAGAAAGGAAACACAAGCATGCAGCTGGGAATTAGGCTTCATGACGTAAAAAAGGCACCCATAGAGGAGCGTGTTGCCATTGCAAGGGAGCAGGGCTTTGCCTGTGCGCACGTTGCGTTAAGCAAGCTGATCAGTGAGTATGCAACGGATGACGGGGCGCTCACGCCTGGCTTTGCCTGTCACTTAAGGCGGGTGTTTCAAAAAAATGACATGGACATGGCCGTGCTTGGGTGCTACTTGAATTTGGCAAATCCGAATCAGGAGGCACTTCGAAAGGCGCAGAACAGATATTATGCACATTTGCGTTTTGCTTCCCTGTGCGGGGCAGGCGTTGTTGGCACGGAAACGGGTGCCGTCAATGAAGCATACAAATATGAAGAAGCTAATCACTCGGAAGAGGCACTGGACGTTTTTTTAAGGAATTTGGAGCCTGTGGTGAAGCGGGCGGAGCAGCTTGGCGTGATTTTGGCCATTGAACCAGTTTTTAAGCATATTGTCTGGAATCCAGCACGCGCAAGGCGTGTACTGGATTCCATATCCTCCTCCAATTTGCAGATCATTTTTGATCCTGTCAATCTTTTAGACATGAGTAATTATGAGGCAAGAGAGGACATATTTGCGGAGGCGATGGAGGTTTTAGGGCCGGATATCGCCATGATTCATTTGAAGGACTTTGTCATTAAGGATGGAAAGATGGAATCGGTAGCGGCAGGAACGGGCCTGATGAACTATGAGCGTATCCTAAAGTTTATCAAGGAAAGGAAGCCCTACGTGCACGTGACGCTGGAAAATACCGTTCCAGACAATGCCGTACAGGCGAGAAAATATATTCAGGATTTATGGGAGAGGGCTTAATCCCTCTCCCCTTTCGTATGCACAATACGACGATGGAACGGTTTACAACCGTAGGAGGGATGAAGATGCTGAGGATAACCGTATCGAAAACGGGAAAAGGCTTTGAGCGTATTACTGAGGCGTTGCTCGCCGTTCAAAATGGGACGGAAGAGGTTGTCATTGACTTGGAGCCTGGAATCTATCGAGAGAAGGTAGAAATTCGCAGAAGCCACGTGACGCTTCGGGGCATGGGTGCGCCAGAAGAGACGGTGATTGAATTTGGCGATTATGCAAAGGCGAGCATGCCGGACGGAACCCTGCGTCAAACCTTTCGAAGCTATGTCATGCTGCTGGATGGAGACCATCTGATTTTGGAGAATCTGACGGTTCGAAATACGGCATTTCCGAGAAAGGACGTCGGACAGGCACTAGCACTCTATGCGGACGGAGACCAGCTTCTCGTTAAGAATTGTCATTTGGAGAGCTATCAGGATACCCTGTTTACGGGACCGCTCCCTCCTGCGCCAATGACGCCCGGCAGTTTTGTCGGACCCAAGGAATTTGCCGAGCGCAAATTAGGGAAACAACGGTATGAAAACTGCGTCATCAGCGGCGACGTCGATTTTATTTTTGGAAGTGCACAGGCACTGTTTAAGAATTGTGAACTGGTTTCCCGCAACGGGCTGGCGGAGGCAGATCAGGCGCCAAGTCAGGGGATCTTAGGTTATGTGACGGCCGCATCCACACCGGAAGGAAGTCCTGTCGGATATGTCTTCTTGGATTGCAGATTTACGAGTGAAGGTTGTCCTCCCGGCAGTGTGTATCTTGGTCGTCCTTGGCGACAATTTGCGAAGACGATCCTGATTCGCTGCGAGCTTGGGCCGCATATTCATCCGGAGGGCTTCCATGACTGGAATAAAACGGAGAGTCATGAAACCATTGATTACGGAGAGTGTCAATGCCATGGCGAGGGAGCAGATACTTCCCGGCGTGCAGCTTTCGTAAGAACGGTTGGAGAGGAAGAAGCCAATCATCTGATTTCCTATTTTGAATCTATTTAGGCCCAAAAGCCGCTTCTTGCTTTTTGGTAAGGGAGAGGCTATAATAATAGATGTCAGTCTTGTCTGGTTCTGGGAGGAGTGCGCCCTGCGCATTGCCGGTGTCTCGGTGCAAACATAGTAGAAAACCCCGGAGAACACGCGGCAGCCGGGCAAGGCTGATTTTTTTTCGACGAAACAAAAGAAATGGAGTATGGAAACGTGAATTATAAAATGGTGATTCAATATGACGGATCTAGATTTTATGGCTGGGAGCATCAACCAGGGCAGGAGATGACGATTCAGGGAAAGCTGGAGTCCGTCATGTCCCTCATGGTGGGAGAGCCTGTTGAAGTCATTGGCGCAGGACGCACGGATGCAGGCGTACATGCGAGGGGCATGGTCGCCAATGCACATTTTCATACGGACAAGAGCGTGGAAGAGATTCGTGATTACATGAATCAGTATCTTCCCGATGACATCTGTATCCGCGAGGTCCGTATCGCGGCGGATGGCTTTCACAGCAGGTATAAGGCGCAGGGAAAGACCTATCAATATACCTGCTATGTCGGTGAAACCAAGCCCGTATTTGACCGAAAGTATGTCCATGTCTTAGAGAAGATGCCCGACGTTGATGCCATGAAGGAAGCGGCATCTCATCTGATGGGAACCCATGATTTTGCTAGCTTTTGCGGCAATCCCAAGATGAAAAAATCTACCGTGCGCATGGTGGATCGGATTGACGTTGAGAAGAGCGGCGACTATCTTCGCCTGACCTATCATGGCTCCGGTTTCCTGCAGTACATGGTTCGTATCCTTACGGGAACCCTATTGGAGGTCGGCTTTGGGCAACGCTCACCGGAGTCCATTCCTGAACTGATCGAGGCCAAGAATCGCTCCCTTGCAGGGCCAACGGCTCCCGCAAAGGGCTTATGCCTCCTTAAAGTGGACTACTAAGCTTGTTTCCCCGTCCCTGCCATGGCCTTCTTACGGAACGGCTCGGACTGCACTAAGCTCACCTTCTGCCCTCAGGCAAAGCCGTCCCCTCGGCCATAGACCTCGGGTGACGGCTTATCGGTCATTGGTTCGCTAAGTGCTGCCGGCTAATTGTTCCGTAAGAAGACCATGGCAGGTACGGGGGTAAGAGGAAGGGCAGAGGCCATGGCAGGTACGGGGGGAAGTAGGAGCGTAGAGGCCATGGAAGGTGCTGGGATGAGCAATGAGGAAAAGGGATGGATCATATGGATTTGTTTGAATATATGCGAAGTACGAAGATGGAGAAGGAGTCGCCGCTTGCAGCGCGGATGCGTCCGAAGACGTTGGATGAGGTTGTAGGACAGGAGCACGTGATCGGTAAGGACAAGCTGCTGTATCGTGCCATCGCGGCTGATAAGATTAGCTCCATTATCTTTTATGGCCCGCCTGGCACGGGAAAGACAACGCTTGCAAAGGTCATTGCGAATACGACGAGCGCGACCTTTACACAGATCAATGCGACGGTAGCAGGCAAGAAGGATATGGAGGAGGTCGTGGAAAAGGCGAAGCAGGAGCAGGGGATGTATGGACGCCGTACGATCTTGTTTATCGATGAGATTCACCGTTTTAACAAGGGGCAGCAGGATTATCTTCTTCCCTTTGTGGAGGATGGCACAATCATTCTCATTGGAGCGACCACGGAGAATCCGTATTTTGAGGTCAATGGGGCATTGCTCTCGAGATCCATTATTTTTGAGTTAAAGCCTCTTTCCCGTGAGAACGTAAAGACCTTGATCGAGAAGGCGGTTTATGACAAAGAAAAGGGCATGGGAGCCTATGACGCAGTCATTGACGAGGACGCGAAGGAGTTCCTTGCGGATCTTTCCGGCGGTGATGCGAGGCATGCACTAAATGCCGTGGAGCTGGGCATTATGACGACGCCGCGAGCAGAGGACGGAAAGATTCATATAACGCTGGAGGTCGCGCAGGAGTGCATTCAAAAACGCGTGATGCGATATGATAAAAACGGAGATAATCATTATGACGTGATCTCCGCGTTTATTAAAAGCATGCGGGGGTCAGATCCGGATGCCGCACTGTATTATTTGGCAAGGATGCTAACCTCTGGCGAGGACGTGAAATTCATTGCGAGAAGAATTATGATTTGCGCATCGGAGGACGTGGGAAATGCAGATCCGCAGGCATTAGTGGTGGCAGTCAATGCTTCACTTGCCGTGGAGCGCATCGGCATGCCGGAGGCACAGCTGATCCTGGCACAGGCAGCTTCTTATGTGGCATGTGCGCCAAAGAGTAACGCGGCATGCGGTATTTTTGAGGCCATGCAGGAGGTGGAGCGGTCAGGAAATTTACCGATTCCGACCCATCTGCAGGATGCACATTATAAGGGGGCGGCAAAATTGGGACACGGCACGGGATATAAGTACGCACATGACTATCCGAATCATTACGTAGAGCAGCAGTACTTGCCCTATGAACTGAACGGAAAGGAATTCTACAAGCCCACGGGAAATGGCTATGAAGTAAAGATTCGGGAGCATATGCAGAGAATCAAAAAGGAAGCGAAAAAGGATTCTAAATAGTAATTTTTCATGGAATTATTGCTTTTCACGGGGAGGGCAATAAAATGGGAGGAATTCCGCATGAACGTATATGATTTTGATGGAACAATTTTTTATTCAGATTGTTCTATAGGTTTTGCTTTCTGGTGCATGAATCGTCATCCCAAATTATGGTTTACATTTTTTCCGGGCCTGATCAGGAGCGTGATCCAACACAAAAGGGGAAAGCTTCCAAATTATCAGTTACAGCGAAAGATGTTCAGTTATCTGACCATGATAGATGATTTTGACGTGCAGATTGAGCGTTATTGGGACAAATACGAGAAGAAGATATCCGCATGGTATCTGGCACAGAAAAAGCCCGATGATCTTATTATCAGCGCATCGCCGGATTGCATAATCGGACCTATTGCAAACAGGCTTGGCGTGAAGTATATGGCGACTGAATATGATCGTGAGTATGGCGTGTTTATGAACAACCTGATGTATGCCAGGGAAAAGGCAAAGTATATTATTGATCACGGTTTTCCCGTGATCGATAATTTCTATTCCGATTCTCTTGCAGACACGCCTCTTGCCTTATGCGCGGAAAAAGCTCACCTTGTTATAAAGAAAGCCACCACGGTAATTGATTGGCCGGATTTGGATTCTGAGACTATGAATAAAGTGAAAAAGAAGATTGATACAGGGTGGAACATTCACTTAAAAGAAGATTAACGGACGTAAGAAGCTATTTAAGCCCTGCGTAGGAAAA
>JAEEGG010016032.1_pt1 | contig 15624 bp, 13 predicted proteins | sample 9134161 | NCBI WGS metagenome assembly JAEEGG01 (sample SAMN16246543, study PRJNA631951) | gut metagenome | biome: gut microbiome; feature: rumen; material: CR-attached | host: Bos | place: Iran: Karaj | collected 2018-10
TCATATCCATGTTCGTCACCTGCCAATGGGGTTGAAACAAAAATCCACCTTGTTAATAGAACACCGTTTCCGTACAAAGTCAAACCATTTTGTAAACAAGTTCCGAAAAAAGTGTTTGAAGCGGGAATAAAGGGTTGTTGACATTGTTGACACCCCCTATTTCTATTACGTTTGCTCATTTCAGGTTAAAAATATCTTAGTAACCCATCTCAATAACTTTTTCCGAACGGTCCGGCAATGAAATGCTACCGCGGAAAGATCGGAGGCCATCCTACCATGAAAATCAAGATTTCCAGAGAGACCATGCTCAAAGCGCTGCAGAGAGTCGGTAACATCGTCAACACCCGAAACACTCTTCCCGTGCTTTCCAATATCCTGTTCGAGGCCGCGGATGGCAAGCTCAAACTGACCGGAACCGACCTTGAAATCCGTATGGAAACGCTCGTCGACGCCGAAGTCATCGAAGCCGGTTCCACCACCCTGCCCGCCAAGAAGATGCTCACGCTCGTTTCCAAGTTCCGCGGCGAGTTCATCGAGATCGAAAGCGGTGACAATTTCCACTCCACCATCAAATGCGGCACCGCGTCCATCATGCTGCTCGGCCTGAATCCCGCCGACTATCCGAAGAAGGACGAGGTCAACTTCATCCGTTCTTTCTCCATGAAGCAGACCGACATGGCGGTCGTGATCGAACGCATCTCCTATGCCGCCAGCCTCGAGGATTCCCGCAAGGTCCTGCAGGGCATCCTGTTCTCCGTCCGCGACGGCAAATTCACGGCGGTCGCCACTGACGGCAAGCGACTTGCTCTCTGCGAAAAGGTCTTCGAAGAACTTCCCGAAGGTTCCGAAGGCGAGATCATCATCACGCAGAAAGCCGCCACCGAGCTCAAGCGTCTTCTCGAAAAGGAAGGCGAAGTCGTGATCAACATCGCCGAAAACCAGGTCGTTTTCGTGGTCGGCGCATCCGTCATCACCTCCAAGCTCATCGAAGGGAATTACCCGAATTACCGTCAGGTCATCCCGACTTCGTTCAAGCAGACCGTGACCGTTTCCTGCGAAAGCGTGATCTACGCGCTCGAACTCATCTGCGTCACGCTCGCCGAAAGCGGTTCGCCGAAAGTATCTCTTACGTTCAAAAAAGACTGCATGCTCTTCGAAACGAACAGCAACATCGGCGAAGGCCGCGAGAGCGTGCCCATCCAGTACGACGGCGAGGAAATGTCCGCTTCGTTTAACTCGAACTTCTTCCTCGATCCGTTCAAACACATTCAGGCCGACAACGTGTTCATCAAGGTCAATGACGTCATGAGCCCGATCGCCATCGAAAGCGGCGACGGATTCCTGTACGTCATCATGCCCATGAGGAACAAGTAAGAACAACAAGTTTGCAAAAGTGTGTATATGGTCCTGTCGTAAGCTCAAAAAGGCAAGCGGCAGGATTTTCGCATCCTGATTTTCAGCTTTTTTTTGTTTCATAAGCAGAAATATTCATGGTCAATTCGCTGTTCCTTCAGAATTTCCGCCTGTTCGAATCGGTGTCTCTTCAATTTGAGGCGCCGTCCGTCTTTCTCTGCGGATCGAACGGACAGGGTAAGACCAGTCTGCTGGAGGCGTTGTTTTACCTGGCGAATCTGAGGTCGTTTCGTACATCCCGCACCTCGGAAATGATCAAAATTCATGCACTTTCGGCTGTTGTCGGAGCTTCCGTGTCGTTCCGGGACTGGTCGCGTCAGCTTGCGGTCGAAATAGGTGAAACGCGGAAACTCGTGATAGACGGAAAGCATGTCGCGCGTGCCAGCGAGTTTGCCGGATCGTTCAATACGGTCACATTTCTGCCGGATGACCCGGAGATCATTACGGGACGTTCCCAGGTGAGGCGGAAATTTCTGGATATGTTCATATCCATGCTGGATCACGGTTATTTTACCGCTCTTCAGGCATATTACAGCGGAATAAAAAACCGAAATTGTCTGCTGCGGATGAAGGATGCGAAAGACGATGTGATCCGGTCGTACCATCCGGCATTGGCGAAATACGGCGCGGAAATCGTTCAGGCGCGTGAAATCCACCTCAGAGTTTTATCGGATTTCATGCGGAATATTCTGTCCGAACTGAAGCCGGAACTCGCCGATATGCAGTTGAAGTTGCGGACTGTTCACGAACTTTCCGACCCGAAAATCTTTGAAGAAAAACTTGAACGTAATCTGGAAAAAGACAGATTGAACGGATATACGACAACCGGACCGCATCTTGACGATTTCGATTTTGTCGCGGACGGGAAATCATTGAAATTATACGGTTCCCGCGGACAATGCCGCGCAACTTCATTTGCACTGAAGGAAGCTGAATTCGATATTGTGAAAAATCATTCCATCTCAAAGGATAATACCGTCGTCATCGTCGATGATGCCACCGGCGATCTCGATAAGAAAACACAGGAAGCGTTTTATCATAAAATATCTTCCGCAAAACAGGTATTCTGTTCCTTCACGGAAATACCCGACAATTTTTTAACGCAAACATCTCAGATCATTCATATTGCAGCCGGACGCGCTGTCTAATCAATCAGGAGTTTTTAATATGGCATCTTATAATTCCATCATCTGCCGCTACAACGAGATCGCGACAAAGGGAAACAACCGCAGCATGTTTGAAAATATGTTGATCCGCAATATGAAGCGAATGACGAAGGAGCGTGTTTCCGGTTTGAATTTTGTGAAAATGCGCGGACGTATTTTTATCCATAAAAATGATTTTGAAACTTTTACGGATGAAGAACAAAACTATCTGAAAGAACGTCTGAAAGACTGTTTCGGGCTGGATTCATTTTCCTTCTGCATCGAGGGAGAACGCACGATTGAAGCTGTCCTGGACCACATTCGAAATGCCGTAAAGCCTTTGTTTGAACAGTTCGAAAGATTGGGACGACCTGTGAAATTCCGGACCCGCGCCCGGCGTTCCGACAAGAGTTTTCCGATGCGCTCCAAAGAGATAGAAATCGCTTCCGCCACGATGATCGAAGAAATGATCGGAGAAAACAAAGTCCAGGTCGACCTTGTGAATCCGGATATTTCCATTGGCGTGGAAATCCGGGAAAAGAATTCGACGATCTTCCTGGAGACCATCAAGGCGCGCGGCGGGCTTCCGGTCGGCTCCAATTCCCCGCTCCTCGGCATGCTTTCCGGCGGCATCGACTCACCCGTGGCCTGCGTGATGGGCATGAAACGCGGCTGCCGGATGGACTTCCTGACATTCCACAGTTACCCGTACACGCCAATCGAATCCGTCACGAAAGTCTGGCGTATCGCGAAGATCATCAACAGGTTCCAGCCGCACGGCGTGCTTTACGCATGCAATCTTTCCGAAGTTCAGAAACTTATCCGCGACAACTGCGATCCGAAATTTCGCACCGTCCTGTACCGCCGCATGATGATGCGGATTGCCTCGAAACTCTGCAAGAAACTGCATCTGTATGGCATTGTGACCGGCGAATCCATTGGTCAGGTCGCCAGCCAGACAGTCGTGAACATGTCGGTGATCGACCGGACCGTGCCGGACCTGATCGTCCGTCCGCTGTGCGGCATGGACAAGCTTGAAACGATCGCCCGGGCGGAAGAGATCGGTACATTCGATACTTCCATCGAACCGATGGCGGACAGCTGCACCGTATTTGCACCTCCGGCCCCTGTGATCCATGCCAAACTGCATTTCGTCGAATTTGAAGAGTCGAAAATACCGAATATGGAAGAAGCGATCCAGAAGGCTTTCGATGAAATTAAGATGGTCACGGATGACGGTTTGACCGATATCCCGTCACATGATACAACTGAGTGATAATCAAACAGATAACGGAATGACGGACGGATTTGACGGTTTATCCGTTATTCTGTTATTTCCAAATCATCAATCATTTAACGAAATTACCGTCAGAAAATGCCGGTTATTCCGATATCATATTGATCATCAATTATTTCTATATTATTTGTCAGTTCGTCACTTATTTGTCATAAAAATCCTAAAAAAGAATCTCTGTTTTCGTTCTGTCAGAGAATCGAATAAATCATAAATATTCTAAAGATCATTTTTCTTTTTTCATTCTTTTCTTGATCGTCATTCCTGTTTGTCAATTAATAAATGGAATGAAGATATAAATTATTTCTTTTAAAAAAATATAATAAACTATCTCAAGGATCGGATGCAGGACATCCTTTGCGGTGTGCCGGAGCGTCATCTCTGCACTAAAACACCACCGCCTGAGGTGTGCCGGAGCGTCAGCCCGGCACTACTTCAGTGGAGGACTTGTCCTCCCTTGTCCTCCCTGTCGAGATATTCGCTGAAGGTCTCGAATGTACCGGAACGTCCCAGACTGGCGAGCAGGCGTTTCAGGCGCAGACGCTGCGCTTCACCGGCATGACGCACGATGTAACCCGGGATCTTCCAACGGGATTCGGCGGCGCGTTCGTGGTATTCCCACGGATGCGAATACATGTTGAAGAAACCCGTGGCGGCCATGGCGGTTTTCGCCATCGGGAGATAGAGCGGCAGCGGCAGGTTTTTGAACGAGAGCCAGAAGAGCGGAAACCGGACGACGGGCAGGGCGGAGACCGGAATCTGCCACAGGCCGCAGGTCTCGCGGAACGGTTTCAGCGGCGCGGAGAAGTTGTTGTAACGGCCGGGGAGCCAGACGGGGTTCAGGGAGGATTCGTACTCGTACCCGGCGTCCAGGATGTCCTGTTTGCCGACCTTGGCAAGGCGTGCCATGCGGAATCCGCGGACGGGCGCGCCGACGATTTCCTCCAGCGCCTCGCGGGAACGTTTCAGGTCGGCGGGCTCGAACGTGGTGTGGGAGAATCCGTGCGAGGCGATCTCATGGCCGGACGACTTCATTTCGCGCACGAGGTCTGGGAACTCCCGCGCGAACGCGGCGGTCACGAAGAATGTGACGCGTGCGCCCGCTTCGTTCACGGTCCGGAGAATGCGCCGCGTGCCCTCGCCTGCAATGGCGAACATGTCGTCGCGCGCGATCTCCGCGCCGAATTCGGTCGGCAGGTCGAATTCCTCGATGTCGAACGAGAGCAGAACGCTTTTCATCGTTCAGCCCTGCTCCGGGCGGCGCTGTTTTTTGCGGAACCAGTGCGCGGGCATGATACGGAGGAAGTGGCCGAGCTCGCGGAAGAGGACGCGCCAGCCCATTTTCGAAAAAGCGAGTCCGGGGCGCAGAGTGAGCGGGACGGTATCGATTCGAAGTCCGCGGTCCCAGGCGAGCAGGATGAATTCGGTGTCGAACAGGAACGTATCGACCGTGGTGTCGAGGAACGCCTGTTTTCCCGCACCGCGGAACGCTTTCATGCCAGCCTGCGTGTCGAGGCAGCGTTCCGGCATGCCGAGCAGAATCCTGTTCAGCCGTCTTACGCCCTTTGAAATGAATTTGCGGAGGGGATGCAGGGCGTTGCCGTAATCGGATCCGCGCACGCCCATCACGACGTCCGCGCCGGAGTTCAGGCGGTCGAACGCCTCGACCGCCCACTGCCATCCGAACGGGAAATCGCCGTCGGTGTAGATCTGGATGTCGCCGTCGGTCCGTGCGATCGCATGGCGCAGGCAGTAGCCTTTGCCGCGGTTGACCTCATACGTGGCGAATGTGAACTCGTCGGCGACCGCGCGGATGGCTTCCAGCGCCTCATCCGGGTAGCAGGAAAGCGGGGAACCGTCGTTGGCGAGGATGACATGCAGCGTGGAGCCTCGTTCGTTCAGCGCCTGTTTGAGCGCGGCGACGGATTCGAGAAGATGTTCCAGCCAGCCTTCATGCGGCTTGTAAAACGGGAGGATGAGGTCGGTTTTCATGATTGCGGGGCAGGGGAGGGGACGATGGAAAACCGCGGGACGTCACTGGAAGAAGTCGGGCTGGTCCGGGTCTCCTTTTCTGCCGGAGCCGCGTCCGGTCAGGCGGTTTTTGGCGGTGAGGCCGAAGAGCGACCATGATTTGTCCGTGGCGATGCGTCCCTGCGGCGAGCGCATGAGGTAGCCTTCCTGGATTAGGTAGGGCTCGTAGACTTCCTCGATGGTGCCGGGGTCTTCGCCGATGGCGACCGCGAGGGAATTGAGGCCGACTGGCCCGCCGTTGAAGTTTGCCACGATGGTTTCGAGGATGCGCTTGTCCATCTCATCGAGGCCGTTGCTGTCGATCTCCATCATGGAGAGTGCCTTGCGTGCGGTCTCGTCATCGATCGTGCCGTTGCCTTTCACCTGGGCGAAATCGCGTGCCCAGGAGAGGAGGTTGTTCGCGATACGCGGTGTGCCGCGGCTGCGGCGGGCGATCTCCAGCGCGGCCTGCGGTGTGATCCCCACGTTCAGGATGCGGGCGGACCGTTCGACGATCTTCTGAAGTTTTTCCGGGTCGTAGTAGTCGAGCCTGGGCGCAAGCTTGAAGCGGGCGCGGAGCGGAGCGGAGAGGAGTCCCTGGCGGGTGGTCGCGCCGATGAGCGTGAACTTGGCGAGGTTCAGGCGGACGGAGCGTGCGCCGGGTCCCTGGTCCAGCATGATGTCGATGAAATAGTCCTCCATGGCGCTGTAGAGATATTCCTCGACAGCGGTGTTCAGGCGGTGGATCTCGTCGATGAACAGGATGTCGCCGTCCTCCATGGACGTGAGCAGGCCGGCGAGGTCGCCGGGCTTTTCGATGACGGGTCCGCTGGAGGACTTGATGTTCGCGCCTTTTTCGTTCGCGATGATGTAGGCGAGCGTGGTCTTGCCAAGTCCGGGCGGACCGTAGAGCAGGAGGTGTCCGAGCGGTTCGCTGCGCTGTTTGGCGGCTTCGACGTAGACCTTGAGGCGTTCCTTGACGCTGTCCTGACCGGGGAATTCATCGAAACGCTGCGGCCGGAGGGTCTTTTCGACCGTTTCGTCCCGGCGGTTCAGCGTCGAGGTGATGTAACGTTCGGTTTCAGCCATTTTCGATTGCCGTCAGGACTCCATGTCGTTCATGCCCTGCAGCACTTTGCCGGTGCCTTCCGCGACGGCCTTCAGGGGGTCTTCGGCGACGAAGACGGGGAGGTTCATCTCCTCGGAAATGAGGTTGGCGAGGCCGCGGATCAGAGCGCCGCCGCCCGCGAGCATGATGCCGCGTCCGATGAGGTCGGAAGCAAGTTCCGGCGGGCAGTGTTCGAGGGTGGAGCGCACGGTGTCGACGATGCTGGCGATGGGTTCCTGCAGGGCGATGCGGATCTCCTGGGAAGAGACGAGGATGCTTTTCGGGAGGCCGGAAACGAGGTCGCGGCCCTTCACTTCCATGGATTCCTCGATATCGGCCACCTGATAGGCGCTTCCGATGCGGATCTTGATGTCTTCGGCCGTGCGTTCGCCGATCAGCAGGTTGTACACGCGTTTCATGTGCTGGATGATGGCGGAATCCATCTCGTCGCCGCCGACGCTGCAGCTGCGTTTTTCCACGATGCCGGAGAGCGAGATCACGGCCACCTCGGTGGTGCCGCCGCCGATGTCGACGATCATGCTTCCGGTAGGTTCTTCCACGGGAAGCCCGACGCCGATCGCGGAAGCCATCGGTTCCTCGATGGTCTTGACCTTTGCCGCGCCCGCGTGAAGTGCGCTGTCCTGCACGGCCCGGATCTGGACTTCGGTGAGGCCGGACGGAACGGCGATCAGGACCGTGGGCTTGAAGAGGCGCTGATAGGGCTTCATGAACGTCTTCGCCTTGTTGATGAAATAGCGCAGCATTTCCTCCGTAACGGCGATATCGGCGATCGCGCCGTCCTTCATGGGACGGATCGCCTTGATCTCCATCGGGCAGCGGCCGAGCATGCGTTTCGCTTCGATGCCGACACGGATGACTTCGTTATTGTTCTTGATCGCGACGACGGACGGCTCGGAAAGGACGATGCCGCGGTCCTTGACATAGACCAGACAGTTTGCAGTACCGAGGTCGATGCCGACATCGCTTGAAAAGAATTCCGACAGTTTGAATTTCATATTAGCCGCCTCCAATGGTTCCCGGATGTTTTCATTTCATTCATAATCTAACCCATATTTCTGAGAAGTAAAGGGTACAATCCAGTTTTTTTCAATTTTTTAAACGGTCCGGAACATGCGTGTGACGGACCATGTCGTCAAATGTTTCGCGGTCGCGGATCAGGGTGGCCTCGGCGCCGTTCACGAGCACTTCCGCCGCCCGCAGGCGTCCGTTGTACTGGTAGCTCATGCCGAAGCCGTATGCGCCGGCGTTTTCGATCACGACGAGGTCGCCGACGCCCAGACTGGCGGGCAGGCTGCGTTCCTTGACCCAGTAGTCGGTGTTTTCACAGAGTTGTCCGCAGAGGCCCATCGTCGCCCGCGGCTCGTTTTCCTTGCCGTCGACGTAGATGTGATGGTAGGAGCCGTAGAAGGCGGGACGGACGAGCACGTTCATGCCGACGTCGGTGCCGACGATCCGCGTATACGATTCCTTCACGGCATGGACGCGGCCGAGCACGTATCCGGCGTTGCCGACGAAGTAGCGCGCGGGCTCCATTTCGAGGCGGGGCGGCTTCAGACCGTATTTCTCGACAAACGCCTTGAAGACGTCAGCGGTCTTCTTCGCGGCCGTTTCCAGGTCGAGGGAAGCTTCGCCGGGCTCGTAGGGGATGCCGAGGCCGCCGCCGAGGTCGATGAACTCGAAGTCGATCCCGAGCTCCCTGCCCGTCTTTCCCACGATTTCCATCAGCAGGCTTGTCACGAACGGGAAGTAGTCCGCGTCCGTAATGCAGGAGCCGGTCATCATGTGGACGCCGAAACGCTTCACGCCGGCTTCCTTGGCCATGCGGTACGCGGCGGTGACCTTGTCCGGATGGATGCCGAACTTCGCCTTCGGTCCGGCGTTCGTCACGTATTCGCCGACGTTGCTTTTCCCGTAGCCCGGGTTCACGCGGAACGAGATCACCTCGGGCACGCCGAACTTGAGGAGGCGCGGGAAGAGGCTTTCGTCGTCGAGGTTGATGACGGCTCCGGTCTCAATGCCCTGCCGCAGGTCCTCGTCGGAGAGGAAATTGCCGCTGAACATGATATTTTCGCCGGAGATGCCGACGGATTTCGCGAGCAGGATCTCGTTGACGCTTGCGCAGTCGGCGCCGGCGCCTTCCTGACGGAGGATGTTCACGATGGCCGGATTGTTGCAGCACTTGACCGCATAGAACATGCGGAAGTCGGGATAATACTTCTTGAACGTCGCGACGGCGCGCCTGTAGTTGCCGCGGATCTTCTGTTCGTCGTAAACGTAAAGCGGAGTGCCGTATTTTGCGGCCAGTTCCGCGGCGGGGATGTCCCCGATCATGATTCGGTCGTGTTCAAATCTCATGGTGATAAATGCCTTTCGAATAAGCGATTCCGGCTTAGTGCCCGATTCCGACCCGCTGTCCGAACTTCAGTCCGGGCATGGCCGTGAGCCCTACGGAAACAGCAAAGTAGTTCTTCAGACGCTGGGAGTATTCCCCGTTCCTGTGGCGGTCCCATCTCTGGCCGGTGCCGGCTTCCGCGGCGACATACCAGCAGTGGAATTTCTTGGTGAGGCCGACGCAGGCCTTCGTGACGAGGTTGCGGTCGATGTCGTAGGTACAGCTCGTGTAGCCGTGGAGGTCCTTGTCGATCAGAAGCGGGAATTCAAATCCGCCTGTGACCGTCTGGGAGCGCGTCGTCGGCGTGAACATCATGGCGGAGGCCGTCATGACGGAGAACTGTGTGCCCATGGAGTAGACGGACCGCTGGAGATAGGAGTCGGAATAGGTGTAGGCGCCGTAAATGCGCCATTCCGGGGCGAACCTGTAGTCGATCGATGTGGTCAGGCGGTTGATGACGCCGCTGGCGATACCGGGCCGTCCTACGTCTTCGCCGCCGCGCACTACAGTATAGTCGTGGTCGCTGTTGCGGCCCACGTCCAGCAGGAGTTCGGCGGAAACCGTGAGGCCATCGAACGGCCGGAACTTGAAGATGGTGCCGAAGTCGCCGATATGGTTGAACCTTTCGGAATCGTGAATGAAGAGGTCCCAGTAATGCTCCAGCGACAACCACTCGTGGATCTGGCCGTTGCGGCGCGTCTGGAGGCGGTTTGTCAGGCCGAACCGGACGAAATGCTGTTCGGTGATGCGGTCGACCTCGTCGAAGTAGTACAGGTTGTCCGCGTTCACGGTCGGCCTGGGGATGTAGGTGTAGTTGATGTATGGCACGATCACGTGGCGCAGGCCGTCAAGGCCCCAGTACGCGTTTTTCACGTCCTGCCAGGCGTGGTAGAACTTCGTGTTCACCTCGACGCCGAGCTCGCCGATCACGCGGAACTTCGAACCGCCCTTCGAATCGTAATTTGTCACCCTGTAGCCGAACGGGATGCCCTCGATCTCGTCCGCGACGAACATCGTGGACAGCTCCTCGGTGCCGATCTCGCGTTCGGACGACGATGAATAGGCGGTCAGGCGGATGCCCGTCCTCGGGATGATATTGATGTTCCAGATCTTGAGGGGATAGTACAGCATGTGGAGCGAGTCGAACCGCAGCGTGCCGTAGTTCCGGATTTTCCAGTTATCCTCGCCGGGGATCCCGTCGCGGTCGAAGCGTGTCCAGCGCATGAAGAGGGGCGTGAGCGACATCTCGCCCTGATAGTAAAGGTTCGCGAAGAGTTCCTGGCGCTGGAAGTCCACCCTCAGTTCCGGCAGACGGTCCACGACGGAAGCGAAGTCGTTGATGCGGAGTGTCATGTACGCGCTGGCAGTAAATCTGTCGTGCTGATATTCCAGCGAGGCGTAGGTCGGCGGCATATATTCGGAATTATAGCGTTCGGGGAAGTAGTCGCGCAGGAACTCGTAGTCGCTGAGCAGGTCGATCTGCATGCGGAAGTCCAGATTGTTCGTAAAATGCGTGAGGTTGTTTGTACGGACCTCATAGCGGTAATACGGGATCGTGAGCCGGGAGTTGTTCAGCTTGTACTCCATATATTTTGGATCGTCGTCCCTGATCAGGTCTTCGCGGTCCCAGTACGCGTAGCGGTTCCGGTCGTAGATGCCGTAGAACGAGAATTCGGTGGCGGATTCCGGGGTGAGGAAGTCGGAGCTCAGGCCGTATCCGATGCCGCGCTTCTCATACCAGTCCAGCATCAGGTTCATATTCCAGTACGGATCATCCAGAAGTTTGAAGTGCTTGGCGCTGCGGATGAACCAGCCCCATTCGCTGTCGCTTCCGAATTCGATCTTTCCGCCGAAGCTCGAAAGGTCGGACGGCTTGTAGAGGACGGGCAGCCAGAAGACGGGGATGCCGTAGATCTGGATGAAGTTGTTTTTCATCAGGATGCTGTGGTCGCCGAGCTGGTTGTCGTAGCGGAAAAGACTGCTGTCGGTGGTCCTGGGCTCGATCGTGGCGTCGTATGCCGCGATGGCGTAGTGGTCATGGTCGTCCTGGATGTATTCGCAGGTCGTGAACCTGGCCTTGTGGACTTTCACCGTGCCGTCGAAGAAACGGTCGGCCTGCTCGCCGACGCAATAGAAGAGCCCGGATTTCATGGCGAAATTCGAGAACTGGAGCACGCCCGTCAGCAGATTGCCCGCCGCGCGTTCGGCGTGGATCACCGATGATTCCACCGTGATTTCCACTTCAGCGCGCTGTTCCCCGAGGTCGTTCACGACGTAGCGGAGCAGGGCGACGCGGGCCCGCGGGTCCTGCTGGAGCGCCTCGTAATCCTCGACGGACATGGTCTGCACGGCGGTCGTAAGCGTGGCGAACGTGACGTTGCCCGCCGCCTCGATGTCGTATGTTTCGGAATCCAGGTTCACGACCACCTTGTCGGCGGAGATCTGGATCCCGGGCGCCTGGATTACCGCGTTTCCGCGCGCCACCAGGTTGTCCCCCACGAATTCATAAGAATCCGCGGCCGCGTCGAATCCTTCCGGCAGCTTCGAGAGCTTTTCGAGGTCCGTGGTATTGACCAGGCTGTCGGAGGAGAACCGTACAGACGACGAAGGGGTGCGTTGCGCGAATGCTTCCGCCGCATTCAGCAACAGAAGCAGGGCGACGGCGGCGCAGATAAGATATGATCGGATTATATTCAACGGTTTTTCTCCGAAAAATGAGTTGTCGATATTTTTTCAAAATGAAATATACCACGTCTTCCCGGAAAATGCAATCAAAAAAACTCAACTTTACCACAATACTTATTAAAAAAGTTCAAAACGTCGTCTTTCACGGACGGAATGCCGGCAAAAACACCGTCTTCTGACGCCGTATTCTTATCCGGCAACCCCTGTTATTTCACCGGCTACTGTTTTCGTCCGCAGCGGGAGCGGACATGGAGCCGGTCAAACGGAGAAGTGTCCGGCGCGCCCCTGCCATCCATCCGCCGATCCTGTTATGCCGCCGGCGAACCTCTGCTCGTGAACGATCACGGGACCGGCATGGACACGTGCGCAATCCATCCCCCGAAGCGGAACAACCCGCGCATTCACAGCTGCAGCGGATTCCTGTGGTGGCGCGGGAACACAGTCTCATCCGCGGTGTTATCCGTTCCATCCATGACTTTTTTTCGAAAAAATAGGTTTTCCGCTTGTTTTTTTCACAGAAAGAGTGTATAGTATTAGATTGAATTGGCGTGGGGCAGTAGCTCAGTTGGCTAGAGCGATACGTTCGCATCGTATAGGTCGTGGGTTCAACTCCCATCTGCTCCACCATTCTGCTACAACTTAAACCACTGGAAACAAGCAAGTTTCCGGTGGTTTTTCTTTTTTCCGTCTCATGCTGCTACAACCAGCAAAAACCCGCCAAAACAGGCTCTATGAAGCAGAATTTGCGTAAAATTTACGTAAAGCTTCCACCTCAACGTTGGGCTGACACCGATGTTGATCCGGCCCATTTTGATCCGATTCTTCGCGTGTGTCGAAGCGTATAGGCCATTCTACGCTCTTTTTACGGAAAAGGATGGCACCCTCTCATACGTTACATACGGGTCTTTCCAACTCCTGAACGTTTTTTCGGCGTTTATCCCGCATACGGGCCCACATACGCCTTACATACGCCTCTTTTTTCTCGTTATCTGAGCAATCTGAGGTTAAAATCGCGTTTTACATACGTTACATACGTCACATACGCTTCTTTCCAACTCCTGAACTTTTTTTTCTGCATACGGTTCCACAGACTGACAACCTGGATAATTAAGCAAAAAGAAAAAAGCTCAATCCCTGTTCAAATCCCTCTACCGCAGACAAGCCAACGTCATCCTCGAATGTTCAAAAGTCCCCTTACCGGAATCATTCCGATAAGGGGACACTCTCTCCTCAGATTCTGTTCAATCTCTGTTCACCGCAGCGGTCGTCAATCTTTCAGCCAGTGATACAGCAGAGCGCCGAATCCAACAAGGGCTGCGCCGCCTGCAAGGTATCCCAGGACTTCCAACCCGTCACCATCGTCATCTTCCTCGTCGTCGCCGCAGATGTCATCGTCCTCGTCGTCGACCTCGTCGTCCAGAGTGATTGGCTTTTCGGTATCCTTCGGAAGCTTTCCGGGAATCAGGATGGTCTTATCCAAAAACGGATCATTCTGTTCAGGCCCGTTCGCCTCGTTCGAGGCTTTTTCATTCACAAGCTGACGAAGGAGTGCCAGAATTTCTTCATTTGTGGTGGGATTGTTCGGAAGATCAGCCGACTGGCTGTTCTTTTCAGGGGTGTTGGGAGTAGTTGCCATAATGAGTGTCTCCTTATAAAAGTTGAGGTTGAAATGGCTTTTTTGAGTTGAAAACGGTTTTATTGTGGACGGAAAACGTACGGATTGACGTGTGGGCTTGAACCGACGCGGTGTGTCGGGTTCACGGGTGTCAAGATGACCGGGCCATGTTCATAGGCCGAAGCTTGCCGCGTCACGGTCGTTACCGTGCCGTCGCTGTGCGTGGTGACTATCGTTGTAGTCGGGATCACAGCGGAAGATGGAGCGACCATAACCGGAGGCGATGTCACGATAGGCGGAGCCGGAACAATGACCGTTGGCGTAGGAACGGGCTTTGCCGGGACTGTAACAATGACCTGCGTGGAACCATGCAGCAGCGATCCTGCGGCTTCAGTAGTACCGACCACGATGCCTTCAACAACGGCAAGAGGCAAGGCAACAATAGTGCCTGCAGCGTTTGCCAGATCGGTTAGAACGCCGGGTCGTTCAATCACGACAGTTTGTTGTGCGTACAGTGAAGAGATGACCAGAAGGCCGAGAAGGAGAGCGAGGGAGATTTTTTTCATGGGAGTTCCTTTCTTTTGGATTTGAGGGCGAAATCGTTTTTGATTCCATGAACGGAATATATGCATGACCGCTGACGAAAGACACATTTTGACTTGTCTGCCGCTTTTTTTGAAAAAAGTTCAAAAAGAACATACAGGCTACACTAATCAACTTCCTGCACCATTCTTTTGCTCCATGCCGCAACAACAAGCAACAATCACAACGTATTGATACTCAAAGGGTTGACTTGCGTTTTTGCGTTTTTCGTGCTATAGTATCTGTATTCCTGATGGCAGAGTTTTGCGAACAGGGTAATAAGTTCAGAACATGAAAGGTAAATATCATGAAAGAACTTGATTTTGATGTCCTGCGGGAGAAAATCTCCGCGCAGGTGGGCACTCCGACCTTCACAGACGGAGATATAAAGAAACCGGAGCTGAACCAACAGTTCTTCGCCAGACTCGCGGCAGCGGTTTACAACCCGATCTTCGAAAAGACCGAGGGGGCGTTCTATCTCTATGTTCCAGAATCCGGCTTATGGGTACGCCAGGACGAAGCAACGATGATCGACATGATCAGCCTCCTGATGATGAAATTCGCCGAGGAGACGTCGGATTCCGTCATCAACCGCAAAAGAAACGTCGGCACGATCAAGAGCATTCTGAAGTTCATGCAGGCGGATGCGTGCTGCGGGAGAGAAAACGCTTTCGACCATAAGGGTGAACCCTTCATTCACTGCGGCAATGGCGTAATCACGTTCCCTGTTCAAGAGGACGGCCGTCGAAAGCCGGTCTTAATGCAGTTCGACCAGAAGTACATGAGCCGCAACCGGACTGAATGCAACTTCCGCGAGGACGCTGTCTGCCCGGAGTTCCTGAACCGCCTGATAAAACCCGCCATATCGGATGATGACCTCAATCACTTTCAGCAGTACGTTGGACAGTGCCTCCTCGGAGTGAACCGCAGCCAGACCATCCTTCTTATGGTCGGGACTGCGGGTGGTGGCAAGAGTACGGGCGTCAATATCATTGAGAAGTTGGTCAACCGGAAGAACTGCACGGAACTGCGCCTCGAACATATGGGGAGTCGTTTCGAGACCCAGCGTCTGCTAGGCAAGACGCTCCTGACCGCCAAAGACGTCCCTTCAGATTTCCTGTCCACGAAATATACCTACAAGCTCAAGGCGCTTTCCGGCAAGGATACGCAGACGATTGAACTCAAAGGCAGCAATAACGTCTCGGACATCTGTGGCGAGTACAACATTATCATTACGGCGAACAACACTCTGCACGTTGCCCTGGATGGTGATGTTGAAGCGTGGAAACGCCGCCTCATCCTGATCGAGTACAACAACCCGCCTCCGAAAGAGAAAATCGCTGACTTTGACGATTATCT
>JAEEGG010016035.1_pt1 | contig 15622 bp, 9 predicted proteins | sample 9134161 | NCBI WGS metagenome assembly JAEEGG01 (sample SAMN16246543, study PRJNA631951) | gut metagenome | biome: gut microbiome; feature: rumen; material: CR-attached | host: Bos | place: Iran: Karaj | collected 2018-10
ACAATGTCGACGTTTTCACCTTCGTCATCGTTCTCGAAATCATCGATCACGAGCGTATCGCCAACATCGATATTCAGTAGCGGGGACCACACCGATGATACCGCCCATGCCGAAGCAGACGCAAGTAACACCAGCGCCGCAAAAATGTTTGTTGTTTTGGTGAGATTAGTCATTTTTTCCTCGATATAAACTTTTTTGTGAAAGGTTAGTCCTTTAGGCAACGAACTGAGAAGGCATAAGATTTTATGCTTCCAAAAGATGGATCTCCATCACCTAAAAGCCCGTCGCTAGTCGCTACGGGCAATCCCCCTAAACTCTGGGATCGAGTTTCCATATCTACAATTTAAATTATTACGCTACTGCCGTCACCGAATCTTTAAGAAAATTTTACAAGAATTGGTTATTCTGTGACGTAACGCAACATCTCACCTATGATTCATTTTTTGAATCGGCGAATATCCGTACGGCTCTTGTCGCGAACAACGACATGGTAGATTCCTGGAGCCAAATCCTGAACATTCAACAACACTGAATGAGGTGCCCATCTACGCATTATTTCGCGCCCATGCAAATCAAGAACGCGAACGACAGCACCGTCGACAAATGCATTGCCCAGCTCCACGAATAACTGATTGTCCGCATAATGGACAGATGTTCCATACAAATTAGCATTTTGTGTAAGAGCAGTCGTTCCCGAATCGGCCTTAACGGTATCCGGCAACAGGCGCCACATCTGGTTCCATTCCCAGTCATCGGCCCAGCTCTGCACCACGCGTTCGCCATCGGTGGTGGCTCGCAGATACATGTTGCTGTGTTGCATTTTCATGCGAACGACCGAGCCCTCGTAACCGGACTGTTTTTCCACCACCACTTTCTGGTGTCCGCCGCCGTTCCACTTGTAAAGGCCCATCGTAACGCCCGCATCGGTCGATTCGTTCGGGGTATCAATCGACATATCGCCAAAGTTAATGCGGAATGTCGTCGAGGTAAGCGGCGTCAGAGTCGCAACGGCATTTTGTCCATCGCAGTCACCCAGCGCAAGCTTGTCTTCGGCGGTTCGGACCATACACGTTCCGAAGTTCATCGACATAATGCGAACGGTATCAGGTTTTGCGGGTTTCGCCTGCCACACGCGCACCCAATCGGCTTCGAAATACGCGGGCTTGTTTTCGGTAATATCAATGTCGTCGCCCGCCCAGCCGCCAATCGCAAGGTTCACGATAATGTACTGAGCGTCAAGTTGCTTGATTTCTGTCGGACGGTTGTAACTTGCAAATTTCTTGTCGTCAAAGTAAAAGCTGAGAGTCGATTCGTCCCATTCCACGCCGTAGTTGTGGAAACCCGCGGAACGATCTACGTCATCATCCTTATGTCCGCCGAAAGAAGCTTCGTGGTCCCACGCCGAGCCATGGCTGCTGTACCAGCTAGGGTCGGTGTAATGCAGGTAGTAATGGTGCTGCTTGCGAGATGCAGGAATTTCCAGGATATCGATTTCGGGAGGCCAGCCGTCCTGCAGAGTCCAGAAAGCGGGCCAAGTTCCCTTTTGCGACGGAGCCTTGAAGCGGCCCTCGATATAGCCGTACTTGACTTCAAATTTTCCCTTGGTGTCGATTGCCCCCGAAGTGTAATCGACCGGAATTTCCTTGCCGTTGAACTTCGCCTTAAGCCCGTCTGCATCGGGGTGTTTTTTCTTTTCGCCCTTGAGTTTGAGCGTACCGTCAGAGACAATCACGTTTTCTTCGGCGCAGTAGGCGCGGTGATTATGAGTGTGGCCCCAGTTGTAGGTCGGATTCCACTTGGACTTGTCGAGGCTCGTGCCGTCGAAGTCGTCTTCGAACACCTTTTTCCAGCCGCTAAAATTCGCCGGCGGATCAGCGAACGCAAAAGAGGCTGCAAATAAAGCAGCTAGATACACCTTCGCGACATTACAGGTTTTCCTGCGCAAAAACTTGTTTCCCATATCAAATCCTCGCCCAACACACTTGTTAAATATAACCTCGGCAGGGACCTTTACCAAGAAAAAAGATTTAAACGGTCTTGCCTACAGCAACAATCAGTTCTTTTTGCAGCGTATGAGGGTCATGCGGTCTTTATAGTCAGAAGTGGTATAGAAATCACCCGTCGTTATGCACGCATATAGTGCAAACAAATTACTCTGTTCCGTAGCAGCCCAAAAACGGGCTTCCTCACCTTCGCGTTCATACCAGGCATCACCATAAAAACCTGCGGGGGTCGCATTAAATCCAGAAGTGTTCGTTGCATGTTTCCACATTCCATTATTTTCGGTAGACTGCAATGCAAAAACATCTTCACCCACATCCTTGTACAGCTGATTCCATTCGGCTTCCTGCGGTATATGCCACCCTTCGGGACAAACACCCCGAGCATTGAAATGGATATTGCAGCGTTGACGATATCCACACTCCTTACTGGATTTACTGTAAATGCCCGCGCTATCCAATGCGACCGACCAGTAATAATAGTAGCCGACTTCGCACCTTTCTTCACCGATGCAATTAACCCCATAATTTTTACCATTAAGCAAATACTCGATTTTCAAATTATCTGCCATCCAATACGAAGAACCGATTTTGATTGTCCTGTAAACGGCATCGTTGCGCGGATCCGTAATCACGTTAACCGAATCAAAGTTCCAGCCATCTTTATGGCAAGTATAGGATGAATGCAAGCCCAAGGTATCACTTGTACCCATATTGTAGCTGACACAGCCCTTGTTCAAATAGATTTCTTCGGCAGTCGCAAACCGAAGCGTATCGGCATCCCACACCAGCTTTCGGCCCGTCGCCTTACCCGTCAAGACAGTTCCTTTCTTGTTGAGTTTATACTTCGGATAAAAGTCAACTTTGGATTCGGGAATACCGAGCCACTTTCCACCATCGACATCCTCGCAAACGAAATAGATCCGTTCAACCGAGTCATCGTCTTCTGGAACAAAGTACTTCTTGGAATCCGGGTTCGAGACCAACTTGATTGTTCCTACCGGACTGGTTTCGCTTCCGCAAACACCAAGTCCACTTTCGACACCCCAGAACTGACGGATGAATTTTTCAAAATTGGGAATCTTAGTCGAGATTTTCCACTTTTCCATATTTTCGCGAACCTCGGCAAATCTCCCAAGGCTATCCGCCGTTGCAACCCAGTCGGCAATTTCAGCACGTGTCTCGACATCGTCCCACAAGCCATCCGCCGCCAAGTCCTTTGCGATTTTTTCTACCAGGGCGTTAAATTCCTCTCCAGTGCGGTCTCCCAGCAACATCACCGAAATCGCAAGCAGAGCGGCATCCGCATCGGTATCGCCAAAGATGTTCAGGTCTTCGGAATAGCCAAAATCACCCACGTTCATGTGGAACGCATCCAGAATCAACTTCGCGACAGGCTTTTTGAGATCCATCATATTAAGCGAGCCGTCCCCATATTCAATCCGATCTTTTATGCAAAGATATTCCAGGTGCGTAAGCAAGTTCACGTTCACCGAATTTCGTTCATAGAGATCAGTCAAGGCTCGCAAGCCTATCGCCTTAGTAGATTGCTTGCCACTCACTTCATTCAGGTAATTTCCATACACATAAACGTCTACATAATTCGACGCAGCCGTCAATGTATCAAAGGTAAAAGCCCCCGTTGAGTCCTTCGTGAATGTCGAATGGTACACCCACGCCGGATCAAAACTTTTAGGCCCTTTCAGTTCCGAAATAATGACTCGGCACTCATTCACGAAAGGTCCCTTTTGTGCAAATCCGGAAATATCCTTCTGTTCGATTCTATGGACATCCAAATTAACCTTTTCGCTGAGCGGAATTGTGATGACGACGCCACCACAGCTTAGGGCCACCATTTCGTCTGTATGGTCCACAATCTGACAGGCATCCGTAGCAGCGGCGCCATCTGCACCCGGTTCGCCCTGCTTGCCAGGATCTCCCTGTTCGCCCTGTTTACCAGGTTCCCCCTGCGCACCGGGTTCACCCTGGGCCCCCGGCTCGCCCTGCGGTCCGATTTCGCCCTGTTCGCCAGGATCGCCCTTTTCTCCAGGATCACCCTTTTCACCCTTTTTACCGTTCAAGACGACTCCGATGGAATCTCCATTACAGATAATCTTGTAGCCACTTCCATCGCCAAGCTTTTTCGAAGAACAGGAAATGGTCCCTTCTACATACACCGAATCGGTCGTGATGACATAGACGGTATCCTTGTGTGATTCCGCAGTCGCATTCGTCGGCGAATTTTTTTCTGATGAGTCCTCGGAACAGGCCGTAAAAGCCACCGCTGCAAACAAAATGAGCAGACCTGTGGCTATCCAATTTTGATTTTTCATTTATTTTCTCCTAACCTAAAAAAATTTTTATCGCGTGCGGCGCGGCAGCTCGGAAGCATGCTTTTCGAGCCACACGGCATCTTCGAGCGCGCGTTCGGCTTCGGCAGCCCAGTCGGAATCCGGGAACTGCTGCACCACTTCGCGGTAACGCACCACGGCGCTATGGAAGTCGCGGAGTTCACGGTAAGCGTTGCCCAGCTGCAACATGGTGAAGTAGCGGTCTTCGGGTTGCTGTTCGGTTTCAAGCAAAGCCTTGTACATCTTGAGTGCGGACTCGATGCTTCCCGCGCTGTAGAGCAGGTTTGCGTTGTCAAGAGTCGGCGTGCCAGACGGAGCATCGGCAATGTCGGCGACCTTAGCGGCCGGCCCTTCGGCAGGCTCAATGGTCTTACCGGTCGGCCCTTCGGCAAGCTCAGGGACCTTCTGGGCAGGAGCGGCTTCAGCCGTCTTCGGAGCATCGACAGACTTTGATTCAGCCTTCGCGACAGCCTCGGTTGCTGGAGCGGCATCTGCGGCAGGCTGATTTTTCGCTTCTTTTTCAGCCTTGATTTCGGCGATGCGACTTTCCGCAGCGGAGCGATACTTGGCGTTCGGAGCGGCCTTCTTCATGTAGGCGGCCAAGAACTTGAGTTCCTGATCGGGCTTCTTATTGTTCTTTGCAATCAAGGCGAGAAAATAGTTCGCGTCGTTGCCTTCTTCCTTGTATTCAAGGCCCTTCTTCAAGTTAAATTCAGCCTTATCCATTTCGCCGAGCTGGTAACGGGTAAGGCCCGCGTAGAAATACGCACCGGCATGTCCCGGCTGTTTGCGCAGAACCTCGCGCCACATCGGGGCGGCTTCCTTATACTTGCCCTCGGCGTAGAGCATTTTTCCCTTTTCGAACGGATCGGTCGGGAGAGCGGTCTCAGTCTTTGCAGGTTCCTGCTTGGGCGCTTCGGCGGCCTTGGTTTCGGCCTTTGCGGCTTGCTTAGGTGCTTCGGCAGGCTCAGCGACCTTCGGAGTTTCGGCAGGCTTTGCTTCCGGGGTTGCAGTCTTCGGCGCTTCGGCGGGTTCCGCGACCTTCGCAGTTTCTGCCTTCGGAGCGGGTTCAGCCTTAGCCGCAGGAGCTTCCTCGGCCACTGCAGGAGCAGTTTCGGCAGGAGCTTCCGCTACGGGATTGTTTTTCGGGTCCTTGGCTCGTTCAGCCTCCGCCTTCGCCTTTTGACCGAGGGCCTCATAAACCTTGGCAGCGCCTTCGTAAGCGGCGCTCATCGTCGGTTCAAACTTGTATGCAAGGCGATAATTCGCAAGCGCCCCGCTGTAATCCTTCATTTTCATACGGACTTGCGCCGCCGCGAAATAGGCTTCGGCATTCTTCGGGTTTTCCGCCAAAATAGCACGGTACTCGCCAAGCGCCATTTCAAAATCGCCTTTTGCCTCAAACCGGGCACCCTGTTCCATACGCGGGTCCGCACTAAAAGCCAACCCCACAAGACAAGCTAACGCAATCGCAGAAATTCGGATATTCATACTCCTAATTTAGCAAAAAAGATCTTTTTCATTTTACCATTTCCTAACTTTTGAACGATAATATAAAGAGATTCCCCGTTTGCACCATGATACTCGATTTCTTAAAAAGCAGCCTTGTTTGTGTAGCCCTTTCGCTACTGTTCGTATCTTGTGCATCAACGCCGCGCGCCCCTGAATCCATTTACGACGAAACCGGAACACTCGTTTCAAGGACCACATTCGACGCCAAGAACAATATCGAAACTCAATGGAAAGCGATTAACGACTCCACCGCCATTTTCGAATCCTTTGAAGACGGAATCCATACCATAGACACCCTCGCCACAGAGGCGCTACGAATCTACAACGAAATTGACCTGGACCACACCCTTGTTGCCTGGGCACGCCCGCTCGCCCAAAGGACAACGCAAATCCTTAACGCAACCAACGAAAGCATCAAGGCCTCCGCCGAAAGCATTTCCCAGGGAGCGCAATCCTTAAAGGACAGTTTCGTTTCTACGGTGTCGCTACTTTCAGGCGAAGAAATCGCAAACGCAACAGACCAATTCCTCACCACCTCCGGAAAATATGTTACAGATAAAATAAATAATCTCCCCACCGAGATCGATTCTCTGCTAGTCCTTGCAATCATCGCGGGTTACGGACGCGGTGTCACCGTCGGCTATCAGGAAATCGAAGAATACATCATGGCCATTCCCGAAATCACCCGAAACATCTTGGGAACCGACTACGAAGCTCTTTTACAAAAAGCCAAAAAGCAAATCCGCGAAACAAGTGAATTTGTCATCAACAGCGCCAATCAGGATTCCCTGATGCAAATCGTAAAGTTCGCCCAGAACAAGCTGGACCAGCTACCGGACTACATGAAAGGAGAATTCGAGCGGATTGTCGATGAATTCAAGGCCGAGACAGACTACAGCTTTGCAGCCCTCGGCATCGACAACAAATACCGCGACGCCTATATCGGCGCATTCGCTTCCGGCTGGCTCACCTGGCAATTGCTGGCGGCCGACATCACCTACGGACTAGTCAAGTACGTCGCTCAAGGCAAAGGATCCTCCAAGGCGGCCAAAATTACGGCACGTTCCAACCGCATCAAGGAATACAACAGAAAGCCCCCTGCCGATCGAGACCACCTGATGCCTCGCGACGGACACGGCGGGCACTGGAACACCAACAAGACCACCTGGCGAAGCGACATTCCCGAAGTCAACGCCATTACCCGCGGACGCCCCATCCATTTTACGGGCAAGGACCCCAACAAGATGCCCGACTTTTCTCCCTGGAGCCGAGGAACCTACAAGTTGGCGGGCCTCACCGGGAAAAACGAAGACGACTTTCCTAAACTTTACGCCAAAATTGCCGCCAAAAGGGAAATTTCCGTCAGCGAAGCGGAACGCTGGGTAAAGCAGAACGGACTCACGCCGCACCACCTCAGTTGCACCGAAATGATGCTCGTTCCGACGGCACTTCACGAAAACGTGCCGCACACGGGAGCAGCATCGATGCTCCGAAACGGAACCTGCAAATAATTTTTTTAGATTTCAAGCCATGAGTAAACTTATCGCACATATCCTCGTTGGAGTCCTTGCAGCAGCCATCCTCATGCTGATCAACGCAACAATCATCCCCGTGAGCCTCCGCGGCTCCGAAAAATTCGATTGTTTCATGAGCCTCTGCTATGTCGCCTGCATCGTTGTATCATGCGCCATATACTACATCAAGACTCCCCCCGGAAAAGACAACCGAGGGTAATCGACATTCCGCAATCTGAGCGCTCGAGTGATAAACGCACAACGGACGCACCAAGTAAAAACAAATTAACATTCAAGTTTATTGTTATTCGCTACAACAGAAAATAGGCTGGGCACAGGGGAAATGCCCCGCTTTGAAATTAGATTATAAGCGGCTCGATTTTGGAGGATAACATGAAAGCCGTTCTAAAACCTGTAGTACTCATGTCTTTGCTGGGCGCTGTGGCTTATGCCGGCCCCATCACCACCGTTCCGTGGAATGGTTATCCCGGCGCGGTTTCATTCACCTTCGACGACTGCGAGATTTCGCAGCTGAATAACCTCGGGGAGTATTTCGAAAAGAACGAAGACATCAAGGTGACCTTCTTCTTGACGGGCGGCATGAATGCAGGAAACCAGCCGAAGTACTTCCCCATGGTCGCGAAAGGCCACGAAATCGGCAACCACTCCAAGACGCACAGCGACTTGACCGCCGGCGGCGCCAACCTGAAAAGCGAAATTACCGATTACAAACATACCCTGGAAAGCAACGGCGACTTTGATGTTGTTGCATTCGCGACACCTTACTGTTATTACAACGACGCCGTAGAAGCCGAAATCGCGAAAGAGCACATTGTCAACCGCAACTGCCAAGGCGCCACCAAGTACAAGTGGGACGAAGAGCCCATTTGGGAACGCATCAGTTCGGATTGCTATCAGGGCAATACCCAGCAATCCAAGGGCAACATGAGCGAAGCCAAACAGAAGAACGCCTGGACTGTGCAGCTGAACCACGGCGTGGACGGTCGCGGCTTTGGCTACGGCATTGAGCCCTCGGATATGATTTCTATTATGGACGAAGCCAAGGCGCAGGGCCTGTGGCGCGCCCCGATGGGCCGCGTGGCAGCTTACTACCGCGCACACTTCGTGATTGATAAGGCAACAGCGACAAACATCGATGGCGGATTCAAGGTCACCTGGACCTCTCCCCACCCGGCAATGCCCAGGAGCGTACCCCTCCGCGTAAAAATCGAAGGTGTCGAAGGCAAAACCGTAAAGCAGAAAGGCAAGGAAATCTCGGCAGAAACCGACGGATCCTTTGTCATTGAATTCATGGATTTGGAATTGGAAGTGGTCGGCGCCGCTACAGAATCTAGCAGCAGCGAAGAAGTGACATCCAGCAGCTCCGAAGACGCCTCGTCAAGCTCCACTACCGCCATCACCCAAAATCTCCAATGGGCAAGCCAAGAGCCGACAACCTTCGCCGTGTTCTCCGCTACGGGCGTATTGGTGAAGTCCTTCGTGACCGCCCCACAGTCAGCGGAAGCTTCCTTCAGGGCACTGCAGATTCCGCACGGTACATACTACCTCAAGGATCTCAAATCAAGCAACATCAAGAAGGTTGTGAAATAATCTAGAATCAATATCAGCTTGGCAAGGTGGTCAAAAATTTTGACCACCTTTTTTATTTCAGAAGTTTGTTCTCTCCGATGGATTCTAGTACTGTCATCTGCGAAATCGCAATTTGGTTCAGCTTTTGCAACCGCTCCGATTGTGGCAAGCCCTCCTTGATCAGAACTGAATTCAACGATTCCATGTTTGAAAGGCAAATCAGCTGGTTTACTGATGCATAGTCTCGGACATTGCCCTGCAAATCGGCATGTGCATCGCGCCACTCCTTGGCGGTAAATCCGAATAAGGCTACATTCAGAACATCAGTTTCATTTGCATAAACCATGTTCATCTGTTGTTTTGTAAGCGTCGCCGGAATCAAGTTCTGCTTGATGGCGTCCGTATGGATATGGTAGTTGATTTTAGAGAGTTCACGACGTAATGACCATCCTAATTGAGCCTGTTCCGCAGCCTTGAGGCGCTGGAACTCATGCGATATATACAATTCGAATTCAACCGAAATCCAATTTGCGAAGTGAAACGCAATGTCCTTGTTTGCGTAGGTTCCTCCGTATCGACCTGATTTGCAGATGATTCCGATTGCATTGGTTGCAGAAATCCATTTTTGAGGAGATAATGTGAAGGCGTGGAGTCCGGCCTCCTTTTTAAACCCCTCGAATTCGAGGGGTTTAAAATCGGGATTATACAGCTTTTCCCAAAGTCCCAGGTATTCCAAAACGTTTCTGTTTCGCATCCAATTCGCTATTACGGCATTGGCATCAGGATTTTTCCATTTGGCGATGTCGGTGATGCAGATGTAGTCTTCTTCAAGATGCTTAATCAGGCGAATTTCCTGATCTTTCACTTTCAGTTTCATCAATTTTCTCCTTTCTCTGCGGACAAGCGTAAAACCGCAGTACTTAAAATTTTGAGCACTAGAACATTTGTTCACTATTAAATATAGTCCCTCTAGGGATGGTTGTCAATATTTTTTCGAAAAAAACGTTTTTTCTCTTGAACGTGGCGATTCTTGTTGATTATTGCCTTTTGTCATTCTCGGCTTGATTAGGAATCTTCCTTTTTGACGAGAAAAATCTATATTACGGCTGACATAGGTTGTCTTTAGGGCAATCGCCGGTTTTTGAGATTCGTCTCTCATTCTCGTAACTGAAATTAGCACTTTCGAATGATCGAGGAATAGGACGAGCGCTCACGCCCTATTGGGCGTGGGTCGTTTTGTGCTTATTTGGTCATAGGGCGTGCTAACCCTCAGTTACGGTAAGTGCATTCGACACCACGCCTTTTTTGTTTCCAAAAAGTGTGGAAAATGCAAAAAGAGAAAATCCTGATGCCGGGAGGTTTCACTTTTTTGCTTGAGGTTTTCGTGCCCACTCTGAACTGGCTTGGAAAAGATGCTGTTCTGAATCATCATTTGGATGTTCTTTACAGAACGCTAGAATTGAAAGAATCGTTCAACTGTGAAAGTGGTAAGTCCGAAAACAAGATTATCCATGGCGATAACCTCGAAGCGTTGAAGGCTTTGCTCCCTGAATATGAAGGACGTGTCAAGTGCATCTACATTGATCCTCCGTATAACACGGGTAATGAAAACTGGGTCTATAACGATAATGTGAATAGCCCAAAAATTAGAAAGTGGCTCGGACAGGTGGTCGGCAAGGAGTCTGAGGATTTGACCCGTCATGATAAGTGGCTTTGCATGATGTATCCGCGTCTTAAACTTTTGCAAAAACTATTAAGTGAAGATGGCGCGATTTTCATTAGCATTGACGATAATGAACAGGCGAACTTGAAATTGATTTGTGATGAAATATTTGGCGCCGGGAATTTTGTTGCGAATTTTTTATGGAAATCTACTCCAGGATCTAATACAGGTAAAGATATAAAGGTCGTAACGGAATATATTTTGATGTATAAAAAGCAGGCTTTTGTTGCAAATACTAAATTACAAGAAGATACGAGTAAATACAATCTTGAAGATGAATTTGTAAAACGTCGCGGTAAATATGTTTTAAATAAATTAGATAGAAGGATGACGGGAAATCATTATTCGGAAGCTTTGAATTATCAGATAGAAACTCCTGATAAAACTTTATTGTATCCCGGTTCTTCATTGGAAAAACAAACGCATTGGAATTGGCGTTGGTCAAAATCAAAAGTTGAATGGGGCGTAAAAAATGGATTTATAGTATTTAAACAAAATAAGGGCATATGGTCTGTTTATTTTAAACAATATCAATATGTAAATAATGATGATGAAATTATAGAGCGATCTCTGCCGTATCAGAATTTTTTGGATGGCGATAGTTTTAATTCTGCTCGTGGCACTGCAGATCTAATGAAAATTTTTGAGTCTAAAAAATTTGATTATCCTAAACCAATTTCGTTAATAGAAGAAATCCTTAAAATTGCCACCGACAAATCCTCCATCATCCTCGATTCTTTTGCGGGTTCTGGCACAACTGCTCATGCTGTTCTAAATTTGAATAAACAGGATGGAGGCAACCGTAAATTCATCCTCGTAGAAATGGAAGATTACGCAAACACCATTACTGCTGAACGGGTTCGCCGAGTCATTAATGGTTATGCTTCTACGGAAGGAACTGGTGGCGATTTCAATTTCTATGAACTCGGTCCTGAAATGATTCTTGATGGAAACTTGAATGAACATCAATCCGTTGAAAAAATTTGCAGTTACATCTATTACACAGAAACAGGAACTCCGATAGACAAGGAAAAAGTCAAGGAATCAAAACATGAATTTTTCCTGGGTGATTTTGACAATACAGCCTATTATCTGTTCTACAAGAAAAAAGAAATCACCACGCTAGATTTTGATTTTCTTTCGACGATTCAAATTCCGTCAGAGCGCTATGTCATCTATGCGGACAATTGTGTTCTGCCAAAAGACTTCTTGTTTGAACACAATATCACCTTCAAGAAAATTCCAAGAGATGTGAGGAAGTTCTAATGATTCTTAAGCCTTATCAAAAACAGATTATTGATGACTTGGCTCTTTTTCTTGAAAAATTGAAAGAACGCCGAAATATAGCAGAAGCCTTTAACGCCTTTTGGATGCTGCACCCGAGAACGCCAATTACACCTTCTTTTGGTGAAGCCGTTGAACCTTACAAGAATAATGTGCCGAATTGTCCGCATGTGTGTATCAAAGTTCCGACTGCTGGCGGTAAGACTTTTATTGCTGCAAATGCTTTGTCTGCAATTTTCAAGGAACTTGATCCTGCTCGTCCCAAAATTGTTGTGTGGCTAGTGCCGTCTAATTCTATTCTGGAGCAGACTATCCGAAATTTTAGCAATCCGCGTCATCCGTATCGCGAACAGTTGAATACTGATTTTGCGAATAAAGTGAATGTCTTTGATAAACGGATGCTTTTGCAGGGGGCTGGCTTTAATACATCGTCTGTCCGCGAAAATATGACTCTTTGTATTTTAGGCTTTGATAGCCTTCGAGCCCGCAAAAAAGAAGATCGCAAGGTCAATGACGAAAATGGTAATTTGCAGTCATTTGCAAACGATGTGACCGAAGACGAAATCTCTGTAATGTCGGTTCTTCGTGCGTTTAATCCGGTAGTTGTTGTAGATGAAAGCCATAATGCCGAAAGTGAATTGAGCGTTGAAATGCTCAAGAACTTGAATCCAAGTTTCATCTTGGATTTGACGGCGACCCCTCGCAAGAATAGCAACATCATCAGCTTTACGCCTGCCATAGAACTCAAGAAAGAGAATATGGTAAAGCTCCCGGTAATTGTTTATAACCATCATAAGAAAGAAGAAGTTGTGAGTTCAGCTTTGGAACTGCGTTCAAAATTGGAACGTGCTGCTATTGAGGCTGAAAAGTCGGGTGCTCCTTATATTCGTCCGATTGTTCTTTTTCAGGCGGAACCCAAAACGAAAGATGACAACGCTACATTTGAGCGTGTCAAGTCGATGCTTTTGGAAAAGAAAATCCCAGAGGAACAAATCAAGATAAAAACTGCGGACAAGAACGAATTGCAGAATGTCAATTTGTTGAGCAAGGATTGTCCTGTCCGTTATATTATTACGGTGAATGCCCTTAAGGAGGGGTGGGATTGTCCGTTTGCCTATATTCTTGCTTCTCTTGCTGATCGTAGTTCTTCTGTTGATGTGGAGCAGATTCTAGGACGAGTATTGCGATTGCCTAATGTTCGCAAAAATGAAAATGTAATGCTTAACATGAGCTATGTGTTTACGGCTTCCGCAAGATTTAGTGAAACACTTGACAGCATTGTGAAAGGACTGAATCGTGCTGGTTTTAGCAGTAATGACTATAGACAAGTGGAATTAGAAAAGTCTGTTGAACCGACGGAAATGCCGATGAATGAATCAATAGCTTCAACGAGTTTGCTAAATGACAGTAATGGCGGTTCAAAAGAAGGTGAGTTTGATTTGTCTTCAATATTATGGAATGGGGAGGATTCTTCGCTGTCGCCGGCATCTGTAGCTTCTGTTTCTGACCATGGTGATGCTAAAAGTGAATTGCAAAATCAACAATCGAGTATTATGGCTCAAATAGAGCATTTGGCTCAAAAGGAAAATGAAGAATTGGAAAAGCGTATTGAAGAAAATCGAACATCTCCGGTAGCACCACCTGAAATGGAAAAACAAGTGAAAACTTACGCAATCAAGAGCATCTTTAAGGACTCTGCAAGTCAAATCATTTTACCAAAATTCTTTATGAAGGGTGCGGTTGAAGGCTTGCATGTTGATCTTTTTGGAATAGCGAACACTCCTTTCGATAAGGATATGTTGCTTAAAAATTTTCCATTAAGGAATGCCGATACGAATATTAATTTTGAAAATGTTGATGTTGAAATGCGAAGCATTGATTTAGATGAGTCGCAAAAAGATTTTACACCGACTATTTTTAGCGTTGGCAAAAATCAGCAAGCAGAAATTACTCGTTGGCTTTCAAACATTGATGATGTTGAACGGAAACGTCAAAAGTGTGCTGAACGTTTACGTGATTGGATTGGGAATATGTATCCGATTCCTGATCCTGATATTATTGAATATATTCGCCGAGTCCTTTCAAACTTTAATGACAAAGATTTGAATCAAATGTTGAATTCGCAAAGTACTTATGCGGAACGAATTAAGCAAAAAATAAATGCTCTTGCTGCGGAATATATTGAAACAGAATTTGATCGGACTCTAGATCAAGATAAAATTATTCTGCGGCAACACTACCGTATTGCAGATAAGCTTACGCTTTCATCTGCAGGAAAACCTTTGCCGAAAACTCTTCACGAAAAAGAAGAGAATGTAAACGGTTTTGAAGAAACGGTAATCAACGCTGTTGCTAATCTTGAAAATGTTGAATTTTGGACCCGTAACCGTGAGAAGAAGGACTTTTGCATTAATGGCTTTATCAACCATTATCCCGATTTTATAATAAAGACAAAACATGGTAAAATCGTGATGCTAGAAACCAAGGGCGATCATCTTGATGCCGAAAAGAAAATTAAACTGGGAAATCTTTGGGCGTCAAAGGCTGGCAATAACTATCGTTATTGCTTGGTGTATGAACATCGAAAAGTAGATCATGCTTACACTAAGGATGAATTCTTGGCTACGCTGAAAGAATGGTAGATTCTGATTATATGCGCATGCTTATGTCTCATTATTGCTCCGTTGCTTTGGCTTCTGGGCTTCTTTTGGGGCTTTGTTTGGAATAAAATTTTAAAACCGCTTTGGACCAATGGAATATCGGACTGAATTGTCCACTTGCAAATTTTTAAGGCTGGATTAAAATCCGGCCTCTTTTATGCTTTAACCCCGTTTAAAAAGAGTTACTATAAGGTGAAAGGATGACTGGAACTTTAAATTACCAAAAGACCTAGAATGGTAGAGGGCGGCCCTCTGCAAAGGAACCGCCTTCTCTCAAGACATTCGAACGGGATGCAGCCCATTATGACTATCGAGCATTTCTAATATACCATTTTTCACAAGGAATGTCAATAATCCTTGTCAAATTTAGTCAATGATGCCATAAATGGTGAAATTTGATGCTTCTTGACAAGGATTTTGTCAAAGATGTATCTTTGACTGGGTACACAGATGAAACTTTTTTGAATGAGGTTGACGGAATGACGAATTTACTTTACGAGAAACAAGGGGCTTACCTGCAAGGGAAAGATGATCGAGGTCGTGAAGATGCTCAACTTATGGTCGATTCCGGTATTCTGACTCCTGAAAAAGCTGCGGAGCTCTTCAAAGTTCGTAAGGAAGACATTCGCCCTAGAAATAACAAATAAAGAGTCTTGCTTAACAAGTTTCTTTTGAATACCAAATTTTTTTCTAAAAACGAAAAACGCCCGTTCACTATCTTGTGAACGGGCACTTTGCATATAAAGTCTATTACAGCAAAATCAATCCGAGAATGCCGACCGCCCAGACGTACCAGGCGAAGTGCTGGAACTTGCCCTTTTGGACAAAGTTCATGAGCCACTTGAGGGCGATGACACCGAAGATAAATGCGACGATCATGCCGACCAAAAGTTCCGGGGTAAAGTTACCAGCTTCGGCGCACTTGGCTGCTTTTTCTGGATTTTCCAAAGCCATCTGGGCGACTTTTTCGACGTTCTGGCACTTAAAC
>JAEEGG010016036.1_pt1 | contig 15622 bp, 15 predicted proteins | sample 9134161 | NCBI WGS metagenome assembly JAEEGG01 (sample SAMN16246543, study PRJNA631951) | gut metagenome | biome: gut microbiome; feature: rumen; material: CR-attached | host: Bos | place: Iran: Karaj | collected 2018-10
AAGCCGATGGAAACCGTCGATGGTGCGGATCCAGCCGTTCTTCTTGGCCTGAAGGTCCGCCCAAAGGCCGCTGTGGGTGAACACATAGTATGGATCCGCCTCGATTTTGCCGATTACCTCGTCGCAGAAATCGGCCACATCGGCCCATCCCATCTTCTGGGCGGCCTGCTTGGATGCGTATACCCTGTCCATTGCCACGGCTGCCGCCCCGGCGGTGTACAGCCCGTTCTGCTTGGACTTCTCCTCCGCCTCCTCATTCGATGCCGAGGAATTCAGAAGATCCAGCCATTTCCTGTAATAATCTGCCTGATACGGTGTCCTGGGGCAGCTCCCGAACCTTTGGACATAGAGCCCGTAAAGCTCTTTCGTTTTTGTTGTATCGCTCATTGGCCACAGATGTTTATGCAAATATAGACATTTTTTCCGGCCTTTTGCGGTTTTTGCGCCCAACCGTGCGTAGGGGTCCAGTGATTGGCACCTCTCCCGCACGGTTTCAGGGCGAAACAGGCGCCTGGGGTGAACACAATGGGCGGAAAAGAGTTATCTTTGTGGAGCGAAACATGTAAACCACATGATTATGAGAAGAAGTATTTTTAAGGTTTTGGCGCTGGGATGCGCTGCAGTGGCGCTCATGACGGGCTGCAAGAAGGATCCTGTACAATCCGGGAAAGTGCTGCTGATGCAGTATCAGTTCGACGGAAACGAGGATTTTTCTTCGTACAATAAGGCCACATTCATGTATGACTACAACAAGGAATTGTCGCTTCAAACAGTAAAAAAAGGCCTTGTTTCCTCAACCACCATCTTCGACTACGGTGCCAGCAGCAGCGGCAGCAAAATTATCGACGTCTCCCATGTTACCGATCCGGATGACATTTCATCAAGGACAGAATGGTACCATTTCCAGACAGGCAAGAAGAGTGAAAAATACCGTATGCTATGGGCATGGTATTTCCAAAAAGATAACGACAACAAACTGGATATAGGCTTCAAATATGACAAGAAGGGCCACCTAATCGAATATTCAGGAACCCTGGGAGAAGCGAAGGATGTCTACTATTTCGTCTGGAGCGACGGGGAACTGGTAAAGGCATATTCGGCCGATGAATCCATCGTCTACGAATACACCCCGTCGGCCACCGTGTATGCAGGTGCGCTGCCGGTATCGGCCTATCCCAGCTTCCTTCCGGAGCCTATACTGGCCATACTGGGCCATTACGGTACCGCTCCCAAGCACATGCCGCAAACGGTCAAATATACCCAGTATAAGGAGAATGGCAAGCCGTTGGACAAACAGGAGCACACATACACATACACCGTAAACGACAAGTTGCTGGCGAGCTATAAAGACCATGTCGTAACAACCGTGTATCTAGGAGATATCGGCATTAACAACGAGAGCGACTCTTACGGCAAGTTGAACTGGGTTAACACCGATTAAACCGCAAGGAGGTCGGTGAAGCGGGAGCGGATATCGGCAAGGATGGAGCGCCAGTCTTTCAGCGAGCCGTCAAGATTGTCGGACACCGCCTTGAAGCAGCGGAATCGCAGCCCGTGGGTTTTGCAGAAAAGCGCTGCCGCATAGGCCTCCATATCGAAAAGATCGTATTTTGCGGACAGCTCGGCCACCTCGGCCGGGCTGAACGTTTGTGTGCTCATGAAATAATCGCCGGAAAAGACGGAACACCCTTCCCCGCCAAGGTCGATGCAGTCGTAGATGAGTTCGCTGCCGCCGTTGACAAACCGCTTCACTTCCACGATCTCGCCGATTGAGTAATGGGCCGACCCGGCACTGCCGATATTGACTATCAGCGGGTTACCCCCTTTACCGCGGGCCGCAAACCACTTCTCCAGCGCATTGTACATGCGCATCTTGCCCATGCCGGTGTAAACCACCGGGAAGGGAACGTCGGAAGGAGAAATCTCGTCCTTATCGGCCACAAAAAGGACTACATCATCGCCGCGAAGGGCGGAAAAAACGCGCTCGTCTACCATGATTGTTGTATTTCAGAGGTACAAATATACGGAAAAGGATGTTTTTTCGCTATATTTGTTAGCGGTAAACGAAACTTAACCAAAACTAACCATATGAAAAAGCTTATCGTTCTTCTGGCACTTTGCCTGGCAGCCTACACTGCCCATGCGCAGATGGCTCCCATGTACACGGATTTCGCAACCACCGCAGAAACCACCCTGCAGGCTCCAGCAGTGGAATTCTCCAACGGCGCATACCTCCAGCTCCTTCAGGAGCAGAACAAACTTCTCAATAGAAGGAATGTCGGAACAATCGTAGCGGTTTCGGGAATAGGAACCTTGGCGCTTGGCGTCGCAGCCATAGTTATCGATGACGGCCTGGGGTTTTCGATTATAGCTCTCGGCGGAGTTACAACCATCGGCAGCGCCATCTATCTTGGTATCAACGGGATGAAACTCCTCAACAACCAAACACAGATTAACAACAACCTTATCCTTAAGATTAACCCCAGCGGCCTGGCCCTGCAGTTCTAGAAATATTATGAAAAAACTTATCGTACTTCTGGCTCTTTGCCTTGCCGCCTACACTGCACATGCGCAGATGGCTCCCATGTACACGGATTTCGCCACCACAGCGGAAACGTCCCTACAGGCTCCTGCCGTACAATTCTCCAATAGCGCATACCTCCAGCTCCTTCAGGATCAGAACAAACTTCTCCATAGAAGGTATGTCGGAACAATCGTAGCTGTTTCGGGAATAGGAGCCGTTGGCCTTGGCGGATTGATGGGCTTGACCGGTGCTATTTCTAACAGCAAAGGCCTCGCGAATTTCGGTATCATGGTCGTCGGCCTCGGAGGAATTACAACCATCGGCAGCGCCATCTATCTCGGCATCAACGGGATAAAACTCCAGAACAACCAAACGGAGATCAACAACAACCTTATCCTCAAGATTAATCCCAGCGGCCTGGCCCTGCAATTCTAAGCAGAATAGGCCCATAGTTTAAGGCATCCCACCCCTCTGAGTGAGATGCCTTTTCCTGTCCCCTTAAGGGACAAGGAATTTTTTGTAACTTTGCATTCTGGAATGAAACATCGAGTTCATATCGTCCTCATCCTGCTTCTTGTCACCTGTGTGGCAAGGGCGCAGAGCGTGCCCAGGATGGTGATAATTGAGAACGAGCTGCTTTCATACTATCTGGACCATTCGGACTATAACCCGGACGACTACTCGTACACCAACGTTTTCCTGCCGGAGAAGCGGGCCAGGTGGGACTGTCCCGCACCTGTTGTCTTCAACTGGCACTATCACATGAAGGAGGCGGTGCTGGAGATCCGGGAAAATGAATTCGACGCCATTCCGTACATAACGGTGGAGATAAAGCCGCGGGCCCGTGGATGCGCCGTGTACAACCTCACGCCGGGGCGGATGTACTATTATAGCCTCGTGGACGTGCAGGGGAACTCGGAATACGAAAGGGGTTCGTTCCTTGTGGAGGGCCGCCGGCGCATGATCCGGGCCGACAATGTGCGCAACATCCGGGACTTCGGCGGTATGACAACGGACACCGGCGGAACCCTCAAATACGGCCTAATGTACCGCGGCGCCTGCCTGGATTTCGCCCGCGGCGGCCAGGTGGACACAATCTTCACCGAAGAAGGCTGGCGGGTTCTTCACGACCTCATCCAGATTCGGGCCGATATCGACCTGCGCGCCCCCGTGGAGCTGAATCTCACGGACAGCGACCCCACCAACGACATGGACCAGTGCCCTCTTGGACCCGATGTGGAGCACCACCTCTACTCCATAGGCGCATTCGGCGGCATCCAGACCAGCAGCAAGTACGGTGAAGCCATCCTGGGCGTCCTGGACTGCCTGCAGAGGGGCAAAAACGTGTTCATCCACTGCGCCGCAGGGGCGGACCGCACTGGCATCATGTCCTTCCTGCTGGGGGGCATGGCGGGGGTTTGCGAAAACGACCTTGCGCGCGACTACGAACTCACCTGCTTCTCCAAGAGTTCCGTGAACCACACCCGCAATAACGGCAAGCCATACTACTATGCCGCCGCCGTGGCCTACATTAAAGAAAACTTCCACGGCAACACCCTTGCCGAAAAGATACAGGACTACCTTATAAAGAAACAAGGTATATCCCGGGAACAGATACATGCCTTCCAGGACATAATGGTAGGCTATTAATTCGCGAACCATGAAATCTCCTATGATAATTCTTGCCAACCTTCTGGTGCTTGCCGTGGCAGCCTGCGGAATGCACGAGGACCCCAATGACCTGCCTTCATCGGCCTCTCCCCTGTACATTTCCGAATACATGTGCGCAGAGCGCTGGGTGGAGATCCACAATCCGGCCGACACCGTGGTAAACCTTGGCGGCTATATCCTGGTTGCGGGCGGCAAGGAGCTCGCCTGCCAGGCCGTTGAAATCCAGCCGGACGGATATCTTCTGCTCAGCAGTCTCCAGGAAATGGGCGATGACGACCCCATCTACCTCAAAGACGGAGCCGGAGCCCTTGTGGACCTTATCGACACGCCAAAACACAAAAAGAGCAAATCCACCATCAGAAGGCCTCTTGCCGACGGATCGTTCTATCAGGAGAACACGGACATCTGGACTCCCGGATTCTCCAACGACGAGGCGGGACACAAGGCTTATCAGGCCTCCCGCCGAACGGGAAACACCAGCGGTGTGGTCATAAGCGAGATTATGGCCGACAATGAATCCGTCTATACGGACGGAGAGGGCAATTTCGTGGATTTCGTGGAATTGTACAACAGCTCGGACAAAACTGTGGACATCTCCGGATGGGGCTTGTCGGACAATGAGAATTATCCCCACCTGTACCGTTTCCCCGACGGGACAAAGATAAAGGCCGGAAAATACTTTGTGGTGAACTGCGCAAAGGATGTGAAGGACTGCGCTCCGTTCAACATCAATAACGGTGCGGACTGCATTTACCTCAGCGATGCGGATGGAAAGATTATGGCGGAAGTGGGCCCCGCAGGCATGCTGGAAGACCAGAGCATGGCTTTCTCCCCCGACGGAAAGAGCTTCATCACCACATTCAATATCTCCCCCGGATATCCAAACTCCGCAGAGGGTTCCGCCCTTTACTTCCGCAAGGTGCAGCCCGCATCTCTGCCGTACGTGGGCATCTGGGAGGCCCTTCCCGGCGAAGAGGGCAAGCCCGGCTGGGTGGAAATCCGCAACAACTCCAACAAGGAAGTGGACCTGAAGGGCTTCACCCTGACGGACGATTCCCCCGGAGAGCACAGTTACACATTCCCCGAAAAACGCCTGGCTCCCGGAGCCTTACTCCTTGTGAACGCCGGAGACGAGGCTGGATTCGAATTCCGGAAATCCGCCGCCCTGCTGCTCCGAAGCGCCAAGGGAGACCTTCTGGACCAGATCACCCTGGGTGACATTCCCGCCGGCATGAGCCGCGGCCGTGAAGACGGTCCCGCATGGGTGTTCTTCGCCACACCCACCCCGGGCGCAGCTAACGGAAAAGGTGTGCACGGCCGCATGATGGCCCCCATCGCCAGCATCCCTTCCGGGCAGTACGACGACGTCCAGAGCATTTCGGTGGAACTGCTTGCCGATGGAGACATCTACTACACCTCCGACGGCTCAACCCCCACCACCAGGTCAAAGAAATACTCCGGTCCCATCAAGCTGGACAAGACCACGGTGATCCGTGCCATCGCCGCAGGGGAAGACGCGCTCGCAAGCCCGGTGAGCACCTGGAACTACCTTGTGAACGAGCACCACACCCTGGACGTATTCTGCTGGACAAGCGACCCGGATGGCATATTCTCTTCTGCGAGCGGCATATACGCCGCTGGCATATCCCTTGAGGGCCAGGAGTATCCCTACAAGAGGGCCAATTTCTGGCGCGGATGGGTGAGGCAGTCCAATATCATGCTCATTCCCAAGCAGGGAACCGGATTCTCCGCGGAATGCGGCGCCTCCATTTTCGGCGGATGGACAAGGGCCTATCCCAAGAGGTCGGTCAAATTCAAGTTCAAAAGGCAGTACGGACAGGGAAAGCTCCACTACAAGCTTTACGACACCCGCGATTTCTCTTCCTTCCAGAGCCTTGTGATGAGGTGCGGCGGGCAGGACACCTTCGTTTCCATGATGAGGGACGACCTCACTTCGGACATCGTGGACCGCGCTCCGGGAATGGACCTGGACGTGATGGCAACCCGCCCCGTGGTAACCTACATCAACGCCCAGTACTGGGGCATATACTATATAAGGGAGAAGGTGAACAAGCATTTCATCGCATCCCATTACGGCATTCCTTCGGACGGGATAGACATAATCATGGCCTATATGAACTGCGAAGAAGGCAGCAAGAAGGACTGGAACGAGTTCTACACCTTCGCCAAGACCAAGGACATGACCAGGCCCGAGAACTACCAGTGGATGCAAGAACACATGGACCTTCAAAATTATGCCGATTGGGTTATTGCCGAATGCTACGTGGGTAACCGTGACGCCGGCAACGTGCGCGCCTTCAAGAGCAAGCACCTGGACAACAAGTGGCGCTGGATCCTCTACGACACGGACATGGGCTGGACCACCACCGGCGACGACGGCATGTTCCTCTACCTGACGCCCCAGGAAAATGCCATCTGGTCCACCCACATTATCCGCGGCCTTCTTAAGAACAATGAGTTCCGCGCCCTGTTCCTGGACCGTCTGGAGTACCAGATGCACAATGTGTGGAACAAGGAAAACGTGCACGCCGCGATAGACAGGCTGTCGGGCAAGATAGACGGGGAAGTGGCCCGCAACAACGCCCGATGGAGGAACACCTATGCCTTCTGGAAAGATCACCTGAGGGGCCTGCACCGCTTTGCCGATACACGCCAGGCATATATGAAAAAGCAGTTCTCGACGCATCCCTACCTGAAAGAACTCCTCCACATGTCCAAATCCGAACTGGACCGCTGCTTCGAATAACCCGTCAGATATGAAAAGAATAATTCCACTTTTGCTTATGGCCACCTGTATCGCCGGCTGCGGCCTTTTATCCCGTCCTCCCAAGGGGAATCTGATTTATTGCAGTTATGCCCAAACCGGAGCCGCGGGCCTTGGGAAGGACTACTGTGAACTCATTGCCGATGAAGGCGAGGACCCGAAAATCGTGGTTGTGCTGGACGAGGGCAACCGCTTCGGAGATCCGGAAATTCACAGCACGTATCCGGTGGACAGGAGCGTGGTTGATGAGTTGGAAAAACTACTTGCCGATAATAAAGTCTACCGCCTCAACGGCTACAACCTGGAAGAACCCATCTCCGGCGGCCACTCATACCGCATTTATCAGGAGTATTCATCCGGGGATCATGTGGATGCCCGCTGGTACGGCCACGGCGTGAAGGATTCGGCCCTTAGAGCCTACGCAATAATCGAGCACTTCTTCGCTCCTTGGCGTGAACGGGCCGTAAAAGACAATACAAATCCTGCGGTGGAGCGTGTAACCGCAATGGGGCTGCTCTTCAACAGGGTTGGCGTTGCCGTTCGCGAGCGCCAGGCTTATCCGGAGCTCCGCGACAACGTGAACACGCTCGCCGAATACATGGAATCCGGCCAGTGGAAAGAGGATTTCGAGGCCGATGAGCGCGGCGAGCTTCCCCACAACATCCCCCGCGGGGTCTTAAGCGAAGACGGCCTGTACAACCTCCTCAGCGACCCCTACCTGGCAAAACTGCTGGAACAATAATTATCGCTGTACGGCGATGAGCGCGTCTGAAAAGCGCGTGAGCATATTGTTAAGTAATGCTTCGCTGTAAAGGCGGAGCATACTTTTATACTCGTACACGTCTTTGTGGTTGGTGCGGGTGAGGCGCTCCCACAGGGTGCGGCGGGAGGCGTCGCGATAGGCTTTGTCAAGGGCCAGGGGATCTCCCGCTTCCGCAATGTCCGGAAGGCGGTATACCGAGGAGAATCTGGCCAGGTGCGACATGGGACCGCGAGCCCAGATTTGTTCAAGACTGGCATAATACTCGGCACGGAGGGCTTCAAGATAGTCCTCCGTGTACTGTTTGTCGAGTATTTCAGGGTGCGCCGCCTCTTCCAGGCTAATTTCGTTGAAGTGGTGGTTTATGCATTTGGCCATCTCGTTGGATGCCGCCACCATGAATTCCGCCGGGTCGATGGGCTTGATGTATTCCATCTTACAGACGCTCCTCTATTTTTGCATAAAGGTCGATGTATACCTTCTCGCCTGTTGACAACTCACCGTCCAGGGTGAAACGATAACCCTCTTTCATCTCCTTCAGAAGGAAATAGCCCGACTTGAAGTCGTTATACAGCAACTTCCCGCCTTCCTGCATGGTATATAGCTGCGGATCACCGTTGACGCCGATGGAATAATCCGGGCCTGATGCTTTGCCAAGGTTGACTTTCTTGCCGACGCAGCTATTGGAGAAGCGGGGGAAGCCGTGGGTGCTGGTGCTGGTGATGTCAAAGTCGATGTGCACTTCGGCGGCAGAGGTCATGGCCATGGCGTGGTCGATGTTGTAGCTCTTGTTATTAACTTTGAGAACGTTCTGAGGGTCGTCCTTAGTGCAACTTGCCATCAGAATGCCGGCCAGGCAGATGCCTGCGAGAATCAGTAACTTTTTCATATCTGTGTGTTTAATTTAGTGTCTTCTGGGCAAAGATAAGTAAAAAACAGCAAATTACTACATCAGCGGGTGAATTATGTTGGCAAAGCGCTGGCGGAAGCGGCGCCACCAGTTCCAGCCATTGGCTTCCTCCAGGGTGAGTTCCCGGCAGTCCTTTTCCCGCTCTATATGCATCTGCTTCATCTTCAGGGCATAGTCCCTGCCGTAAATGAAGGTGTAGTTCTCGTAATTGACGTACATGCTGCGGATTACGATGTTGGCGGAGCCCACGGCGCAGAATTCATCGTCACAGACTATGGTTTTGCTGTGATTGAAGCATGGCTGGTAAAGATAGACCTTCACGCCCCTCTCCAGCGCTTTCTTCAGCCAATACTCGTTCAGGAAATCGGCAAAATGGATGTCCACGCGCTCGGAAATCAGAAGGCGCACGTCCACTCCGCGGGCGGCGGCGCGGCCAAGGGCCTCCAGGATGTTGTCCGGCGGGCTGAAGTATCCCGTCTGGAACCAAATATAGTCCTGAGCATTGTCCAGGGCCTTTATTATTCCGTCCGGAATATACGAGAGCCCAGGGCCGCCGGTTACCGGCTGCACGGTTACATCACCTGCCGGCGCGGGCACATCGATGTGCATTGGGGGCAACTCTCCACCCAGGTAGTGCCAGTAGTTGTAAAACAGCCGGGCGTACGAAGCCGCCACGGGGCCGGTTATGCGCAGGTGGATGTCGGTCCAATCGGCAAGATATTTTTCGGTGAGATTGAACCCTCCGGTGGACACTATCCTGTCGTCGATGATGGTGGTTTTGCGATGTTCGCGGTTGTTTAACTCCTTGATTATCGGCTCCAGGGGCCTGTACATATCGGTTGCATAAAGGATGTGCACCCCTTCCGCGCGCATGTCTTCGTAGAACTTCAGCGGCTGGGTAAAGTGCGTTACGTTCTCAATTACAACCCGCACCTTCACACCCTCGTGGGCCTTGGCAACGATTGCGTCTCGCACCATACGGCCGGTTTCATCGTCAAGGAACTTGTAGCATTCCATGTTGATGCTCACCTTCGCCCCGGCGATATCATCCAGAAGGCTCTCGAAGAAACGGGCGCCGGTGGTGATGAGCTCGACGTCGTTACTGTCCACCGGAACCAGAAGTGGATCTGCAGACACGACATTAGCTATCCTGCTGTAAGGGAATGGGATATCATAGGCCCGGGCGACTGTGCTTATAGCCAGGGCAACAACAATGGTTATCAGTTTACTAGGACGCATATGCGCTGCAAAGATAGCCATTTTTATTGCGAAAAATAAGTATATTTGCCACAATGAAAAGCATTATCACCACTTTTACGGCAATTCTGCTTATGCTCCAGGGGGCATTCGCGCAAACCACCCTTCCCCAGCTTACTCCGCTCAAAAACATGAAGGACGTTCTGCGCCCCTCGATGAAAAACGGGAAATGGGGCTATGCGAACGACCGTAATAAGTTCTTAATAATGCCCGTTTTCGACGGTGCGGAACCTTTCTTCCGCGTTGGCGCGTCTGACGGCAGCGTTCTGGACGTAGCCAAGGTAAAGGTGGGTCCGTACTGGGGGTATGTGTCCCGCGAAGGCATCTGGTTCATCGAGCCCAGGTATGAATCCATAACGGATTTCGACTTCCATTCGGTGGCGTTTGCCCTCAGCGGCGGAAGCTACATCATGTATGGTGTTGAGCCGCATTTCAGCGTGAACCTTGGCGAAAAAGTGGTGAAAGCGGTTATCCTGGACAAAGGCTTTGACGAAATCCCCCAATTCCCTTTCCGGGGAATCACCATAGCACGGAAAGGCGGCAAATACGGCATTCTGAAGAGCACCGGGGAGTGGCTGGTGCCTTGCGACAACGACAGCATCACGGAGGATTCGGCCTTCAATATGTACAAGCTTGTCAGAGACGGCCTTATCGGCTATTCCACTTACCGCGGCGAAATCGTCTTCCCGGTGCAGTACAAAGCCCTCTCGTGGTTCTCCAGCGGCGTTGTCCTTGCCAACAACGGCAAGGTAGGTCTTCTCAAGGCCGATGGCTCCACGCTCATCCCTGTTGAGTACGACTCCATCGAACAGTTTGAATCACACCTCATTCTCCGTAAAGATGGGAAAGCTGGCCTTGCCAACCTGAGCGGGAAAATGATTATCCCGGTAGAGTACGATGCCATCGAGCAGATGTCCAACGGAAATTTCATGGTGAAAGGGGCCGATGGCTACAATGTCTACGGGCCGGACTGCACCCCTCTGTTCCCCATCTCGTTCGATTCCCTCACACTGGACCCGAAGCTGGGCTACATCGTTGTGAAAGACGGCCTCTACGGCCGCCTGGACTCTCATGGCAAATACCTGTATCCGCCGATGTTCGAATCTGTCCCGGATCCCGCCCAAAAGGGTTACATCGAGATGATGGTAGACGGGGTTCCGTACATCTTCCTTGCAGGCGAATCCGCCCCCCGCAAGGTCTCCGACTATGACGACATGCTGTACCGCCAGATGAGCGACCGCAGTTACGCCGCCTCCACCATCCTTCCCGCCTGGCTCAAGGGCCACCTGGGCCGCGGCAGGATAGAGAACAAAGTGACGCTCGGTGGCGACATCGACATTGATGTTCCCGCCCTTATTTGTTACACTTTCCACGAGTGGGCAGGCTGTATTGAAGTGGCTGTTTGCCCTGATGGAGGGGACGTGTATATGGAGGTGGTTCCGGGTGCAAAGATCAACCTGGAGCTTGAATGGGTTTATCCCAAGATTGATATCGCGCCGGATGAAGATATTGACAGGGAAGAGTATCTCTCTTACCTTAAGACCGGTGAGTTCGACACATATGAAATGCTGGTGCACGAACCGGCCGAAAACGGCATTGCGCTGTACGAGGTTGTGAGCACGCGCCATTACTGGCGTTACAGCCACGGCGTTGTTAAGGAGACGAAAAAGGACGCTCCGGTGACGGTGGCCTACGGCTATATCGGCCTTGGGTGCGAATATTTCGTGCAGCCGCTCTTCCTGGAAGCCAGTGGCTTTGAGGGTGACACTGCGAAGGTTCGTATCGCCGACGAGTGGCTCTCTCTCACGAAAGAGCAGATCGCGGCCTACGACCCGTTCATACAGCCGCTTTAGCTACTTCGTGCCGAAGATGCGGTCGCCGGCATCGCCAAGGCCGGGGACGATGTAGGCGGTGTCGTTCAGACGTTCGTCCACGGCAGCCAGATAGATGTCCACGTCCGGGTGCTCGCGCTGAACGCGGGCGATGCCTTCAGGGGCGCCCACAAGGCACATGAGGCGGATGTTGGCGCAGCCTTTTTCCTTAAGCATCTGCAGGGCGTCGCAGGCGCTGCCGCCGGTTGCGAGCATGGGGTCCGTAACAATCACAAGGCGATCCTGGATGTCTTCCGGGAGTTTGCAGTAATACACCACGGGATTGTGGGTTTCTTCGTTGCGGTACAGGCCGATGTGGCCCACTTTGGCAACGGGCACAAGCGTCTGCAGGCCGTCTACCATGCCCATGCCTGCGCGGAGGATGGGCACTATGGCCAGTTTGCGGCCGGCCACTTTCTTTGCCACCATCGGGCAGATGGGAGTTTCTATTTTCACATCCACCAGAGGGAGGTCTCGCGTGACTTCATATCCCATCAGCAGGGCGATTTCCTTGAGGAGTTCCCGGAAATCCTTTGATCCGGTGCGTTTGTCCCTCATGATTGTGAGCTTGTGCTGAATCATGGGGTGGTCGATGACGTGCAGTTGACTCATGATTGTTAATTGTGGTTTATAATTGTGCCAAAGTTAACGAAACTTAGCGAGATTTCAAATACAGCATAACCGCCGTTACGGGGTAGTGGTCCGATACAAATGGAACGCTCAGATACTCCTGCGTTATCCTATCTACGCTCTTGCAACCCTTGAAGTCCTTGTAGAAGATAAAGTCGATGGGCGTGCTGTCGGAGGACTTGCCGTAGCCGTGATATGTGGGGCCGAAGTCCGATTTCTGAGCGGTTTCCCAGGTGTCCAGCATCTTGGTGCGAAGGTCGTCAAGGCAGGGGTCTTCCGGGTGAACGTTGAAATCGCCCATCAGAATCATGGGATAGCCCTCCGGGTTCATTCCGCCGATGCGCTCCACAACCAGCGCCAGGCCGTTTATGCGAGCCTGCACGCCAACGTGGTCCAGATGGGTGTTCACAAAATAGAAATGCCTTTTCTTGGACTTGTCGTAGAAGAGTACCCATGTTGCCGTGCGCTTGCACTTTGCATCCCATCCGAGAGACGGCACGTCCGGGGTTTCCGACAGCCAGTATGTGCCCCAGTCTTTAAGTTCCACGCGCTTAGTGTCGTAAAACACGGCCATATGCTCTCCCTTGCTCACGCCATCCTCGCGTCCAACGCCCACATAGTCGTAGCCCGGGCAGTTCTGCTTGAGGAACTCCAGCTGGAAATCAAGGGCTTCCTGCACGCCGAAAACGGCCGGTTTCTGGTCCAGCACCATTGCGGCTGCGGCATCCTTGCGGTTTTCCCAGGCATTATCCCCGTCATTGGCTGTTCCGAAGCGGATATTGTAGGTCATCACTTTAACGCTGGCGCAACCCGCCAGAATGGGCAGCACGGCCGCCAGTATCAACAAAACTCTTTTCATAGGTTTCAGGTTATCATCACAAAAATACGCAAAATTCCCCGTTTATGTGTACATTTGTCCCCCGTAAAAATGCATTGAGATGAAAAAACTTCTGATAGCCGCCATCGCCCTGGTTCTAAGCGGAGTCTGCCTCGTGAGCAACTCCTGCGGAACCCGCGGCCGCGCCGCCAAAGGCCCGGATACCCTCAAAGTGAACACAACAACACTTGGCGCCGACATCATCGGCTTCAACGGCCCCACACCTATTGAACTGTGCGTTTACGATGGCGTTATAACAAAAATCAAGGCGCTTCCCAATCAGGAAACGCCCAGATTCTTTCAGAGAGTCATTGACAGCGGCCTTCTCAATGCCCTCGACGGCAAAACCCCCGCCGAAGCCAAGTCCACGCAGCTAGACGCCGTTTCCGGCGCCACCTACTCCTCAACGGCCGTAATCAAAAACATCCGCCTGGCCCTGGACTCGTTGGAGTAGATCACTGGAACAGGCTCAGAGTTTCTTCGTAGATCTTCTTGGCCTTGTAGGCGTGACCGGCCGCATTGGGGTGTGAGCCACTGTAAATAGTAACCTTACCCGCTACATCCTTCTCTCCGCGGAAATCCACGTAGGGAAGATTGTAGTGTTTTGCGATGGTTTCCACCGAGGAGCCGTAATCCCCGGGAACATCCGTGCCGATGATGCAGATGATCTGCGCGGCGGGATAGTTCTTCTGCAGGGAGCGGACAACGAAGATATACGCATCGCGGAAACGACAATACGTGTCCATCTGGTCCAGCGGCTGGTCGTAGTTGAACTCGCCAAGGCCCACCTGGTTGGTGGAGATGGCGTCGTTCGTACCGCCGAACAGGATGATTGCATCCGGGTCCTGGAACAGGCCAACGCGGTCCACGAAAGGCTTGCGGTATGAACTGCCCGTCCTGGGATCGGCCGCAACGCAGCTGCCGCTCCAGGAGGTATTCACATCCAGTTCGCACTTCCAGTACTGGGTTGCCAGAACGCCCCAGTAGGTCTTTGTCCAGTCGGTCACGTCGCAGTCGCTCTTGGGATAGTATGCGCGGTGGTCCGAAGGAATAATACCGGAGAACGTAGAAATGGAATCACCCATAATGCCAAGCCTGGTGGGGAAGCCCTTGGGCTCCTCTCCGTTCACCGACGCCCTGGCCAGGTTCACATCAATGTGCTTCACATAACCGGCCTGCAGGGCCAGTTCTGAGCCGATGGTATATACCGCCGAATAGCCCTCACCGGCTACGGTTACCGTGCCCGTGAAGGTGCAGGGCAGCACGACCGCGCCAAGGGAGGCGGGGCTGTCGGCCTTACCGACGGTAATATTGGAGCAGTTGAAGGTGATGGATGTAGAACCTGTTGCCAGAACGGTTCCATCGGCCGAAGCCATGGTAACCGTTGTGATTGCAGGCCATGTCCTTCCCCTTGAATCAAATATATCCAGCACAACGGCCGATGTGAGCGGCTTTATGAGACCGGAGACATTTGTCTTGGAAATGGAGATGGGGCTGGAACAGAACGCCATGCCCATGAACGAGGCCGATGTCTCCGGATCCGTCTTGGGAAGGGTTGCCGATACCGAAACCGTAGTTGTGGGGCCTCCCAAGCCAGGGGTGAAACACCATAGTGTCTTTGCCGTGGATTTAATCCCGTTAACGCTGCCCAACATTGTGTTCGGGCTCTCCTGCGACATGGCTGCGCTTCCGCTGTCGCCAGCATCGGTGGAGAAGTCCACGCTGAGGGCATCAAGGAAATTATACACCACATCCCCAGCACTGTTCATCGTGGCAAGGTTACTCACCAGTTCCACCTGGACATTGCGGCGGGTCACCTCGCCGCCTCCCGCGGGTTTATCGCAGGAGGACGACGAAATGAGCAGTGTAAACGGCAGGAATGCCAGTATCAGTCTTTTCATACTTTACTTGTATTCAACGACTATCTTGTTGATTCGTGCCTGGGCGGCTGTCTGACTCGCATCGGTGCTGCCTACCGTGAACATCACCGTGGTTCCGGAAAGCGGATAGTCGGTGTCGGAAGCCACAATTGAATTGCTAGAATCCAGGAGGACGCCGTTGTTTTTATTGCCGTATGTGAATTTTACTTTCACCAGTTGGTGGCCCGTGGCCGCGGTAATGGTCATACCGCCGCCCCTGGCCTGATAGAAGCGCCAGTCTCCGGGAGAAGTGTTGGCTTCATAGTACACACCGTTGGTCTTGCCTTCGTCGGCAGAAGCGGAGAAGGTAACATCGCCAACGGTAAATGAAGCGTATCCGGTACCGTTGACCCAATTGTTCTCCGGGCCGTACTCGTCAAACACTATCTCCTTGACTGTAGTGCTGTTGCCGCCGGTG
>JAEEGG010016038.1_pt1 | contig 15621 bp, 25 predicted proteins | sample 9134161 | NCBI WGS metagenome assembly JAEEGG01 (sample SAMN16246543, study PRJNA631951) | gut metagenome | biome: gut microbiome; feature: rumen; material: CR-attached | host: Bos | place: Iran: Karaj | collected 2018-10
TTTTTGTGTCCTTTCTTTTTTAATGTGCATTAACATTAATCGCTCTGAATACACTTTAATTAAAGTCATTGAGAGCGATTTCGTATCATTTCAACACAATTTTTATTCTTCATCATCGTTTGATATTTCATCAACAAATTCAGGTTCATAATTCTCTGAAATTTCTTTGCATAATTCAATTAATTTTTTTGCATATCTTTTTTCTTCATCGGAGGATATATCCTCGTTATAAAGTGCATTTTTACAATCCACTAAATCGTGGTATGTGTTGTGAAATCTACAATAACTCATGTTTGACATTTAAAACCGCCTTTCTATTTTTTAATAAGTTCACCAAAATATTTATCTTCAGGTTTTTCAGGATCAAGTAAGCATTCGATCATAAATACAAATCGCTCGCCGGCATCAAAACCATTTAATTGTTCGCAACAAACCATTGTTTTTTCTTTGTTTATTGCGAGGACTTTATAGTTATAATCTGTGTTACTACTTAATCCTTTAATGTGTTTTAGTTTGTAAATGCCGTTTAATTCAATCATTGTCTGCTCCTTAATCATCTAATGAAGTCCCGTCTGAAAATATAAGTTTTTCAATTCTTAAATCACCGCTTGAGGAATCTTTTCTGTATTCGATTTCTTTGAATCCGTTTTCATCCCAATAATCAAATACTCCGCAACCTGAAATCCCGATCCCATATTTTTTAGATAATTTTTCAAGTTCGTTCATAAATGCTTGGTAGTTCCTTTCTTCTTTGTCGGTTGTCATAATGCCCATATTTATTGCTCCTTTCGTTTAATTGCATTAACATTAATCACTCACAATGCACTTTAATTAAAGTCATTGAGGGCGATTTTGTATCATTCGGACACATAGTTATTGAGCTATGTAATAAGGTGTTTGAGCGTAATTATTAAAATTCCAACGCAAGTCAAAATAGAAATCCTGCTCATAATCAGGGGTAGGTTTTATATGAGGTGGCAGGAAGTTTTTGCTTTCTTCATGTGCTTTATAAGTATTTATAGCCTGTCTTAATTCCATTTGAAACTTGGCTTTGAATTCTTCCAAAGTCAATTCTAATCGTTCTTCATTATTCAGTCTATTCTTAATTATTATATTTCTGCTCATTTTTACTATCCTATATTATGTGAATGCATTTTGTAAATTAGCCTGTTGTATAAATATAAAAAGCAGGGGATGAACCCCTGCGATTTATATGTATTTAAAGAATGTTTCTCTGACTTTTATGGCTAATTCAATTTGTTGTTTTGCGAATTCTGCATATCGGTCAGGATTTGTAAAATCTACAAATATCGTTCTTCTTATAAAGCAACTTTTATTTGAATCCTTACAATCCCAAGTTAAAGTGCCGAGTTCTTTTTCTATTTCTTTTTCGTGTTCTTTAAGGTCTGCGAATAGTTGTTTGTTGTCCCCAATAAATAATTCAGATGCGATATAATTATCTTTTACACTTATTGTTTGCTTTATATATGCACCTTTGAGTCCGATCGGGATATTTTGGTAATGTTGTGATGCCGGCTTTATTTGGTAATCACCCTCGCCCATTTCATCGCAGACCTCTGAATAAACTTTCCAATAATCGTATTGAATTCCACCTGTTTTAGTAATGGTTTTTGCTTTCTTTTCTTTTTCTTTTAATTCAGGTTTCAAAAGGCATTCAAAGTCCATTTTATCGCCGTTCAAAAAAGCCTTAAAAACAAAAATTCCTAAATCGCCTGTTGAACTTTCATTGACCACCTTTAAAACATTCATAATTCGGTCTTTGGGACTCGTAACTATCCATGCGAAATATGGTTTTTGAGGTAATTCTAAAACTGTCGGTTCGTTTACCGCATTAACAAAAGTTTCAAAGTTTTGTGTTAATTCTGCTATTGTAACTACAACTTTCCCACTTTTGCTTTGATAATTCGCTATGGTAGAAGTTACCAATGCCGGAGTATTATCTGCTAAATACTCTGTGAAATTTTGTTTGCTCTTTAGAGCTTGTTCTGCTGTGATTGTAGTCATATTGACCTCCTTTTTAATTTGTACAAACACATTCATCACTCTAAACAGGCTTTAATTAAAGTCATTGAGCGGAGTTTTGTATCATTCGGACACATTTAATCGCTGTCTTTAATTCGATAAGGACTTATTTCAGTTAATTTATTTATTCTTGCAATTTTACGAGGCATAACACTATAACCGCCGGTTGGTGCAATAACAATAGTTGGAGCATCCATATTAGCCGTACTTACATTTGTAGCATTTCTCTCTTTCCAATGCTGTTTGGCTGTTTGAAGGCTTTTATAAACACTTCTTGAACCTTCTTCGCCTTTGTAACTATATGACCGAGGGATATTTACAACTTTTTGAGGTGCAAGCTGATTTGCTTTTTTAACATATTCTTTTGCATCATTCTCTGCTTTAACTGCTGATTTCATAGATTGTCTTGCATAGTTTTCATATTTCTTGGCTTGTTCTATTTTTCCATTTTTTCGGAGTCCTTCTGCCATTGCAAGTTCCATTCTTGCTTGTTGTTTCTTTTCATAAGCAAAGTCATCGTTTTTATATGAGAGATTTAATAATTGATTAATTTTATCTTCTGTCTCTTTGGATATAGATGCAGATTTACTTGCACCGCCTCCGCCACGACTACCTGCTGAACCACGACCGCCCATATATTAGTCTCCTTTCATTTTTGGTATATCTATATCAATCCAATTCTTTTCACTCGTTCCCCAAGTAATTTTACGACCTGACTGTTTTGATAATTTTTTAATTACTTTATCAATCTGCTTTCCACTTGATGATTTAAGTTCTTGCCAATCGTAATCTTCCTCATAGCGAGCGTGTGAAGGATTTTTCCATTTTCCTAAATATCTGACTTGTACGCTGACGGAATTTCCGTAATCTTCAACCCTGAAGTCTGAATTTGAAATATATCCGTCTGATTCAACACCTCGTCTTAAATTATATTTAAGGTCTGAAACTGTGCTGTCCATAGACATTTTAGCTTTTGTTCTTTTTGGATCTTTTTCCTTCTTTTCAGGTTTTATGCCATTCTTTTTATTTTCGGCACGCTTTGCACGTGCTTTGGCAAGTGCATCAAGTCGTTTTTGTTTTAGGTCTGCCTCTTTTTTAGCATCTAATTCCTTAATTCTCTCTTCAATATCGTGCATAGCTTTTACACGCTGTTCAACAGATAAATTTGAATTGCCTGAAATACTGTTATATAAATTGATTAATTCGTTTTTATCTGTTATTCCTTCACCTGTTGGTATTTTTTTAGCGGCACCGCCACCGCCTTTACCACCGCCGGAACCTCTTCCGCCCATAGTTAGTGTCCTTTCTTTTTTATATCGTTAAATTTATTCATGTACGGCTCGAACCATCTGACATTTTTATATTCATCAAGTTCGGTCAGTCTGTTTCCATAAACCAAAATCTCTTTCGGTTCAAGTCTTTTCACCATTTCTTTAAAGCCATCCAAGAACAACTTTTTCGCATACTCATCATTAAGCACTCCAACCGTTCCGACAGCCACAACAGAGCCTTTTTCAACTCCTAAAAAGGCAAAGTCGTAACTATCCTCGGTAGACCAACTTATTGTTGGAATAACTTTAATTCCATGAGCTTGCCAAAATACAGCACACCATCTGTTTCTGTAAACCTGCCATATTTGGAATGCTTTCGGGTATGTTGTGTACATTGAAAAATCAGGAGACAAAACCCCGTCATATTTTCTTAATTCAGGGATTTGTGAGTCTGCCCATTTCCAACAACGCTCGAACCTGTAATCATCAAGAAAGAAATGTGCCGTTCCTTTTCGATTTTTATCTACCCGATATGGGATGAGTTCTTTTATATCGAACTCATCTTTTCTAATATCGGGTATCCCGTAGGAATTTGAGGAGCGAAAAAATCCTTTTTCAACATTCTGAACATTTAATAAATCTCGCCAAGTCATTGAATCCTCCTTATGCTCTTAAATTTTGAACTTCACCTAACAAATAATTAGCAAAGGTTTCAATAGCTGTTACACCCTGATCGAAACAATAATCGTCAACTTCAGTCGGTGTTTCTTTAATCTTGGCTTTTAATTTATACAAACTGTCGATTGCCGGCTGAGTGTATTTCGCAAGATTTTCATACAACTTTGTAATTGATGTAGGAACATTCTTTTTCAAAAGTTTCAAAATAAACGGTTGAATAAGAGTCCATAAAAAACTGAAATCTTTCCAAGACTTAACAAACGCAAATAAATTCATAATAACTTCCTTTCTTTTCTAACTTATACTTTCCTTCTTTAATCTTTTTTCTGTACCATTCGGCTTTGTTTCGCAGATAACCGCCAATCCTGATTATTTGTAGATTTGGCAAATACGGCAGATAAGTAATATCAATTTTGCCTTCAGGTTTTGCTTTTTTACTGTCAAATTCATAGTGGGTAAATACTGAATTTTCCTTAATAATAATTCCGTATTTAATAGTTAAATAAGCCGTTAAACAGCACAGGGTTTCAACTTGCTTCTGTGTCAGAGGATATTTTGTTTCTTTTTTATTTAGGTTAAAGCCTGCCATTCCACAAGCAGATAAACCAATGCATCCTGTGTTTCCGCCTCCGCAATGTGCCGCATAATTCCCATCCTTACAGTTCAAATTATCTTCAGGTTTATGAGTCCCCGGATAAATCCGACCGTTAGAATCTATTAAAAAATGGTATGCTTTTATATCTGTGTTGCAGGGTGAATTACTGCCCGCTGTCCAATGGAGGCAGATTTTGTTGAGTGATGTCATTTGGGGTATTCCTTTCTTCAATTTCCTCGTAATTTTCTGCTACATCCCCATCCCTTAACCATATGGTGTCAAATAATAATTCGGTTTCTTTGTGTTTTAATTTTTTCCCTTCATCGGGGAATAAAATATCTCTTTCTTCTGTAATAGTTGCATCTTCAGGTCGTGTTCCGCACCATATACCTGAAATTATTTTTCCGTTCTTTTCAAATTTCCCAAAATATGTTGTTCTTATTTCCATAAATTATCCTTTCTGCGTAGCAGTAATTCCCAAGTCTTTTAACCTAATAGTTGAATTTTTATAAGTTATTCTGTGATATTTGTAATATCTTGTACTGTTTACAGGAATAGTTTGAGTAAGTGTTTTGGTTACCGTATATGTTCCTATTTCAGTCCAGTTTTGATTATCGTTGCTACCTTCAATTATGAAATTAGCGGCACTATAAGTTGTAGATGTGTAATAATTAACGATTTGAGAAACCTTTAACGGTATAGGATTATAAAAAGTATATTTGCAAATACTGTCAGTATTATTTACCATCCATAAATAATCAGTATTTCCATTAACTGCGGTATATGGGGAATATCCACTTACTGCACTATCACAAGAAACAGCAAAACTGTTTCCTCCCATAGTTCCATTTGCGGTTAAATTAGGTCTTGAAAAATTACTTATTGTTGCACTTGATAAAGAAACTGATTGAGTTTGATTATTTCCATTTGTTGTAATAATGCCATCTGCATCCGAATAATTATTACCTCCATCAACAAAATATAAAATATTTTGTCCTGTATCCCCAATATAATTAATTGTGTAATTTTTAGAGGATTCTTCTAATGCATTAAATGTTATTCCATCAACTGTAAAATAAACGTTTATACCAATCGCATTTGTACTTATGGTTATTTTCTTTTTATTTTGAGTCAGATTTACAGAAATATTTCTTGTTTCATCATCTGATAAATTAGTAATTGAATTTAATAAAACTGTATTTGAGGAACTATCATATGCGACATAGTTCATATCTTCTGCCGGAACATCTACTGTATTGTTTTCAACCAATTCATTATCAACATATATTTGAGTTGTATTTGGATTACATGTGAAGTTCAATGTTGCCGCTTTTAAATCAAATAAAATTACTGTATTAGTTCCTCTGAATCCGTTTGTAACATCAGACCAATTCTGAATAGTGTTTTTTATTTTTATAGGGAAATGAACAGTACACCCCGTAACTCCACTAAGCATATAATTAAATTGGTTTGTATAACTTCCGAATGAATTAGGTGTTAAAGAAGGAAACCATAAATTTTCAAGAGATGTACATTCGCTGAACATACTCGACATTGCACTTGAACCTGTTATTGTAGATAAACTTTCAAAATTAACTTCTATTAATCCACATCGTTCAAACATACTCGACATTGCACTTGAACCTGTTACTGAGGTCAGAGAAGACAAATCAACACTTTTCAAAGCACTACATATACCAAAAGCATCATAAAATGTTTGACTTCCTCCAACGTTAGTTAATTTACTCAAATCTAATGTATGCATTTTGGAACAGCAGAAAAATGCTCTATAAAATCCATACCCTGAAGAGCCAGTCACATTTCTTAATGATGAAAATGTAACTTTCTCTAAATCTGTACAATACGCAAATGCTTCTCTAAAATTGTTAGTATTTGGTACATTTACTAATTTTGGAAATAATGCCTCTCTTAAATTATCTTGACCATAAAATGTTCGTTCTAATGTGTTATATGATGAAACTGTCTCTAAATCAGGGAATGAGACACCCATTACATTATATATCCCATAAATTCCGCTATTATAAACACAAAAACGATAGGTTAATACAGAATCACCAATTGATTTAACACCATTAAATGTTAAGTATAAACCACTTCTTGGCATTTGCAATGCTCCATTAGAGTCAATATCTCCTAAAAATGTGTCAACAGTTGCACCATATTTGGTACTTTGACCACCTGAAACATTTACACTTGCTTGAGCATAATTTGTAACATCAATAGTTCCGTTGCCTGTAATACTTATTGTTCCTGTTGGAGTGATTCCTGTTGGAATTGAATTTATGCAACTTTCTAAATTTGCACAATTTTGCGTGACAGGTAAAGTTGCACCTTTACTACTGCATTTTGTATAAGCTTTTGCAATATTATTTTTTATCCTTTGTATTTCACTTGCTATCGTCATTTACACCTCGCTTAATAGAGTTGCTATATCTTCAAACATTGCATCGATCTCATCTTTTGTATAACCATTAGAGGCAACAATATCATAAATTGTACCGTCAGGTGTTTGAATTTTACTTATTTGCGGATTGGAAACTACAGGTGGAGCATTAGAAAGCGTAAATTCAAATATTAAACCGTCACCACCTTCATATAATTGTTCAGAATCAGTGTAAATATGTCCTGAAGAGTCTGTTATTGTGACATAGCAAATACCACCTTTGTTCATTACCCAATCATCAAAATATAAATAATCACTTACAACACTAAAGTCATTTTGTGTTAAGTTGCTTATATCCTTACCACTATCGGGTTCAAACATTAAACTATCTGATGTTATACAACAATTAAATTGTGCATTTATTGGTCTAATTTTTACTTGTACATGTGTCTCTAATGGAGCCATATTATTCTCCTGTTCCGAAAATCAGCATTTGATTTTCACTATCATAAGAAACGTTTATTTGTGCGGTTACACCGCTTGATGAACCTGATCCTGAAGAATCATCAGAACCACCAACTTTAGAAATTCCGTTTCCTGTGCCTATATATAGTTCTTTTGTATCGGTACACCATAAAGGCATTCCGGCATCTGCCGAACTCGGCAGATTAGTTTTTAATCCTCGTTTGAATTGTATTTTATTCGCCATATTCAACCACTCTTTCTCTTGCCGCTTGGCGTTTTGTAAGTAAATCTAAATACTGCTCGTTTGTTAGCGATGTTGTTTGACCTAAAGCCAACTGATCCCGATGTCTGATTACAAGCCAATCCGTATCTTTTAAATAATTTTTTGATTCACTATTAGTATTAATAAGATTAGTAATTGCCTTTGTTTTACGCACATATTTGCCGTTCAAAAACACATAATTATCTGAATCTTCAATTTTCCCATTGATATATAATATTCGTTCTCTTGGGATATTCCCCGAATATGTAATCACTCTAATATTATCCTCGCCAATATTAGGTTTATAATCACAAACACCAACCAGTTGTTCATTTTCAATCAATAGATAATTCATTATTTCCTCCAAACCGCTAAATAATTGCATTGTGGATTAGCTCTTTGTTCAGAGTTATAACAAGTAACTGTAATGCGACTCGCTTCTTTTCCCCAATTACAATATGTTGAGTCATCTCCATTAACATCACCGCTGTAGTGCAATGTTCTAACACTCGGAATAAATGCAACAAGATTACTCATTGTATAGCCATCAGGTGGATAAACATAGGTTGTTGTTCCTGTGTTTGCACCTGATACGATCTTAAATTGATTTGTTTTTTGCAAAAAAGAGCTTGCGTGATAGCCGTCAACAGTATCAGCATCATAGGTATGAATTATCTGAACACCTGATCCTGTCCCAATGTATAACTCTTTTGTGTCTTCGCACCAAAGAGGCATTCCGCTCGGAGCAGAACTTGGCAGATTTGCTTTTTTACCTCTTCTTATGCGGATATTAGTTGGCATTAGAATAAACCTCCATCAAAGTTGCCATCAAAGGGTGCAATAAAACCAATTCCTGATTCATCAGGCAATACACATAAAAGCATACCGCCCTGATTATCTAATGACGGAACATCTGCCAAATCTGTTATTGATGAAACAAAACTCGGTTTATTCTGAATCCCTGACCAATCAACAAGAGTGTCGAGATTGTTAAATTCAGATATTTTCACCCATTTAGTACCGTTATAAACATATTCAGCACCACCTCCTGCACCGACTGTTGAATCTGCTGATGCATCAACAACAAGTGCGTGTAATCCTGAAAAAGCATTTAAAGCATCACGTGCCGTAATATTATCAACGACCGCCGCTTCCTTAAATACATTCGGTATTTGTGCATTTGGAATTCTTCCTGAAGAATCCAATGTTGCAATTCCGTTTGCTTGTCCTTTTTGTAGTGCTATTCTTGTATCCACCGCAGATGCAAAATCTGTCACTTGAGAAGAGGGGTGGGTATGTGTTTTCTCTGCTTTTTGTAATAAAAAGTTTGCAAGTTGTGCCGCATTTGCAAATTCTGTCAATGCGTTTCCCTCACCATTACCGATATAAAACTTTTTTGTATCGGTTGTAAATAATAGTTCGCCCGGTTTTGCTTCCACAGGCAAATTTTCTGATAAACCACGTTTGATTTGTAAGTATCCCATTTTATTTCCTTTCTTTAAAATCCTCCGGCATCTATATTTTCAGCATCATCAACTATGCCGTTTCCGTTCTTATCGTAAATTGTTGTACTCATAATTAATTGAGGAACTGTCGGCGGTTGAGGTATATTCATATTTTCACCATCGGTGAATGTTCCTCCGTCAACATATTCGCAAGTGTCCACAAATCCGTTCCCGTTTGTGTCGTATAACCAAATAGGCATTAAATCGGGGTGGGTATGCCCATTAAACAGATTATAAACCCAACTTTGTGATGCCATTTGGATAGTTGGATCAACGTTTATCTGAATTACATCAGGATTAATCGCAATAATGACAACCTTTAACCATAATTCCTTAAAACTTCCCTGTGTTTCTAACGGCTTATATGTTTCAGGTTGCTTCCCAACCAACAAAAGATTATTTTCGGAATCAAATATTCCAAACTCTCTCATATAAAAACCACCAACTGATGCCGGCACGAGTGCTTTAGCTGTGAGTTGTGTAAGTTCGGTTATTTCGGCTCTGTATCTTTCGTTTTTTAATCTTGTCTGTGTCGGATCAGGTTCATAATAAGCACCATTTGAATCACCAACGGCAATATATTTTAAGTCTAATTTAGTGCCGTCATTAAGTGCCTCATTGATTTTTTGTAAACCTATATCGGTTATTATTGAATAAAATTCCTTTGTCATACCGTAACTTCCTCGCTTGTCGTTGCATAACTTGCGTACATTTGAGTTGCTGTGCTGATTAAATGAATAATCAGGCTTTCAAGATGAGAACGCACATTTTTATTTGCGGTTATAAGGTCGAGTAATTGTTGCTCTGTAAACTCGTCAAATCCTTTGTCGTTCATATCAATTGAAATTCTGAAGTAATATGGATATCCTCCATATTCAAACCACTCCGTAACTTTGCCGTTAAGTCCTAAAATCTCAAGAACACGCACAAGAGAATATTTAGTTCCACGATATCTGTGCAGGTTCAAAGAGTTCTTTATCAAATCTCGCTTTTCAGCTTCCGTTGTGCATCCTGCCCAACCCTCGTTTCCTGTGATATGGAACTGCTCGGCAAGATGAATTAAAGCGGATTCATTGACTTTGTCGAATAAATAAACCAATAAACATTCAAGATCTAATTCCTGAAAACGTGCGAATAAATCGTCAAGTGTTCTTGAGGATAAATCATTTATAGGGGACAGATTATTATTCATTCGCTCTGCCTCCAATCGTTATATTAAAACTTTGCAAGTTTGCCCATTGGTTATTAGACAATATCTGATAAGCCGGAGATAATAATTCAACTTTATAAACACCATAAATTGAATTTAAAATGGCAATAATTTGTGTCGGGACAATGTCTTTTCCGAGCTTTGATGACATCTCTTCTTTGTATTCATTTAACCGCTCATTAACCAACTTTTGAACGGCATCTGCATCAGCATCAAGATATAAAGTTAAATTTGCTACGATTGTGAAATCTATCTTTTCAGGTGCGTGAACTACGACTCTGTCAGTTAAAGGTCTGACTTTATCTGCACTTAAATAGTCAGTTATTATTTGTATCATTTCAGGTGTCGGGTTTCCTGTAGCTGTCAGAGGATAAATATCGACAACACCTGCTGATGTAGATAATACTTCAACATCGGTTACTGATTGATGAGCGGATAATGTATGGAATCTATAAGCACCTTTGCTTCCTGCGTTAGAGAAACTTTCAGGAGCAAGTCTAATTCTTTCTCTTAAACTATCCTCTGATTCTTCATCAGCACCACCGTCTGTAACAGTTGTGCTTTCAACAACATCGACATCATAAGATAAAGGAGTCAGTAAATTATTTACTTTTCCTATTTCATAACCATTTGCACCCTCGCCTGTTACTTCACAAGTTGCACCAATTGTTGCGGATAAAGTACCGGCAAGAATGTTTGTATCGTCATCGGTGGCAAAAGTATATTTCCCATCTTCAGTTTCAATTTCAGTACCTTTTGGAATAGGAATATCAAAGTTCAAAGTTTCGTTCAAAGAGAATTTTATTGTTGTTTTAGCATATTTCCCCTCCAACTTATGAACCCCGACAAGTTCTGCCAAATGTTCCAACACTTCCATTCGTGCGTAGGTCAATAAATTAGACTTTGCGATTTCTTGAATTTTTATTCGGAGCAGATTTTCTCTGTATGCACCGACATCAATTAACAGTCTTTCAATCTGTGCAGGTTGTAAAGTTTTGCCTGTCTTTTCCTCATAAAGACTAATCCATTCTTGAGTTATTTTATCGGCATCACGTTCAATAAAGTTAGGTTCAGGAAGTCTTGTTGTCATAATGTCACCTCCGCTGTTCCTTTAGTAGATGAGCCGTTAAGAGTCCATTGAACTTTTATTTTTATATTTGAACCTTCAACATCAAACAGGACAGAGTTTACATGAACTCGTGTTTCCCACATAGAAATTGCATCAATGGTTTCTCTGATAATATTTGCCTTTGCAATATTAACGGGATAATCAATATATTTAAGAATGTTTGATCCAAAAGTCGGTCTGTGAGGATCAGAACCTTTTGGAGTATTTAAGATTAAAGCAATGCATTGGTTTATATCCTCAACACCTTCTGCTACTTCACCGATGCCGTTGAGTTTAAATTGCCAATCTACATATTTAATTTCGTTTAATTTAGTCATTACATTCCTTTATCAGGTGCGGAAGTCGGACTTCCCTGATTTCCTGTGTGTTTGTGTGAGTTGTAAATGTTTCTCATTGCTTGCATAGAGGACTTTTTATCTGTTATGTCAGCACTCGAAGTAATGCCGGCAGAATTGGATAATGTTCCCTCGTGGGTAATATTTCCGATTAAGTGTATATTCGGGAATGAAAGTGTAAGCGTTTGAGTTTCTTTGTCTACATTCGCAAAAGTTCCGTCTTCAAAATTTGCGGATACTTGTTTTTCAGTTTCAATAATCGGAACATCTTCTACGGTGTAAATTGCTCCGAGAATTACTCCATCTTCAGAGTTTTCATCCATAAGACAAGCGACCTGTTCACCTATTGCCGGCATAGAATAAAACTTGTCTTTGAATGTTTTGTTTTGCAGGACTGCGAGCCAATATGAAGTCATTTTGTCTTGTGCAAATTGAACTCTTGCTCTCGCTGTTTTCGGATTTATTGAAGTTACAGTTCCAAACCTTAACACGACTTCACCTCCACATTCGTTGCATATCCCATTTGCCTATCAATGGTGTGGTGTGCCTCTGTGATGTGGTATTTCCCTGAAAAATATCCGACATCTTTTATTTCAACATTCAATCCTGCGATTAAATATGGATTTCCCGGCATTGATAAAGAACCTTCAATGGTATGATTACCGTTTGAAAGTGCCGCTTTTGCTTTTATTAAAGCCTGTTGTTTGTTCTCACATCTACAGTCAAGTTTCAAAGTGTCACCTTTGACACAGTTCTCATTTTTGGCAGTAGCCGAGACAACTTTGCCTGTCTTTGGATTTTTGTATGTTACTGATACAGATTTATAATTTTGGCTTGTTTTTTCTCTTAAGCTGATGGTGGATAAATCTGTCTTATATAAAATCTTGGCAGAATCAGCGTTTATAAGTTTTTCCGTTTTATAAAATACGAGGTTGCCCTCTGCGATTTTGAAAATATAACCGTATTCTTCAGCGACACGTTTCAGGAATGTTAAATCCCTCTCGTGGTTTTGAGTTATCCTTTCAACTTTTATATTTTCAATATCTCCGACAAGTGTCAGGTTGTGCCGTTTTGCGACTTCGTTTGCAATCTGTTGCAGGGTTTTATTTTCGTACCCGATAGAGTTCTCTTGACGGAATGATTTTTTAATTCCTGTGGCAAGACCTTTTACAATAATTATGTCCGGCGGAGAGTTCAATTCTATTTCATCAATTTCAAAAATACCGCAGTTTAATAATTTTTCCCCTGCGTAACCAATGAACAGACGAAGTGCATCACCTTTAGACGGTATCCACGCACCGTTCCATAAACCTTCAGAGTTTTCAAAGGTAATGGTTATTTCATCAGACTGTCCATGTTCAAAATCGGAATATTCAATATTCAGGACATAGTCAGATACATCCTGTGTAATATTTTTTTGATTATATTCTAATTTAAAAATCGGGGTTAACATTATTTTCTCCAAGGTGGTAGGGTAAATTTTATGGTTTCTGATTCATCCAAGACAGGAATTTTAAGCCTGATTCCTGATTCTAAAATTGGTGTGATGGGTACTTTTGGGTTTGCTTGTATAATTGGCTCGTACTTTGTCGGATTTTTATAGAACTTATACGCAATTAAATCCCATCGGTCTTTGTCTTTTGTAATGTATGAGTAATATTCGCTCATTCTTTTTTCTTAAGTCCTTTTTCTTCTTCCTCGTCTTCGGGTATTTTTCCTGCGTATTCTTTTAGTTGAAGTTCAACCTGAATCGCTATCAAATCACCTTCAGGACTTGTTTGTTCTGTTGTCTTTTGTATTTGTGAGATAACGAATGCTCCGACATATTCGCCATTCCCTTTTATGAATTTGAGCGGTTTTCCAAGTTGTGCTTCCGTTCTTATTTTTAGAATTTCATCTTCCGGCACACAGAAGTTTGAATGTAAATTCAGTTTTATTGTGAACTCTTGCAGGTTCTCGCCCATAAACTGTAAGAGTGTTTTGTTGTTTATTCGCTCGTGTTCTGCGTAGTTGTATGTTACGGTTGAATTTATTCCGTCAAAATAAGTTATTAAATCGAATTGAATATCACCTAATTGAGCGAACATCAGTAAGCCAACCTCTCTTTCCGTTCAAATTCTCTCTTTAATAACGCAACAACTTCATCTTTGTGCCTTTTTAGAAGTTGTGAGAATTCATCCTTTGTTGTTCCTGACGGCATTGATATTGTTGGGGAATAATTAACAACAAAAGATGCACCGCCTCCGATTCCGACTCTTCCAATGCTTCCTCTGATTCCTCCAATCATAAGTCCTAAATTCTTATTCATTGCGTTTATTAGCGGTGCAGGTTTCATTGTTGAAACAATAGTCTCAACAATCTTTAATTTATTCAGGTCTTTGAGTGGGCCGGTCTTGGCAGGAGAATGTGGAAGATGATCACGAATAACTTGTGCGTGTTTTCCAATAGCCTCTTTGGTTTTTCCGAGTTTTGAGAGGATTCCGTTTGCAAGCATATCGCCGATTTTTTTACCAAACTCAAACACTTTCGTTATGAGTTCAACAATTTTTACGATAATATTTGCGATTGCTTTTCCGACTTTCACGCCCATTGCTTCGGCTTTACCTCCTGTGTCTTCCACAGGCTTGATAAGTTTCTTAAACCAATCAATAAGTGCTTTTACAGGTTTTAATAAAGGACTTATTGCTTCCCCAATTCTTTTAAATAAAGGCATCAATGGTTGCATACCTTCTTTTAATCCCTGCCATAAACCTCTGAAAAATGCCGTTATAGGTTTCCAATACTTGTAAATTACAAATACGACCGCACCTATTGCAAGAGCAATCCAACCGATCGGGGAAGTAAGAAGTGTAACTGAAAATGCTCTGAAAGCCATAATTGCCTTACTAATCATTCCCGGTATGCCAAGAAAACCGTTTTTGAACGCAATTAAACCTCTTGTAAAATTAGCAGGAATTGCCCTGATTGAAGTAACAGTCCAATCCTTAAGAGCAACACCTGACTTTGATATATTTGCAGGCAGTTCCTTAAAGCCTTTAATAATGCCCTCTTTTAAGTTTTTATCGATACGGCGAATGTCTGCAATTAAACCGTTTCCAAATGAAAAGTTTTTCATATCCAAGCCGAGCGGATTACCTGATGCCATAATCTTTCTACCAAAAGTAAGGTTGTGAGCAGTCGTGTTTAATCCTAAAAATTCAAGTAGTTTAATTGAGTTTTTCATTAAGACAGGAGTTAAATCTCGTGCATATCCTAAAAATTCACCATATCCTTTAACAAGTTTTCCGACAAGCATCGTGGCTGTTCCTAAAGTTGTGAGAACTAATCCAACACCGATCGTTCCGATAATTGCGGAGAAGATTCCTTTTTGTAAAATCGGGTGTTTGTTTATCTTCGTCAATAATTCGTTTATTTTCTCAATCGGTTTATGTAAATGAGGGAACACCAACTCTTTCATATTGATTTTTAAGAGTTTGAATTGCTCTGATGTTGTTTCCATCATGTGGTTAAAGTCCTCATCCATAATGCCATCTGCACCAAGAGCCGATGCTTTAATTCTTCGATATTCATCGAGGTTTTGCATCATAGGTTTAAGGAAGTTCAAGTCAGTTTTATTCCTGAATATTTCTGAAACCTTAAATACATCTCCGCCTGTTAATTGGTTGATTAAAACGACCATCTCTTCAATCGGATCTTTATTTTCTGCAATAACCTGATTAATAAA
>JAEEGG010016039.1_pt1 | contig 15620 bp, 7 predicted proteins | sample 9134161 | NCBI WGS metagenome assembly JAEEGG01 (sample SAMN16246543, study PRJNA631951) | gut metagenome | biome: gut microbiome; feature: rumen; material: CR-attached | host: Bos | place: Iran: Karaj | collected 2018-10
CGCCGAGCTCCCGCGCCGCCGCCAGCCCGCGCGCCGCGTGCAGAAGGGTCTTCGACGGAATGCAACCCCGGTGCAGGCAGGTGCCGCCGAGCGCCGGCGCGGCCTCCACGAGCGTGACGTCCATGCCGAGGTCCGCGGCGAGGAACGCCGCCGGGTAGCCGGCGGGGCCGCCGCCGAGCACGGTGAGGGTGGGTTTCGTGTCCATGCCCCGCAGGATACCACGTCGCCCCCCGGATGGAAAGGCCCGCCGCCCCCCGCAAATTGTCACGCGAGATTACGGAAAACATTGGTGTTTTCCTATAAATGAACTCCGATTTGTCCGATGCCTGCGCTAACGCTCCGGCGATGCGTCCCAATGGCTGGGCCCATGGTCTCCCAACAACGCGGACAGCGACGGATGCCCCGTGCCCGTGGCCTCCGTCGCCGCCCGCACGATGGACATTTTTCCCATTCTGATTCCCGGTGCATTCGTGGAATCGAATGCGGAGTTGTCCCAACGCTTCATCTTCCGGAATCGGAAAAATCTTCCCCGCGTGCGCAAGGACGGATGCCCCGGGGGAGGGGCATCCGTCCTTGCGCACATTGGAGCACGAAGAGGAAGCCATTGGGAAACATCGCCGGAGCGTTAGCGAAGGCATCGGACAAATCGGAGTTTGTTCTTTCTCCCCGGCGGGCACAAAGCGCCCAATCTGGAACGTTCATTCCAAAGTCGCAATTCCGTTCCGCATCCGTTCTTTTCTCCCCCGCCATCGGGCGTTGCCAAACGGGGCGCGCCGCCATAGAATCGGGGGCATGCAAGGAGACGAACCATGGATATTCTGTTGACCGCCATTGCCCATCCTTTCACCTGGGGCCTGCTCGCGGGGCTGGTTTTCGCGGCCTGGGCGTTCTTTTCGGGATGGAGCGCCAAGCGGGCCCTCCGGCGGGAAGTCCGCCGCCTGGAGGAACACTGCCGGACCGCGGCCGAGCTCAACGCCAAGGGCACCCAGTCCCTCCAGGCCGAAGCCGCGCAGCTGCGCGAGGCCAACCGCAACCTGGAAATCACGGTGGCGGAACTGAAGAACAAGCCGGACCGCGCGGAACTCCAGAAACTCTACGTCCTCGACCGTGCCGCGGCCCTCATGGCCGGGCGCGCCCCCGGCTTCGCCCCCGCCTGGCAGGCCGCCCTCCAGGAGGCGCAGGCGGAGCTGGACAAGACCTCGACCGGCCTCCTGCCCTGGATCCGCCGCATCGTGCATCCCTCCATCGCCGCCACCTCCGGGCCGGCCGCCGCGTCCCTTCCGCCGGCCGACGGCGACGCCGCATCCCGCGGCGACTGACGCCCCGTCCCATTCCGAAAAAAGCTGTTGTGCACCGCCGCGGAATTGTGCATATTCCGCGCCTGATTCCGGGACGGTCCCCCGTCCCCCACCCAAAGGATTCCCCATGACCACTCCAACCTCCAAACCCCTTTCCTGGGCCGAGACCCTGCCCCGCGCCGAGCTGCGCGCGCTGCAAAGCGAGCGCCTCCGCGCCGTCGTCCGCCACGCCTACGACCACGTCCCCTTCTACCGCCAACGCATGGACGAAGCCGGCGTCCGCCCCGACGACATCCGGGACATCGCCGACCTCGCCAAGCTGCCCTTCACGGTCAAGAAAGACTTCCGCGACCAGTACCCCTTCGGCATGCTGGGCACGCCCCTGCGCGACATCGTGCGCATCCACGCCTCCTCCGGCACCACCGGCAAGCCGACCGTCGCGGCGAGCACCCAGGGCGACCTCGACGTCTGGGCCGAATGCGCGGCCCGGGCCCTCGAGCGCGCCGGCAGCACGCCCGACTCCATCGTGCAGGTTTCCTACGGCTACGGCCTCTTCACGGGCGGCCTCGGCATGCACTACGCGGCCGAACGCCTGGGCGCGGCGGTCGTCCCGGCCTCCGCGGGCAACACCGAAAAGCAGGTGATGCTGATGAAGGACTTCGGCGTCACGACCCTCTGCTGCACCCCCTCCTACGCCCTGCAGATCGCCGAAGTCGGCGCCGCGATGGGCGTCGACATGCACAGCCTCAAGCTGCGCGCGGGGCACTTCGGCGCCGAGCCCTGGACCGAGGCCATGCGCAAGCACATCGAAGAAGTCCTCCCCCTGAAAGCCTACGACATCTACGGCCTCTCCGAGGTCGCGGGCCCCGGCGTCGCCGGCGAATGCACCCAGCAGAGCGGCCTCCACTTCTGCGAAGACCATTTCTATCCCGAAATCATCGACCCCGAAACCGGCGCGCCGCTTCCCGACGGCGAAAAAGGCGAACTCGTCGTCACCTGCCTTTCCAAGTACGGCCAGCCCCTTCTCCGCTACCGCACGCGCGACATCACCTGCATCCTGCCCGACGCCTGCCCCTGCGGCCGTACCACCCGCCGCATCGCGCGCCTGATGGGCCGCACCGACGACATGCTCATCATCCGCGGCGTCAACGTCTTCCCGTCGCAGATCGAAGACGTCCTCGTGCGCGTCAAGGGCGTCCTCCCGCAGTACCTCATCACCGTCGACCGCCAGGGCAACCTCGACACCATGGAAATCCAGATCGAGATCGGCAACGACGCCTTCACCGACAAGATCAAGACCCTCGAAGCCCTGCGCGCCGACCTCCAGCACCGGCTCAAGACCGTCCTGAACGTCGGCGCCAAGGTCAAACTCTGCGAACCCGGCAGCATCGAGCGCACCCTCGGCAAAGCCGTCCGCGTCCGCGACCTCCGAAAGATCTGATCCATCCAGAAAGGCCCTCCCATGAACGTCCGCCAAATCTCCGTCTTCCTCGAAAACCGCGCCGGCCGCCTGGCCAGCATCCTGCAGTGCGTGACCGAAGCGCAGTGCAACCTCCGTGCGATGTCCCTGTCGGACACCAGCGACTTCGGCATCGTGCGCCTGCTGGTGGACGACGTCGACCGCTGCACCGCGACGCTCCGCGACCGCGGCCACACCTTCAACGTCACCGAGATGGTGGCCCTGGAGATGCCGGACCGCCCCGGCGGCCTGAACCAGATCCTCGACGCCATTACGGCGGCGGGCCTGAACGTCGAATACATGTACGCCTTCGCGACCCGCACCCCGGGCAAGGCGGTGGTGATCTTCCGCTTCGAAGACAACGCCGTCGCCATCCCCGCCCTGTCCGCCGCCGGCTACCCCGCCCTGACCGAAGAGCAGGTCCGCGCCCTGTAATCCCCGGCGGCTTGCCCGCCCCGCCCACCGCCCGCCTTCGCCGCCCCCTTCGATTGCAATCGACTGCAATCGACTGCCCTCGATTGCAATCGCCCCCGCCGCCCCCCCCCGGAGCCCCCCCATGACCCGCCACGCCCCTGCCGCCCTCTTCCTCGCCGCCCTCGCCCTGGCCCTCCCCCTGCGCGCTCAGGAAGCCCCCGGCCTGCCCGGCGCGGCCGACGACCCCCTCAACGCCGTCGTCAAACTCGAAGTCACGCGCGCCTTCCCCAACATCTACCGCCCCTGGATCACCCTGACCGGCTCCGGTTCCGGCTCCGGCGTGGTCATCGCCCCCGGACTCATCCTCACCTGCGCCCACTGCGTCGCGGACGCCTCGTACATCCGCGTCCGCAAGCACGACGGCGACGCCCTCCACCACGCCGAACCCGCCTTCATCGACAACGACGCCGACCTGGCGCTCGTCCGCGTCGGGGACCCCGCCTTCATGGAGGGCGTCACCCCCATGGAACTGGGCGAGACCCCGCGCATCCAGGACGAAGTCCTCGCCGTCGGCTACCCCATCGGCGGCACCGACATCTCCTTCACGCGCGGCATCGTCTCCCGCATCGAGGACATCGTCTACACCCACGCCCACACCGAACTGCTCGGCGTGCAGATCGACGCCGCCATCAACCCCGGCAACAGCGGCGGCCCCGTCCTCGACCTCGGCACCGGCCTCGTCGCCGGCATTGCCTTCCAGGGCGACAAGAAGGGCGAAGCACTCGGCTACATGATCCCCGCCGAAATCATCCGCCACTTCCTGGCCGACATCGAGGACGGGCGCGTGGACGGCTTCCCCGAGATCCCCTTCGAGCACAACCCCATGGAGAGCCCGGCCATGCGCCGCTGGTGCGGCATGCAGGACGACTGGACCGGCGTCCTCGTCGAGCACGTCGCCGGCGGCTTCGGCGGCGAGACCTCCCTGCAGCCCGACGACATCATCCTGGAGATCGGCGGCCACAAAGTCTCCAACAACGGCAAGATCCGCATCGCCGGCAACCAGCCCCGCTCCCTCCACTATCCCATCTACCTCCGCCAGGTCGGCGAAGAAATCCCCGTCCGCTACCTCCGCGGCGGCGCCGTCGCCGAGACCTCCCTGCGCGCCGCCAAGCGCGACATCCGCATCCGCCCCTGGCTTTCCGGCGCCAAACCCGACTACCTCCTCTTCGGCGGCATCGTCTTCACCACCGCCTCCTTCGACTACATCGACAAGGCCGACCCCGACTTCCACGACGACCTGGCCGTCGACAAAGCCTTCCCCGGCGACGAAGCCGTCGTCATCTCCGACATCCTCCCCGACGTCTGCATGGAAGGCTACCTCGGCTGCGACGACACCCTCGTCCGCTCCGTCGACGGCACCCCGGTGCAAAACCTCCGCCACCTGGCGGGCCTCATCGAGGAAGCCGGCGGCGGCTACCTCCGCTTCGGCCTAGACATGGGCGACGAATGGGACGTCGACATGGTGGTGGATGTCGGGGAACTCCGCGCCGCCACCCCCCGCGTCATGTCCCGCTACCAAATCCCCGCCGACCGCTCCTCCGACCTCCTCCCCCCCGCCGAATAATCCCCTCCGGAATTTTTCCAACGATTGGAAAAAAATTTTCCAATCATTGGAAAAAACGCAAAAAGTTTTTCCAATCATTGGAAAACCGGCGAAACTTTTTTCCAATCGTTGGAAAACGCCCCACCCGCCGTCCACCCCTTTTGGGAGGTGCGGCTTTCAGCCGCGCCATGGACTTGGACCTGCGGCGCAAGACCTTCCGAACAAGCATCGCGCAACTTCCGGAGGTGCGGCTTCCAGCCGCGCCGCACGATGGGAGATTATGGAAAAAACATGGCTTTTGTCGGCCCTTTTCCATCTCCATGCACCCCGCGGGCGGGCCGCCCGCGCCCCCAGCCACCACACGCTTTCCCATCCGTTTTCCCGCAATGGTCCGCCCGCAGGGCGCAAGTTGTCTCTTTTCCCTCCCGCTCTCCATCCGTCGGCGCGGCTGAAAGCCGCACCCCAAAAAAGGGCCCTTGCCCATCCCCCCATCCATCATTTGCAATTACGGAAAACATTGCCAATTTATTCCATTTTTCCACACATCCACCTTCATGAAAACCACCCGCCCCGGGTAGGGCGGGCAGTCCCTGCCCGCCGGAGGATGGAGGGCGGAAGCGGCACCCTCCCGCGCGGCCCTTGCGCTCGGGGCTCCCCGGAAAAGCCACCTCCCCCCGCCCCCGCCCTTCCCGGCGTTGCGCCGGGAAGGTGCCCGGGAAGCCCGAAAACGGCCGCCCGCCGCTCCCCCGTCCGTCCCCGCCGCCCGCCCGCTTGAAAGGGCGGAATACATGCTTGCAAAGGGTGGGGGAGGGGGGTAGGATGGAGGGGAAACAGAGGAACTGTATCCAGGAGTTGCCATGAAACACATGAAAGCCATCGGTATCGCCGTCTGCGGGCTGGCCATGCTGGCCGGAGCGGCGTTTGCAAACGAAGAATTCGATCCGTCTTGGTACGGTGCCGGCGGGGTCGTCGACGACTACGCGCTGGTTTCTCGCGACACGAAGGGCGACAACTCCTACCCCTACACGCCCTCCCCCGAGCAGTGGCGCGACCGCAACATCTACCAGCTGTTCACCGACCGCTTCGCGACCGACGGCAACATCCGCGTCAAGAGCTACCGGCCGGCCTGGGACTGCGAGTACACGGGCGACGGCCTCAACCGCCAGTACCCCTTCAACCGCAACTACCACCACGGCGGCAGCTGGAAGGGCCTCCAGTACCAGATCCCCTACCTCCAGGGCATGGGCGTGACCGCCGTCTGGATCAGCGGCGTCCAGCAGAACGACCAGTCCGTCACGGACAACCGCTGGACCCCGTACCACCAGTACCACGTTGACAACTTCTTCCGCTGCGACCCCGCGATGGGCACCTTCCAGGACCTCAAGGACCTGATCGACGCCCTGCACGCGGCGAACATCGCCGTCATCCTCGACGTCGCCCCGAACCACATGTGCGACAAGAACGGCTGGGGCACGAAGGACGAGGACAAGCAGTTCCACTGGGATGACAGCGGCAAGCACTGGTGGGACAACAACAACAAGCACTGCGTGCCGTTCGACAACCTCGACCGCTTCCACGTCCAGGGCACGATCAACAACTGGGACCAGGACCCCGAGAACAAGATCGGCCAGTTCAAGGGCACGGACGACCTGAAGCAGGAAGACCCGACGACCTCCGACATCCTCTACAAGGCTTTCAAGAACCTGATCGACGCGACGGACTGCGACGGCTTCCGCGTGGACGCCATCAAGCACATCCCGTACGACTGGTGCCGCAACTGGGCGCAGGCGATGCGCGACCACGCGGCCTGGCGCGGCAAGAAGAACTTCCTGATGTTCGGCGAACTCTTCAGCTACGACACCGGCGCCCTGGCCAGCTGGTGCTCCGACGGCTACGGCTTCAACTCCGCCCTCCTCTTCCCGCTGATGCAGGCGATGAACAACGCGTTCGGCAACGGCTACAGCACCTACCAGCTGGGCGAGGAAATGAACCGCCTCCAGCAGTACGGCAAGGGCAAGGAAAACGTCATCGCCTTCCTGGACAACCACGACGTCAACCGCTTCGCGCAGGCCTACGCGCCGAACAACGCCCAGAACGCCAAGCGCATCATGGCCCCGGCCATGACCTTCCTCTACCTGGCGCCCCCCGTCCCGCTCCTCTACTACGGCACCGAGCACATGTTCGACCAGGGCGGCCACGGCAACGGCTCCAACCGCAGCTGGGACGACTCCAACGCGGATGACAGCGACTGGCAGCGCGAATGCATGTTCGACCGCGGCTTCCAGCCCGGCAACGCCGGCGGCGACATGTTCGCCGACTGGGCCAAGGAACGCGGCCTGTACTACCACATCGCCTGGCTGAACGGCCTGCGCAACAAGTGCCGCGCCCTCCGCCGCGGCGGCTTCGAACAGCGCTACTACAGCGGCGGGCAGGGCCTGTACGCCTTCACCAAATGGTACGACGACGAAACCGCCCTGGTGGTCCTGAACACCGCCGACGGCGCCCAGGATGCCTGGATCAACACCGGCCGCCCCAACACCGTCTTCAAGGAAAACGGCACGGGCGATGCGGTCACCTCCGGCGCCGACGGCAACATCCACGTCTCGCTGGACGGCAAGGGCAGCAAGGTCTACATCTGCAACTTCGTGGACAACAGCGCCGATGTCGGCGGTTCCGGCGGCGGCTCCTCCGGCATGTGGATGGCCGGCACCTACGGCTGGCCGACCGAGAGCGCGACCACCGACGACACCATCTACATCAACACCGAAGCCGGTCCCGCGGACACGGTCAAGGAAATCGAGGTCTTCTACTACCTGAACCCGGTCATCGGCGGCGATTGGCCTTCCTCGGAGAAGGGCTCCAGCGTGATGATGACCATCAACGCGGACTGGACCTCCCAGGCCGGCCACTGGTGGCACGCGGAAATCCCGGCCAGCGCCATCACCAGCAGCGGCACGCTCCACTACTTCCTCTGCGCCCGCGACGAGCAGGGCAACGAAATCTTCGACAGCCGGAACGGTGCCAACTACCAGCTGACCATCAGCGAGCCCCCGGCGAGCATCGGCGCCAAGTTCCAGACCGTCGCGGCGAACCCCGTCGAGCCGGATGACGGCGGCAGCGTCACCATCACCGCGGGGATGAAGCCCGACGACGGGGCCGACGTCAGCGCCCTCTCCGTCACGATGGACTACGCCTTCGTGACCAAGTCCATCGCCGGCAGCACCACCAGCGAGTGGACGCACGTGACCCTCGCCAAGAGCGAAACGCGCGACAGCATCGTCAACTTCACCCACGCCATCGCCAACCTCCCCGGCGGCAAGTACCTGATCTACAAGCTGGAAGCCACCAACGGCGGCAGCGACAAGATCCAGGCCAACGGCGGCAACGCCTACGAAACCAAGATCACCGGCAACGTCGCCGGCGTCACCGGCGTCTGCTGGCACTGCCCGACCAACCACGAGCCCTTCGCCGACTACAGCATGCGCTTCCCGGTCACCCCGAAGGAAGGCTGGACGATGTACCTGCGCGTCGGCAACTACCAGGGTTCCGACGCCTCCGGCGACAACCCGCTCGACATGAACAACGGCAAGCTCTTCTACCGCTTCGGCGCGGGCGAAACCTGGACCGAGTGGCAGAGCGTGGCCCTGGGCTGGGAATGCCGCCCCGACGACGGCCCCAACAACTTCTGGGTCGGCACCCTCGACATCCCCGCTGGCCAGGCCGGCAAGTTCCTCCAGTACTACTTCGAGATCGACTACGACAACGTCGAAGAGCTCGCCACCACCTACCTCTACATGAACCCGGACAACTCCGGCATGTACATGCGCACCACCTCCGAGAAGGAAGCCAAGGAGACGCCCTTCGAGGTCGGCATCGCGGGCGCGGCCGACGGCGACGAGCCGGGCTACATCTGGCACGGCGGCAACATCACCCGCAGCGCCGACAACGCGGTCCAGGTCTGGGCCAAGATCGGCTACCTGCCCGACAACGGCGCGGCCTGGGCCGACGAAGCCGTCATCCGCTACCGCATCGACCTCAAGGAAGAAGGCGTCAAGCGCTCCGCCGGCGTCAAGGCCGTCAAGGCCAAGAGCGCCCGCTCCGCCAAGTCCTGGAAGGCCCTGACCAACCAGGTTTCCATGACCATGCAGGGCACCACCGAAGACGGCGCCGGCAAGGGCAAGGCCATGATGTGGATGGGCACCATCACCGACGACCGCCTGCTGGACGACGACGCCGTCCTCATCTACGAAGTCTACGCCCGCAACACCAAGGGCAACGGCAACTGGAAGCAGGCCGAATACAACATGGGCGACGGCTCCTGCACCTTCGAATACCGCATGTGGTCCGACGGCTCCGGCGACCTCACCGTCGACGGCGTCTCCGCCGACTACACCACCAGTAAGTTCTTCATCGACGAAGCCAAGGGCGAAACCGTCACCGTCGAAGTTGCCTACCACGCCCCGGACGACGCGGCCGCCGTTGAAGTCTTCAGCAACTTCGGCCGCCGCGACTACGCCGACACCGACTGGGACGAAGACGGCTGGCCGGACGGCATGATTCCGCCCGCCCGCGACAGCGTCACCGCCGAGAACTGCGCCGGCGGCTACTGGCAGGCCATCCCGATGACCAAGGGCTCCGGCGCCTACACCGCGGAACTCACCACCGACAAGTGCGGCGTCTACCGCATCACCGCCCGCTACAAGGCCGCCGGTGCCACCAACTGGACCTACTACGCCGACAACCCGAACGGCACCGACCGCCGCGACCACGTCGTCGTCATCTCGCCGAAGAAGGCCATGGAGCAGACGATGTACGAACTCAACGTCCTCACCACCAAGGCCACCGGCTGCAGCAACGACAAGGCCGGCAGCTTCGAGGACCTCTCCGAGCGCCTGACGGCCACCGCCGCCGACCCCTACGGCGAGTTCTCCATCGACTACCTCAACCGCCTCGGCGTCAACTGCCTGTGGTTCCAGCCGATCCACCCGAACCTCGACTACGCCCGCGGCAACACCAACGCCTCCGGCGACCGCTACTACCCCGGCTCGCCGTACGCCACGAAGAACTACTTCTCCGTCAACTACGAGATGAGCAAGACCAAGAACGAGGCCAATGCCGTCGCCGCCTTCACGAACTTCGTCCGCCTCTGCGACCAGGCCCAGAGCGACACGCCCCCCGCGGACGGCGTGAAGAACCTCAAGACCATCAACGTCATGCTCGACGGCGTGATGAACCACACCTCCTTCGACGCCGTCTACGGCGAAGGCATCACCCTCGCCCTCGCCGGCCTCAGCGCCAAGGCCAGGGCCGAACTCACCGCCGCCCTCGGCAGCGGCTGGGACAGCGTGACGCCCGCCGACGTCATCCCCGCCACCAAGCTCGGCATCCAGTGGTACTCCCACGTCGTCGACGACACCCACAACCAGGCCCAGCCCGCCACCCGCTACGTCGACGTGGACAACAACGACATCGCCAACGCCCCCGAACGCTACGACTTCGGCAAGTGGAACGACGTCGCCGAACTCCTCTACGGCAACTACTCCACCATGGTCCGCTACAACGACATGGAAGAGAAGTGGTACCAGGGCGATGACGGCAACTGGTACTCCTACACCGAGCTCGGCCCCGAGACGGGCCGCATCTACTCCGAAGAGGACAAGTACTACTACGACGAGATGCTCCCGGCCACCAAGCTCCTCTGGAAGTACATGGCCAGCTATCCCGAATACTGGATCAAGAAGACCGGCAACGACGGCGTGAACCACCCCGGCGCCACCGACGCCAACGGCACCCTCACCGACGACTACGGCATCGACGGCCTCCGTTGCGACTACGCCCAGGGCCTCCCCAACCAGTTCTGGGAGTACACCATCAACCGCACCCGCTCCATGAAGTGGAACTTCCTCTTCATGGCCGAGTCCCTCGACGGCGGAAAGGTCGGCTTCCGCTCCAACCGCCAGTTCGACATCCTCAACGAGAACATGGTCTTCCGCTTCACCCAGGACCACGTCTCCGACCCCGCCACCCTGCAGAGCCAGCTGGAAGACCGCCGCGCCGCCTACGGCAACGGCCTCATCCTCCTCAACCTCACCTGCCACGACGAAATCATCCCGTGGGGCGACCCGCAGGCCACCGCCTCCCGCTACGCCATGGTCTCCGCCTTCGACGGCGTGCCCATGATCTTCTACGGGCAGGAGCAGGCCATCTCCACGTTCGACCTCAACGGCGGCGACGACCCCGACGACGCCAACAAGTGGAAGGGCTTCCACAAGTTCGAATCCAACTTCGGCAAGTGGATCCCGCACTTCAAGACGTGGAACGCGATGCACGTCTGGACGAACATGGTCTACTCCAACGGCACCGCCAACGCCTCCCGCGACATGGCCGCCTTCTACGGCAAGCTCAACCTCGCCCGCCAGAAGTCCCCGGCCCTGCGCTCCCAGAACCGCTGGTTCCTGAACGACACCAACAAGGTCATGTTCTGCGCCAAGTGGGAAGAAGAGGGCGCCAACCCGAACGACAAGGACGCCGTGTTCGCCGCCGTCCTGTTCCTCAACGACAACATGGAAGGCGACCACAACGGCCACTGGGGCGCCGGATGCACCTACGACATCTCGCCCTTCGCGGCCAAGATGGGCATCCTCAACCGCGCCGACAAGTTCTACAACCTCAAGAACATTGCCTCCACCAGCGACGAGTATGTCTGGGCCGAGCCCAAGAGCGGCAAACAGCTCTACACCGAAGGCCTCGAACTCATCTTCCAGGGCTCCTGGAAGTGGAACGAGCAGCTTGGCGACAAGGAAGACCTCTCCGCCTCCGAGTGGACCGACAACGGCAACGTCGTCCAGTTCCTCAAGGTCTACGACGTCACCGGCGAAGTCCCGCCCGTCGCCCCCGACGGCCTGACCATCAACGACCCGTCCGAAGACACCGTGACCGTCGCAAGCGGCACCCTCTCCTACGACGTGGTCGGCATGGCCGGCGACGACGTCACCGGCAAGGTCACTTGGACCAACTCCGCCAACGGCGCCACCGGCACCTTCGACCCCGCCACCGTCTGGACCCAGACCGTCTCCCTCGTCACCGGCGAAAACGTCATCACCGTCTCCGCCGCGAGCACGGCGGGCGGGGACTTCGAGGTGGTCGCTTCCGAGGACGGAACCGGTTCCGTGCCTGGGTTCGGCGCCTTCGTGGACGCCACCGAGGGTTCGGGTGGCATGTTCGTGCACGACAACGCTTCCGCCACGGGCATCACCGGTTTCGAGAACAACCACGCGTTCGGGTTGTGGGCGAGTTCCGGCAGTGCGGCCGTGTTCACGCGGGCCATCGACGCGACCGGCGATGTGCAAAGCGTCGGCGTGACCGTCGGGATGCGTTACAACAACTCCGACAGCGATGACGCCAACGACAAGGGTGTGCAGTTCATCGATGCGGCCGGAAACGCCATCTTCGGCCTCAAGCAGGGACAGGGCGAAGCGGTCCGCTACTGGACTTCCGCCGGCGATGGCACGTGGAGCACCACGATGGGCGAGACGAGCGCGGCGTTCGATGTCGTGCTGACGAAGACGGCCAACGGCTATGCCGTGAGCGGGACCAAGCGCGACGGCGGCACGTTCGCCGGACTCAACATCGAGACCACCGCCAAGATTGCCGGATTCAAGTTCTGGATGAACGGCGTGCCCGATGACGAGTACAAGGATTACCGCCAGCTCTACTTCAACAACCTGCGCTATACGGTCTCCTCCAGTTCGGCTGAAACCGTCAGCGACACGGTGACGATCATCGTGCCCGAAGCCGGCAAGCCGGCCCCGACCATCACGGTCGGCGAAATCCCCGCGGATGCGTCGGTGGGCAACATCGTCAACGTGACCGTCACGGCCTCCGGCGAAGGCAATCCCACCATCGAGATGACCGGCGCCACGCTGGACGGCCAGAAGTACAGCGGCCAGGTCTCCTACTCGGCCGGCACCGGGCTGCTGAGCTTCACGCCGACCGCCGCGGGCGAGTACAAGTTCGCCTTCCTGGCGACGAACACCTCGGCTGACGGCAACACGTCCACCACCAACGTGGTTGTCGCGGTCACGGACAACGCGCCGACGATTGCGGTGACCTCGGTGGCTTCCGTCTCCATCGGAGCCGACGGCAAGCTCCACATCGAGCTGGGCACCGACAGCGGAGCCTCCCTCACCGGCGTCCCCGTCTGGGGTGCCACGGGCTTCGACGCGGCGACGGGCGACTGGGGCTGGTTGCCGGATCCGATCGGCTACGCGAACATCGACGCGGACGGCAACACCACCCTCGACCTCTCCGTCACCGCCGAGACGCTGATCATCTCCGTCGGCAAGCCCAGCTACCTCCCGTAGCGCCCCGGCTTCCCCGCAACCCGGCGACCGCCCACGGCCGCCGGGTTTTTTCGTGCCTGGAGCAAACAAAGAAAGCGGTCGAAAAGTGAACGGTGGGAGGAGAAGCCTGGCTTCTGGGGGGTGCGGCTTTCAGCCGCGCCCTGACGGCTGGAGCGCGGCAGAATAGCGCCGTAACAAGATACGGGTGACGAGCGACGAGATGCGGTGCGCCCGCTGTGCGCGCGGGATGGGATGGAATGGGCGCGGCTGGAAGCCGCACCTCCGGAAGTGGCGCGGAACTTCATCCACAAGTGGTGCGGAGTTTCCGGAGGTGCGGCATCTTGCCGCGCCGTGGAGGGACCATGTCAGCAACAAGGCCGCGCGAACGGGGTGTTCCCGGCATGTCCCCTCCGGAAAAAGGATGCGGAAAACGTTTCGACAAATGCGTTGTCCTGTGGCAGACTCCTGCGCAGTCAGTCAATCCATGACAAAGGAGTTGCCAATATGAAATTCGAACGTGCATCCGGCGTTCTTCTCCACCCCACCTGCCTGCCCGGGCCTTACGGCATCGGCGAAATCGGACCGGAGGCGGTGCGCTTCCTGGACTTCCTCCACACCACCGGCCAGCGGCTGTGGCAGATTCTGCCCATCGGGCCGACCAGCTACGGCGACAGCCCGTACCAGGCGATGAGCACGTTCGCGGGCAATCCGCTCTGGATCGGCTTCGACTGGCTCGTCGAGGACGGGCTGCTCGACAAGGCCGCGCTCAAGGATTTCCCGAAGTTCCCCGTGGACAAGGTCGACTTCGGCGCCGTCATCCCCGCGCGCACGAAGATTCTCAAGGAAGTGTGCGCGTCGTTCGACGCGAAGGCGTCCGACGAAATGAAGGCCGAGTTCGAGGCGTTCCGCGCGGCGTCGGCGGCGTGGCTGGCCGACTACGCGCTCTTCGCGGCGCTCAAGGACGCGAACGGCGGCGTGCCGTGGACGCAGTGGGCGCCGGAGCTGGCCAAGCGCGATCCGGCGGCGCTGGACTCGGCCCGAAAGGAACACGGGGCGGCCATCCGCGACGTGGAGCTCGTGCAGTACCTCTTCGACCGGCAGTGGAAGCGCCTGCGCGCGCTGGCGGCGGAGCGCCGGGTGAAGTTCATCGGCGACATCCCGATCTTCGTCGCGCACGACAGCGCGGACGTCTGGGCGCACCCCGAACTCTTCCATCTCGACGCCGACGGCAAGCCGACGGTCGTCGCGGGCGTCCCGCCGGACTACTTCAGCCAGACCGGCCAGCTGTGGGGGAATCCGCTCTACGACTGGGAGGCGAACCGCCGCGAGGGGTACGCCTGGTGGATGGCGCGGTTGAAACGCGTGTTCGACCTGGTGGACATCGTGCGCATCGACCACTTCCGCGGCTTCGAAGCCTACTGGGAGATTCCCGGCGGCGAGACGACCGCCATCAACGGCAAGTGGGTCAAGGGCCCCGACCGCGAACTCTTCGACACGCTCAAGGAGCGCATGGGCGAGCTGCCCGTCATCGCGGAAGACCTCGGCGTCATCACGCCGCCGGTCGAGGAGCTGCGCGACCACTGCGGGTTCCCGGGCATGCGGATCTTGCAGTTCGCGTTCGGCAACGACGAGCGGGCGGCGGAGTTCCGTCCCGAGAGCTACCCGCAGCACTGCGTCGTCTACACCGGCACGCACGACAACGACACGACGGTCGGCTGGTTCCGCAGCGAACCCGGCGAGGGCTCCACGCGCACGGCCGAGGACATCGCGGAAGAGCGCGCCATGATCCTCGCCTACCTGGGGACCGACGGGCACGACATCCAGTGGGACCTGATCCAGCTGGGCGCGAAGTCCAACGCCAACACCTTCATCGTGCCGATGCAGGACATCCTCGGCCTCGGCTCCGAAGCGCGCATGAACGTCCCCGGCCGCGCTGGCGGCAACTGGCAGTGGCGCTTCGAGTGGGACGAGCTCACCCAGGCGATGGTCAACCGCCTGGCGCACATCACCCGGGCCACGGGGCGCGCGCGCTGAGCGGCGGGCGCGGGGGGGGCGTGGAAAGCCTCTAGGTATCTAGATATCTAGGTATCTAGGGGCTTGGGAGCCCAGGGGGGCTGTTGGAGAGACCAATCCCATGATTGTCTTGGCAAGCGAGTTTTCGCGCGAGGATTCCACGCTCGCCCTCCTCGAGGGCGGGCGCGGCGGCATCTGCCGCCTGGTCCGCGAGGTCCCGGTCAACGCCCGCGACCGCCGCAGCCAGAGCCTCTTCCCCGCCGCGGAAAAGCTGCTGGCGGAGGCGGGGGTGGCGTGGAGCGCCATCGACGCCTATGCCGTCGGCATCGGCCCCGGTTCCTACACCGGCCTGCGCGTCGCCATCACGGCGGCGCGCGGATGGGCCCTGCCGCGCGGGGTGCCGGTGTGGACGTGCCCCAGCGCCGCCGCGCTGGCGGCGGAATGTTTCGCGGAAGACCCGTCGCTGGAAGCGGTGGCCATCCACGGCGACG
>JAEEGG010016044.1_pt1 | contig 15618 bp, 11 predicted proteins | sample 9134161 | NCBI WGS metagenome assembly JAEEGG01 (sample SAMN16246543, study PRJNA631951) | gut metagenome | biome: gut microbiome; feature: rumen; material: CR-attached | host: Bos | place: Iran: Karaj | collected 2018-10
AATCCCACGACCTTCGCAACGACAAGGGTTTGCTCGTAGAGCGGGCCATTGCCTATGCGGCCACCCAAAACCAGGAGGCAGCCATCAACGACCTTACCGCCTACATCCAGTTGGATAGCGTTTCGTCGTTGGGCTATTGGCAACGTGCCGTCTGTCAGGTGATGATCAACGAGTTCTCTGCTTCACAAGGTGTTGACATCCAGCTGAAGAACGCCCGTGCCTTAGACGATTTCAACGAAGCCTTGAAGCGGAGTCCCCACAACGCCTACCTGCTTTACAACCGTGCCACTTTCTATGCTCTCCGCAAAGACTACGGCCGTGCTATCGACGATTTCACCCAAGCCATCAGTCAGGATGCCAGTTTTGCCGAAGCCTACTATAACCGGGGCCTTTGTCGCCTATATTCCGGCAATACCGCCGAAGCCACACACGACCTCAGCAAAGCCGGCGAGCTGGGCCTCTACAAAGCCTATAGCATCCTGAAGCGCCATCAAGGCTCCAAGAAATAGCCGTTGTCTTAATTCCCGCCTTCGTTTCTTCGGCCATTGTCGTCAGGTGTCCGGCGGTCCCACCGCCGGAATAAAATATCGACAAAACAAATTAAAACAAGTTTTATTTGCTTTTGTTCTCACTTATTCGTACCTTTGCATCCGATTATAAAAATAACATATATTGTAGATATGATTAAAATCACTTTTCCTGACGGCTCTGTACGCGAATATGAGCAGGGCGTCACTGGTTTACAGATTGCCGAGAGCATCTCGCCGGCTCTGGCACGCAACGTTGTGAGTTGCGGCGTGAATGGCGAGACCACAGAGTTGAACCGACCCATCAACAACGATGCCACCATCGCCCTCTACAAGTTCGAGGACGAAGAGGGTAAGCACACCTTCTGGCACACCTCAGCCCACCTTTTGGCCGAGGCTCTTCAGGAGCTCTATCCTGGCATCCAGTTCGGTTTCGGACCTGCCGTCGAGAACGGTTTCTTCTACGATGTGATGCCGCCCGAAGGCACCGCCATCTCAGAGAACGACTTCCCGAAGATTGAGGCCAAGATGAAGGAACTGGCCAAGAAGAACGAGGCCGTTGTGCGCCGCGATGTCTCAAAGGCCGATGCCCTGAAGGAATTCAAGGCCGACGGTCAGGACTACAAGTGCGAGCACATCGAGCAGGACCTGGAGGACGGAACTATCTCCACCTATACCCAGGGTGCCTTTACCGACCTTTGCCGCGGTCCTCACCTGATGTCGACAGGCATCATCAAGGCCATCAAGATAACAAGCGTTGCCGGTGCTTTCTGGCGTGGCGATGCCAAGCGCGAGCAGATGACGCGTATCTATGGTATCACCTTCCCCAAGCAGAAGATGCTCGACGAGTATCTCGTGATGCTCGAAGAGGCCAAGAAGCGCGACCACCGCAAAATCGGTAAGGAGATGGAACTCTTCATGTTCTCCGACCGCGTGGGTAAGGGTCTGCCCATCTGGCTTCCCAAGGGGACCGACCTCCGTCTGCGCCTGCAGGATATGTTGCGCAAAATCCAGAAAAACTATGGCTATCAGGAGGTTATAACCCCGCATATCGGCTCAAAGAACCTCTACGTGACCTCTGGCCACTATGCCCACTATGGCAAGGATTCGTTCCAGCCCATCCATACTCCCGAGGAGGATGAGGAGTACATGCTGAAGCCGATGAACTGCCCTCACCATTGCGAGATTTTTGCCAACCGTCCGCGTTCCTACAAGGACCTGCCTTTGCGCATTGCCGAGTTTGGCACGGTATATCGCTACGAGAAGAGCGGCGAGCTCCACGGACTCACCCGAGTGCGCTCGTTCACTCAGGACGATGCCCACATCTTCTGCCGTCCCGACCAGATTAAGACCGAGTTCATGCGTGTGATGGACATCATCAAGTCGGTGTTCTCCACCTTCAACTTCGACAACTTCGAGGCCCAGATTTCGCTCCGCGACCCCGACGACCACGAGAAGTACATCGGTTCCGACGAGGTATGGGCTGAGGCCGAGCAGGCCATCATCGATGCCTGTAAGGAAAAAGGCCTGGATGCCAAGATTGAATACGGCGAGGCTGCTTTCTACGGACCCAAGCTCGACTTCATGGTGAAGGATGCCATCGGCCGCCGCTGGCAGCTGGGCACCATTCAGGTGGACTACAACCTCCCCGTGCGCTTCAAGCTGGAGTACACCGCCGAGGACAACACCAAGAAGACGCCTGTCATGATTCACCGTGCGCCCTTCGGTTCCATGGAGCGTTTCACCGCCGTGCTCATCGAGCACACCGCCGGACACTTCCCCTTGTGGCTCACACCCGAGCAGGTGGTTATCCTGCCTATCTCCGAGAAGTTCAACGACTATGCCGCCCAGGTGCAGTCATATCTCGAGCAGCAGGGCATCCGTACCAGCATCGACAGCCGCAACGAGAAGATTGGCCGCAAGATTCGCGACAACGAGCTGAAGCGCATCCCCTACATGCTGGTAGTGGGCGAGAAGGAGCAGGCCGAAGGCTTGGTCAGCGTGCGCAAGCAGGGTGGTGGCGACCAGGGTCAGATGAAGAAGGAAGACTTCGCCGCCAAGCTGAATGCCGAGGTAGCCGAAATGCTGAAGGCCACCGACGTGCGTCCCACCGATTAAATAAGTGAAGAGTTAAGAGTGAAGAGTGAAGAATGGAGAGTGAAGAATGATGAGTGAAGAATGAACGAAGAAAAGTTCATAATGTAAGATTTCAACGTTTTTGTATCCCTTTCAACCACCTCTGTTTGTTAAAAATATGTAAATTATGGTAGGGGACAAAGAAATTCTTCACTCTTCACTCTTCACTCTTCACTTAAAATTACTACCTTTGCAGCCGATTTCGAAATTTTCACTCGAGTAAGAACTTTTAAAACAGTTAATGAAGCAAGACAAAAAAGGTAATCAGTACCGTGTAAACGAACAGATTCGTGTTCGTGACGTAAGAATCGTGGGCGACAACGGATCCACCGTGATGCCTACACGCCAGGCCTTGGAAATGGCCAGGGAACAGGGGGTTGACCTCGTGGAAATCTCTCCCAACGCGAACCCGCCCGTCTGCCGCATCATTGACTACTCGAAGTTCCTATACCAGCAGAAGAAGCGTGCCAAGGAGATGAAGCAAAAGCAGGTGAAGCAGGAAGTCAAGGAAATCCGCTTCGGGCCTCAGACCGACGAGCACGACTACAACTTCAAGCTGAAGCACGCCATGGAGTTCCTCCAGGAAGGCAACAAAGTGCGTGCATACGTGTTCTTCCGTGGTCGTAGCATCCTTTTCAAGGAACAGGGCGAAGTGTTGCTCCTGCGTTTTGCCAACGACCTCGAAGAATATGGCAAAGTCGACCAGATGCCGTCGCTGGAGGGCAAGAAAATGTTCCTCTATATGAGCCCCAAGAAGGCCGGCGTGGCCAAGAAGAGCCAGCAGAAGCGCGACCGCGAACAGGCCGAAGCTGATGCCAAGGAGGCCGCCCGCCAGCAGAAGGAAGTCGACGCCGAGGCACCTGCCAACGGAGGCATGTTCGCCAACATGAAGAACGGCGAAGACATCCTGGCCAAGCTCAAGTCAGAAAGTGAAGAGTGAAAAGTGAAGAGTGAAGAATTGACGTTATCCCGTTAAATCGTAATAACGTTATCACGAAAACACTTGAAACTTGAATCTTGAAACTTGAATCGTGCCGCAGGCACCAAAAGAAAATCCCGAGTGCGCGTAACGTCTTTGGTAATACGTTGCCGCCTCATATTAATAAAATAACAATTTAAAAGTAAAGAAAAATGCCAAAAGTAAAGACCAACTCCGGAGCCAAGAAGCGCTTCAGCTTCACCGGAACAGGCAAGATCAAGCGTCATCACGCTTATCACAGCCACATCTTGACAAAAAAGACCAAGAAGCAGAAGAGAAATCTGGTTCATCAGGCCATCGTAGACAACAGCAACTTGAAGCAGGTGCGTGATCTGCTCAATCTTCGTTAACTTAACAAATAAGAAAGGAAAAGAATTATGCCAAGATCAGTAAATCATGTTGCTTCAAGAGCAAAGAGAAAGAGAATCCTGAAACTTACACGCGGCTACTTTGGCGCACGTAAGAACGTTTGGACCGTTGCGAAGAACACCTACGAGAAAGGTCTCACCTATGCATACCGTGACCGCAAGAACAAGAAGCGCACATTCCGTGCTCTCTGGATTCAGCGTATCAATGCTGCTGCCCGCATCGAGGGTCTCAGCTACTCACAGCTGATGGGTGCTCTCCACAAGGCTGGTATCGAGATCAACCGCAAGGTGCTCGCCGACCTCGCCATGAACAATCCCCAGGCTTTCAAGGCCATCGTGGAGAAGGTAAAGTAAAGAAATTTCAAAGCATTTATAAAGTTCCGTCCTGCCATAGAGTAGGGCGGAATTTTTTATGAGATGCGGACAGACGAACAGTTGGACAGTTTCTGTTTTTAGTTCCGCTTTAATCCGCATAGAGTAGATTAGTATTATATATATTATAATATATATAATACTAATAATACTATAACCGATTTCTCGTTTTGCAAAAATAAAACTGTTCAACTGTTCGTCCGTCCGCTTTCGCATCTTTTTCCCGTAAAAATCCCTGTTGAGCTTCCATCCATCAGAAAGTCTTCTTCCACCCATCAGAAGCATCGTTTCCAAAGTCTGGAAGCAACGTTTCCACCCATCGGAAGCAAAGCCTCCAAAGGAAAGGACAGAAAAAGGGGAGACCCACCCCCAGCCCTCCCTCTAGGGAGGGAGCGATTACTTCTTAAACGGCAATGGTTATTACTCCCCGCCCTTTAGGGAGGGGTAGGGGGAGGGTCTCTTCTTTCCAAGAAAACTCAGCCTGTTCCGCTGACATTAAGTATGTTACGGCAATTACTATACGGTATTTTTCGTAGAAAAACGGTATATGACTTGATGAAAATCAATAATTTGGCGATGTGAGGCAAATTATTTTACTGATTTTTATGGCGCTATGCGAAAAAATAATTAAATTTGCACGCGGATAGTAGCATGTATTGTGCCCTGGGGTGAAGCTCCGCCGAGTGCTGCCCCCTATTCGGATAGAAAAAACTATTAAATAAAACATTAATAAATTAAAACTCCTCAAGTTATGAAAAAATTATTTACGCTTTTGATTTGCGCATTTGCATGGATTGGTGTGAATGCACAGACATTGACCCTACACAATGCAACCGAGGCAGCAAATGTCTCAGCTGCACAATTATCTGGTATTACAAAAATCGTGTTAGATGGCGATTTTGGAAACGGTTGGTCTGCTGGAGACTTAGTTAACGCTGGTAAAGATGCAAAAACTGGCATTACGGAAATAGATCTTAGTAATGCCAAATTTAATTCGGGTGCATCTTGGAGTTTCAAAAACTTCGGGGATCTGCAAACAGTTACTTGGCCTTCAAATGACAATGCTGATTATATAACTGAGATTCCTGCTCACGCTTTTGAACATTGCGGTTTTGAAACATTGCACATTCCAGGATACATTACCTCAATTGCAAGAGATGCAATCGTTGAGTCATCTGATGAACATTATTTAAAGAATGTTATTTTTGATGAGTATGACGCTGATGGTGACGGCACAAGCGATGTTAATATGCAAATTGCACAGCAGGCTTTCCAGCTTAACTACGGTTTGAGCGACGTTTACATTGAAACTAATGGTAATCTCTTTGCTGATACTAATGCATTTCCACTTCACCAGACTTGGGCTCATGGAGATGTGAGCCTTGTGTTGGCGAATTTGCATTTCCCGGAGTCTAAGGCTAGTGATTATGTGAATATGGGTCATGTTCTTACCGAGGAAATCGCAAAAGACAACGGTAGGTTTCAGGCTTGGTTGGTTGAGCACTACTCAAAGGCTGGCGATGCTCACAATGGTTTCTATGAGTTCGTAAGCAACGGTGTTATCAGTAATAAGGAGTGGCCGGCTCAGTTCCTCATGACTTATAGTCATCCAACACTCGATCAGGTTGTTCCAAAGGGTGTTAAGGCTTATGTGGTAAGTGGTATCACAACTAGTGGTGATAAGGTTACCCTGAAACTTACGAAAATTAATGTTATTCCTGCTGGTACAGGTGTTATCCTCTTCGGTGGAGCCAATTCAAAGACTTCTGATGGCAAGCCTGCCTTGAACATGATGGCTGTGAACTATGATGGTGATCCTTACGATCGTACTACCAGTACCAAGAACTACCTGACAGCTACATGTAGTACTAATCCTGATTATTCTACAGCAGTTGCTCCATACGGCAAAGATCAATACAATGTAGTTCACCGTGATTTTGTCTTTGGTAAGTTTAGTAATACCGATTCTGGTAAGAAGTATTATAAACAGAATGGGAACTATGGAACTGGTTCAGGTAGAGCAAAAGGAGATTGGTATGGATTCTTCCGTGTCAAGGCTGGTTCCATCAAGGATATTAACCCCGGTAAAGCTTATCTGCGCTTGTCAGAAACAGAATACCCACTTCCTGATGGCGGAGAGATTATTATGGATGTTACAGATCAGAGAGATGGCAGTCTCGGAGATGTTGAATTCTACAGGACTGAATATTTTAATAAAGACTTGCGCGTTTATACAGAAGCTGAGCTTCAGGCAGAGCAATTGTGGTATCTTGATAATCAAGGCACCAAACTTGAATGGGAGAAAAACTGGGGTGTAAGACAACTTGCAAGTGGTTTCACCATGGCTAAGTTCATGGGTGAGATTGAAGATGAGGACTGGATGATTTCTTTAGGACTCTCTAATGTTGAAGCTAAAGAGAGCAAGGGTGGCGACATCTATAACCTCCAGGGCATGAAAGTTGCTCAGCCTACAAAGGGCATTTATATTCAGAATGGTAAGAAATATATTGTAAAATAAGTAAAGCAATAATAGTGTTATGAAAAGAGTATATATTAAGCCCTCTATAGAAGGTTTGAGAATTGACGCTAATATCAGTCTCTTGGAATCAAGTGGTGAGATAGGTGCTGATTTAGCAGAAGGTAAGCAAACTGATATAGTTGAAGAGGAAAAAACTGGTATTCCTACTGCCTTCTCCAACATCTGGGGAGACGAAGACGACGAAGATTAAAAAAGAATTGAAATAACAATTGAGGAGAGGAGCCGGAGCGAGCCCATAGGGGTCAAGCTTCGGCTCTCTCCTTTTATGCCAGTTTTCCCAAAAGAGGGAGAAGCCTTGCTTCCAACCCCTTTCCCGTAGGAAGGGGAGTAGGAAATTAAGAGAAAGGGAATATGAATTGTAGCCCGTTTTTAGTATCTTTTTGCTAAAAATGTTTTGAGGGTTCAATAATATTTCATATTTTTGCACCGGAAAAGTGTTTCCTTTTCATGTATGGCATGACAATTTGAAAGTTTAGCTGATTATCAAGTCGGGAATCTGGACATTCCTTTTCGGGAAATAATCTACACAGGTAATATGGCAAAATAACATGCGTCAGATATTTGGCGTGGGCTTTGCTTATTTCGTGTAGAAGGTAGTCCAGAACCTCCGAAGAAAAGGCACTAGTCCACGCTTCTTTTTTGCCCACCCGTTCTTTGGGTCTATTCTGCGGTGAGACCGCAGAACAATTGATGCCCATTTAGTCATTAATTCCCTTCATGCTTAGCGAGATGCGGTTGCGCCGGCGGTCCACATCGATGACTCTCACCTGTACGTGCTGGTGCAGGTGAACCACTTCGTTGGGGTCTTTCACGTAGCGGTTGGCCATTTGCGAAACATGCACAAGTCCGTCCTGATGCACGCCGATATCGACAAATGCACCGAAGTTGGTGATGTTGGTGACGATGCCGGGGAGCACCATTCCCTCAACGAGATCGTCCACCTCTTTCACATTGGGGTCGAACTCGAATGCTTCCAACTGTTGTCGAGGGTCGCGCCCTGGTTTTTCCAGTTCGTGCATGATGTCCGTCAGGGTGGGAATACCCACCTCGGCCGTCACGTATCGCTCCATCTGCACTTGCTTGCGCTTCTGTTCGTTGGTAATCAGTTCGCCTACGGTACAACCGTTGTCGCGCGCCATCTGTTCCACGATGTGATAGCTCTCGGGGTGGACGGCCGAATTGTCGAGCGGGTTCTTGGCATTGGGGATGCGAAGGAATCCGGCACATTGCTGGAAAGCAGAGGGACCAAGTCGCGGCACTTTCTTCAGTTGGGCACGCGAGGCGAAGGGACCATTCTCGCGGCGATAGTCGACGATGTTCTTGGCCAGTGCCGGTCCGAGTCCGCTGACGTACATCAACAGATGCTGGGAGGCGGTGTTCAGGTTGACGCCCACCTGGTTGACGCAACTCTCGACGGTCTGGTCGAGCGAGTTCTTCAGCTTCGTCTGGTCAACGTCGTGCTGATATTGTCCCACGCCGATGCTCTTAGGGTCAATTTTCACCAGTTCTGCCAGCGGGTCCATCAACCGTCGCCCAATGCTGACGGCTCCGCGCACGGTGACGTCCTCGTCGGGAAACTCCTCGCGGGCAATCTTTGAGGCCGAATAGACGGAGGCACCATCTTCGCTTACGACGAAGACAGACGGAGCCCCCTCCGTATGAGAGGCTATATCCTCAATGAATTCACGCGTCTCGCGCGATGCCGTGCCGTTACCGATGGCGATGGCTTCAATCTGGTAGTCGCTGATCATGTCGAGCACATGCATCTTTGCCTCCATGATTCGGTTGACGGGAGGGTGGGGGAAGATGGCCTCGTGGTGGAGCAGGTTGCCCTGGGCATCGAGGCACACCACCTTACATCCGGTGCGGAATCCGGGGTCGATGCCCATCACGCGTTTTTGTCCGAGAGGAGCATCCATTAGCAACTGACGAAGATTCTGGGTGAACACCTGTATGGCTTCCTGGTCGGCCTTTTCCTTGCTCATGGCGGCAAACTCCGTCTCGATGCTGGGTTGCAACAGACGATTATAGCCGTCTTCTACGGCCTCGGCCACCAGCCGCTGGCATTTGCCATGCCCTTTCACATAGTGACGTTGCAGGCGCGTGATGCATTGCTCGTCGTCGGTCTCAATCTTCACCCTCAGCACACCTTCGCTCTCGCCCCTCCGCATGGCCAGCAGCCGGTGGCTGGAGCATCGCCTGAGCGGTTCCTCCCATTCGAAGTAGTCGCTATATTTCTGTGCCTCGTCGGTATCTTTCTTGGCCTTCACCACCTTGCTTACGATGAGGGCGTCGCGGCGGAACTGCTGCCTTACCACGTTGCGTGAGCCTTCGTCTTCGCTTACTTGCTCGGCTATGATGTCCTGAGCGCCATGAAGTGCCATTGGCACGTCCTTCACGTCGCCTCTGACGAATCGCTCGGCGGCCTTAACGGGATTGGGCTCGCGTTGCATCATGAGCAGGGTGGCCAACGGCTCAAGTCCCTGCTCGCGGGCAACTTGTGCTCGAGTGCGCCGCTTGGGCTTGTAGGGCAGATAAATGTCCTCAAGTTCCGTATTATCCCAGCAGTCGTCGATACGCTTTTTCAGTTCGTCGGTCAGCTTTCCCTGCTCGCCGATGGTCTTCAGGATGGTCTCTTTCCGCTTGGCCGTTTCCTTCAGCCGTGCGTTCATCTCGCTGATTTGTGCTATCTGCACCTCGTCGAGTCCGCCGGTGCGTTCCTTGCGGTAGCGTGAGATGAATGGGATGGTGCAACCTTCGTCGAGCAGCTTCAACGTGTTTTCCACACCCTCCTGTGGTAAGGAGAGCTGTCGGGCTATGATTTTGGTGAATATGTTCATGGTTTGTTAATATTTTCTGCAAATTTAGTTTAAAATACTGGCAATACAAAATAATTTGCTTAATTTTGCACCTTAATTATGATATCAGTTGAAGGATTAAAGGTTGAGTTTGGCGTAAAGCCATTGTTCCGCGACGTGAGTTTCGTGATTAATCCGCGCGACCGCATTGCCCTGGTGGGCAAGAACGGTGCCGGAAAAAGCACGATGCTGAAGATTCTGTGTGGACTTCAGCAACCGACGTCGGGCGTGGTAAGCGTTCCCAACGACACCACTATGGGCTATCTGCCTCAGGTGATGAAGCTGGTGGACAATACCACGGTGCGCGAGGAAGCCCGCAAGGCCTTTGCCGACCATACGAAGATGGCTGAGCGGCTGGAGCGGATGAACCGCGAACTCTCAGAGCGCACCGACTATGAAACGCCTGAATATATGGACCTGGTGGAACGCTATACCGAGGCTCATGAGCGCTATCAGATGATGGGTGCCGAAGGCTATGAGGCCGAGATAGAGCGCACGCTGGTTGGCCTGGGCTTTGAGCGTACCGACTTCGAACGCCCCACGAGCGAGTTCTCTGGCGGTTGGCGCATGCGTATCGAACTTGCCAAAATCCTACTGATGAAGCCCGACGTGCTGTTGCTCGACGAGCCCACCAACCATCTCGACATCGAGAGCATCCAATGGCTGGAACAATTCCTGGCCATGAGCAGCAGTAGTGTGGTGCTGGTGAGCCACGACCGTGCCTTTATAAATAATGTGACCAACCGCACGATGGAAATCTCATGCGGTCAGGTGACCGACTATCGCGTGAAATACGACGAGTATGTGGAGTTGCGCAAGGAGCGCCGCGAACAGCAGTTGCGTGCCTACGAGAACCAGCAGAAGGAAATAGCCGATATCAAGCAGTTCGTGGAACGTTTCCGCTATAAGGCCACGAAAGCCATTCAGGTGCAGCAACGGTTGCGCCAGTTGGAGAAGATTGTTCCCATCGAGATTGACGAGGTGGACAACTCGGCCATGCGACTGAAGTTCCCGCCCTGTCTTCGTTCGGGCGACTATCCCGTCATCTGCGACGAGGTGACCAAGCGCTATGGCGACCACACGGTGTTCACGAAAGCCACGCTGACCATCAAGCGCGGCGAGAAGGTGGCCTTCGTGGGAAAGAACGGCGAGGGAAAGTCTACGCTTGTGAAGTGTATCATGGGCGAGATTCCCTTCGAGGGAAACCTTAAAATCGGGCATAACGTGCAGATAGGCTATTTTGCCCAGAATCAGGCCCAGTTGCTCGATGAGTCGCTGACCGTCTTCGACACCATCGACCGTGTGGCTACGGGCGACGTCCGGCTTCGCATCAACGACATCCTCGGAGCCTTTATGTTTGGCGGCGAGAATTCCGACAAGCGGGTGAAGGTGCTTAGTGGCGGAGAGCGTAGCCGGCTGGCAATGATTAAGCTATTGCTGGAACCCGTCAACCTGCTGATACTCGACGAGCCGACGAACCATCTTGACATGCCCTCGAAGGATGTGCTGAAAGAAGCCATCAAGGCCTTCGACGGTACGGCCATCATCGTGAGCCACGACCGTGAATTCCTCGACGGACTGGTGAGCAAGGTCTATGAGTTTGGCGGCGGCAGGGTGCGCGAGCATTTGGGCGGCATCTACGACTGGATAAATAAAGCCCCTCTCCAACTCCCCCCAACGGGAGGAGCGTCCAATGGCGTAGAAAAGAAGGTCGCAGAAGAAAAAGCCTCTCCGGTAGTGGAAAGCACGACGGGGGCCCTTTCCTATCTTGAGCGCAAGGAAATACTGAAGAAGAAGTCGCGGCTGGAGAAGAGCGTCAAGGAAGTGGAACGCAAGATAGAGGCCTTGGAAGACAGAATCAAGGAACTCGATGCCATACTTTGCACCCCCGAGGGCGCTTCCGACATGACCGTTGTTACAGAGTACACCTCCACGAAAAAGCTTATCGACCAGGAAACGGAACGATGGGCGCAACTCTCCGAAGAGCTCGAGGGTATCGAATTATAAAAGCATTTCAGGCCGTAAAAGGTCGCATGAGATACGAATAATTTCAAATATTAATAAAACGATTATGAAACTAAGAACAATGTTGACAAATGTACTGATAGCATCGGCTACGCTTGGCGTTGGTGCTCAGGACCTGAAGTCGGGTTTGGTGATGTCGAACCTCGACAGTAACGTTCGTCCTCAGGACGATTTCTACGAGTATGCCTGTGGCGGATGGATGAAGAGCAATCCGCTGCCCGCAGCCTATTCGCGCTATGGCAGTTTCGACCGCTTGCAGGAAGACAACGACAAGCGCATCAACAGCATTCTCGACGAGATGCTCAAGGGCAGCTACCAGAAGGGAAGCGTAGAGCAGAAACTCTCCGACTTCTACAAGCTCGCCATGGACCAGAAGCGCCGCAACAAGGAAGGCGTGAGCCCCGTGATGCCCATCATCAAGAAGATGGAGGCCGCCCAGACCAAGGAGCAGCTTTTCGAGATTCAGAAGGAACTGATGCAGTATGGCGACCAGCAGTTCATGTACATGGGCTTCGGTGCCGACGACAAGAATGCCACCGAGAACATCCTGAACATCTATCAGGGAGGCCTTACCCTCGGTCAGAAGGAGTATTATCTCGACAACGATGAGGCCACGGCCAAGATTCGTGCGGCCTACAAGAACCATATCGTCACGATGTTCCAGCTCTTCGGCTTCAAGAAGGGCGTGGCCCAGCAGAAGATGGAGCAGGTGCTCAAGATTGAGACTGCCCTTGCCAAGGTGAGCAAGAACCGTACGGAACTCCGCGACGTGGAGGCCAACTACAACAAGATGACCTTGAAGGAATTCGAGCAGAAGTATCCCCACGTGCAACTCTCGCAACTGGCACAGGCCGAAGGTGTTGACCTGAAGTATATCCAGGACATGATCGTGGGCCAGCCCGACTTCGTGGCAGGTGCCGACAAGGTGATTGCCGAGATGACTGCCGACGAATACCGCGCCTATATGGAGTGGGGCGAGATTACCAGCGCCGCCAGCTACCTGAGCGACAAGGTGGTGGCTGCCAATTTCGACTTCTTCGGCAAGACGATGCGCGGCCGCAAGGAGAACTTCCCCCTGTGGAAGCGTGCCACCGGACAGGTGGAGAGTCAGATGGGTGAGGCCCTTGGCCGCATCTATTGCGAGCGCTATTTCCCCGCTTCTTCTAAGGAGCGCATGGAGCGCCTGGTGAAGAACCTGCAACTCTCTCTTGCCGAGCGCATTATGGCTCAGGACTGGATGGAGACCGACACCAAGCTGAACGCCCTCTCGAAGCTCTCCACCTTCTATGTGAAGATTGGCTATCCCGACAAGTGGAAGGACCTCTCGGCACTTAACATCGACCCCTCGAAGAGCTTCTACGAGAATGTGATGGAGTGCAACAAGTTCCAGACCAAGCGCCATATCGAGGAGAAGGCCGGCAAGCCCGTCAACCGCGACGAGTGGCACATGACTCCCCAGACCGTTAACGCCTACTACAATCCCACCACCAACGAGATTTGTTTCCCCGCTGGCATCCTTCAGTACCCCTTTTTCGACCCCACGGCCGACGATGCCTTCAACTACGGTGCCATCGGCGTGGTTATCGGCCACGAGATGACGCACGGCTTCGACGACCAGGGCCGCCACTACGACAAGGTGGGCAACATGACCGACTGGTGGACCGAGAGCGACGGCAAGAACTTCGAGGCCCGCACGGGTAAGTATGCCGACTTCTTCTCAGCCATCGAGGTGCTTCCCGGACTGAATGCCAACGGTAAGTTCACGCTTGGCGAGAACCTCGCCGACCACGGTGGTCTGCAGGTGGCCTTCAATGCCTATAAGAACGCCACCAAGAATGCTCCGCTGAAGGACATCGACGGACTCACTCCCGACCAGCGCTTCTTCATTGCCTATGCAGGTGTATGGGCCGGCAACATCACCGAGGCCGAAATCCGCAACCGCACCAAGAGCGACCCCCACGCACTGGGCCGCTGGCGTGTGAACGGAGCCCTGCCGCATATCGACATGTGGTACGAGGCCTTTGGCGTGAAAGAAGGCGACAAGATGTTTATCCCGAAGGCAGAGCGCCTGCAGCTTTGGTAAACCGATTATCATAGACATAGAAAGGATGCTAAAACATTGATTTTGGCATCCTTTTTTGCTTTTTCTGCAAAATAGTTGTAACTTTGCACCCAAATTATCAGTAAATACTTATATGCCTTTAAGAATACCCGACAGACTTCCCGCGATAGATATCCTGAAGAAGGAGAACATCTTCGTGATGGATGACACCCGCGCCCACACGCAGGACATCCGTCCGCTGAAGATTGTCATCCTGAACTTGATGCCGCTGAAGATTACGACCGAAACCGACCTCGTAAGACTGTTGTCGAATACGCCCTTGCAGCTTGACATCACGTTTATGAAGCTGAAAAGCCACACCCCGAAGAATACGCCCATAGAGCACATGATGATGTTCTATAAGGACTTCGAGGTGCTGAAGTCGCAGAAGTTCGACGGTATGATTATCACGGGCGCCCCCGTAGAGCAGTTCGCCTTCGAGGACGTCACCTACTGGGACGAGATGAAGACCATCTTCGACTGGGCTAAGACCCACGTGCAGAGCACGCTCTACATCTGCTGGGCTGCCCAGGCCGGACTCTACTATTATTATGGAATCCCCAAGTATCCGCTCGAGAAGAAGAAGTTCGGCATCTTCCCCCAGCGGGTCATCCAGCCGCAGCTGCCCATCTTCCGCGGGTTCGACGATTTCTTCTACATGCCCCACAGCCGCCACACCGAAATCCGTCGCGAAGACATCGACGCCAGCGAGTACCTTTCCGTACTTGCCGAGGGCGAGGAGAGCGGCGTCAGCATGGTGGTGGCCCGTGGCGGCCGCGAGTTCTTTGTCACCGGCCATCTGGAGTATGCGCCTAACACGCTCGACAAGGAATACCGCCGCGACATCGGAAAGCGCGACGACGTGGAGCTTCCCAAGTATTACTATCGCGACGACAATCCCGACAAGGGACCCATCGTGAAATGGAGGGCCCACGCCAATCTCTTCTTCCAGAACTGGGTGAACTACTACGTTTATCAGCAGACGCCTTACGACATTAATCTCATTGGGTAATACAAGCATCCCCGAGTGAAACAGACCATCGAACTGCTGGCTCCGGCCAAAAACCTGCAATGCGGCATCGCGGCTATCGACCACGGTGCTGATGCCGTTTATATTGGGGCTTCCCGTTTCGGGGCCAGGGTGGCAGCAGGCAACTCGGTCGCCGACATTGCCCAGCTCTGCCGCTATGCCCATCCCTTTGGGGCGAAGGTCTATGTCACGGTCAACACTATCATCTACGATGATGAGCTCGACGACACCCGTCAGCTCCTCGAAGAGCTCGAGAAGGCCGGCGCCGATGCCATCCTCGTGCAAGATTCTTCACTCTTCACTCTTCACTCATCACTTATCACTCCTCACTCATCACTCCCTCTTCATGCCTCCACCCAGACCGACAACCGCACTCCCGAAAAAGTGGCGTGGCTGCGCTCTTTGGGATTCCGCCGAGTGGTGCTGGCCAGGGAACTCTCGGTCGATGAAATCCGCGAGATTCACCGGCAGGTGCCCGATGTCGAGCTCGAAGTCTTCGTGCATGGCGCGCTCTGCGTCAGTTATAGCGGACAATGCTATGCCTCGCAATATTGCTTCGGCCGTAGTGCCAACCGCGGCGCTTGTGCCCAGTTCTGCCGCCTGCCCTTCGACTTGACCGACAGCAACGGTCAGGTGATAGAGCAGGGCCGTCACCTGCTGTCGTTGAAAGACCTCTGCCTGAT
>JAEEGG010016047.1_pt1 | contig 15615 bp, 15 predicted proteins | sample 9134161 | NCBI WGS metagenome assembly JAEEGG01 (sample SAMN16246543, study PRJNA631951) | gut metagenome | biome: gut microbiome; feature: rumen; material: CR-attached | host: Bos | place: Iran: Karaj | collected 2018-10
CCATGGTCGCCCAGATGGACAAGGAAGGCTTCGGCAACTGCACGAACCTTTACGAATGCCAGGCCGCATGCCCGAAGGGTATCACCGTGGATTACATCGCCAAGATGAACCGCGAATACCTCGGCGCCACCGTGACCTACGCCGAAAAGGTGTACGGAAAGGATTAGCAAGCCGAGTGTCGCGGCGAAGTGCTTGCATTTCGCCATGACCGAGGCGCCGCGAGTCTTGCGGCAAGTTGCGTAGCAACTTGGCGAACGACTAATAGGTATGAGGTGTGAGGTCGGTCGCTTCGCTCCCTTTGAGGCGTGAGACCGGCTATCGCCTTGTGTCATCCTGAGCGAAGCCCGTAAGGGCGAAGCCGAAGGATCCAGACCAACATTAAAAAGGACCGCAGCGATGCGGTCTTTTTTGTGTATAGTCTGATTGAAAATACCTTAAAAGAGATTTTTGAGATACATTTCCCTCTTATTTATGTATATTAACCATTGGAGAAATTTTTGATGTTAGATATTCCCCTGTTTAAAATATATGCTTTTAAAGATTTTTTTGAATCTTTTGAATTTGCTTCAGTAAAGTCTAATCGATATTTAGATGTTTTTCGAGCAACTTATGGTCTGTTGGTCGCAAATTTAGGCTTGTCCAAATGCTCTGCGTATCCTTCAGACATTTGTAAGTTTAGTGAAGAAAAAGAATTAAGATACTTTGCCAAGAAGATTAAAAAGCATTATTTCTGGGGTTGTAAGGTCGAACTCCGTTATTTGTTGATGAAATTGTTGGCTTATGATTGTTCTTTGCATAATTACAAACTTTCGGATGATGAAAAACGATTTATTTTGACGGAAGTATTTTTGAAAAAAGCCTCGCATATTACAGAATCTTCTTATGATGAATTAATGCTTCCAGTTGATGCTTGGGGGGTGGACGATGAGTGCGCATCTCCGTGGAATAATTTCGTAGAAAATGAAAAACGTTATTGTAAGTACAAAACTTTTAATATTGCCGTTTGTGCAACGATGAGTGCAGGCAAGTCCACTTTTGTGAATGCTTTGCTTGGCAATGATGTGCTCCCGGCGAGGAATGAGGCTACGACTGCCAAAATAACAACTGTGTATGATAAAGATGGACTTAATAAAGTTTATGGATTTTGCGAAAAGGGAAAAAAGGTTGTAGCGGCTACTGACAACGTTGATTTGGCAAAACTTAATGCGTGGAATAATTCTCCTAATATAGATCATGTGTATTTGCAGTCTGATCTAGACCGAATTGCAAACAAAAGTATTGTGGTAGCCGTCCATGATACTCCTGGGACAAACAATAGTGCGAACGATTCTCATCATGATGTAACTATTGATTTCCTCAAAACACAAAAATTAGATGCCATTATCTATGTATCTAATGCAGAACAATTGGCTACTTGTGATGAATTTGGTTTGTTGTCGGAACTTTATTGCATTACCAAAAAGAAAAGGATTCCTGTTATTTTTGTGTTGAATAAAATAGATTCATTGGATTTGGAAAAAGAAAGCCTCGAAAGTCTCGTCAAAACTTATGACCAAATTCTAAAAAAAGTGGGCTTTGGTAAGAACATAAAAATTATTCCTGTTTCGTCTAAGCAGGCTCGTTTCATCAAAATGCTTTCAAAGGGTAAAGCTCTAACGAAAAAAGAAATGCGCGAAAGCAAAGCTATGGCGATAGATTTGCTTCCTAATGAAAAAACAGATATCCTTTGGGATGAAAATGTGTGCTTATCTGTTAAACAGGCTCTTTTAGAAAAAGCCTATTCATTAACAGGATTTACGCAAGTTGAAGAATGTATCGAAAACTTGGCTTGCAAAAAAGAAATTTAACAGAGGATCAAAAATATGACAACATTGGAAATCAACTACAACCATTACAACTATGATATCATTTTTAAGGATGGTCGTTCTGAAGAAGACGAATGGATTGCTGAAAGAACAGGAAAGAAACCTTTAGAAGAATGGAGCCTTGATGCGTTGTTCTACTTTGAACAGAAGTATCGTGATGATTTGAAGATTATTTTTACAGGCATTTCCCAAGATTGTGATTATTTTGAAGATGTTTTGAAACAGAATATTTCAAAGTTGAATATTGATATCACATTTGTAAGAAAAGATATTACTCAGATCGATAGTATCAAGAAAATGAAGACCTTGTATTCTGAGATGAAGGCCGCTAGTTGCCCGTTCAAAGAACTTCGAGAGAATAAGTCTATTGAAGAAAATTTTAACAAGGCTTTGGATGATGAATTTGAAATTGCTGTTGTTGCCACTATGTCTGCGGGTAAGTCAACTCTAATTAATGCCATGCTTGGTACGGAACTTCTTCCTGCACGAAATGAGGCTACTACGGCGACATTGGCCAGAATTCATGATGACGATGATGCCACTCATTTTATTGGCGAAGCTTTTGACAATGAAGGAAATTGTATTTTCCATTGCGATTCGTTGACTGTTGCAGAAATGGAAAAAATGAACGATGATAATATTTCAGAAATTGAAATTACCGGAAATATTGTCGGTATAACTTCCAAAAATTTGAAGCTTGTTTTAACGGATACCCCGGGGACGAATAATAGCCAAAATGATAATCACAGGGCTCATACTTACAATTTAATCAAAAATTCCACATACAAGCCGATGGTATTGTATGTGTTGAATGCAACTCAGTTGAAAACAAATGATGATAATACATTGCTGTCGGAAATAGCTGAGGCTATGAAAGAGGGGGGACGTCAAGCGAACGATCGTTTTATTTTTGTAATGAATAAAGCCGATGAGTTTGATCCTGAAAAAGGGGAATCTGTAGAAGGGGCTGTTAATGATGTTCGAATTTATTTAAAAAAACATGGAATTGATAACCCTCGTATTTATCCCTGTTCTGCACTTTTGGCAAAAAATGTGCGAAAATATCGCCAGAATAAATTGACTTCTAAGGAACAAAAATATTTTAATAGTGATGTTGAAGATAGCATTGAAACGGATGAACTGCATTTCTCTGAAATGGCTCCTGTTTCGAGTACAGTAAAGAAGTTTATAACTGAAAAGCTTGAAGATGCACGCCGGCGATTGGATAATACGGAACAGGCTCTTATTTATTCGGGCATTCCTTCCGTGGAAGCTAGCATTTCGGAGTATTTGGAAAAATATGCGATTCCGATGAAGGTCCGTGAAGCGTTAATATCGTTCAGTGAAATTTTGAAAAACTTGAAATTGGAAGCGGCTGAAAAAACGGCTCTAGAAGGAAATGAAAAGAAGTTAAACGAAACAAAGATTGCTTTGGAAAAAGTTAGTGAAATTTTGAAAAATGGTCAGAAGGGGGCTGCGCTTAAGACTAAAATTGATAATTTGTCCTCAAAACGTGATGTTGAAACAGCGACTTCAAAATTGGATGTCAAGATAGTTGAGTTTGTTGAAAAAATGAAAAAGGATTTAGTGGGCTTGGCTCCTAAAAAGGATGCTCGCGCTAAGTTAAAAAAATTGATGGAAAATCTGAAAGATTTTGAGATAAAGTTTAATGTGGATGTACAGAATATTATTGAAACCTGTATTTCTGTTCAATCTAAAGCCTATATTGATGAATACAATAAATATGTTTCAAAATTAATTGGTGAAGCCTTTCAGCATAATGTGGATGCTGGAGCTGTGTTGGGAAGTTTGGCTACGATGCAATTGAACTCTGTTGATGTGCTTGATTATGAAGAAGAACGTGAGGAAGTGATTGGTTCGCATCAGGAAAAGAGAACTAAGTTGGAAACGCGGACGAGAACTAAGACTGGAATTCGTAATAAATCAGGTGTTGGTGCGAAAATAAGCAGGTTTTTTGGAGGAATTTTTGGTACTGATTGGGGAACGGAATCATATACCTATGAAGAAAGTTATCCTGTGGAAGTTGAATACACGGTAGAAGTGAAAGATAAGGGGATGGTGTGTTATATTGATCTTGGCCGAATGGTGAAGGAAAAGTTTGCTCCCATGTTGGAACAATTCAATGTCGATACAAAGAAGTTGGCTTTAGAGGGGGCTGTTAAAGAGGAAAAGGCTCTTAAAGAGCTGTTTAAACAATCCTTTGATGTTCTTGATCAAAAAATTAAAGCGAAAATTTCTGAACAGAAATCGATTCTTGATGATAAAAAAAAGTTTGAAGCAATGATTGAAGAAAGTAAGAAAAAACTTGCGTGGTTGAATCAATTTAACAATAAATTAGCTGAAGTCCTTAATGGATAAGGAGGATTGATTATGATTTCTGAAGATTTAAAAGAATCTGTGAAAAGAAAAGACCTTATTGCCATAAGGGCTGCATTGCAATCGAAAATTCTCCTAGACCATGATATGGAAACAGGTGATTTTAGTGAAAACCTAAATTTTTGCTTGCAAAATGGAATCTCTGAAAAAGAATTGTTTGTGAAATTGGATGATGTGAATCCTGTTTCGAACGAAATTTCTGCTGACAACTTTAAAAAGATGTATAGCTTTTTGGGCATTAACTTTGCTAAAGAACGTGTTGAATGCTTGAAAAATATTACGAAAGCATTGTGGCCCAAAGAACAGAAATCAGAAGCTCCCAAAAATACAGTTGATCCTTCATGCATGAACGACAAAAGTTTTGATGGCGAAGAGCGTGTTGTGTCTGTTTCTGAGAAGGAAATTATACCAACAAAACAAAAAAATAAACCTCAACCTTCGCCTCGATTTCACCAAAGCGATAGCGTCCCTTTGTCCGAAGGTGAAACACTTGTTTCTTCAACTGAAAGAGAAATTCCTGTGGTGAAAAAAGAAATCCATGGTGCGAGGCGATATACAACAAATAATAATGGAAAGAAACCGGGTTTTGGAGTTTGTAACGAGAAAAGGCCTGAAATGACAAATGAGATGAAAGCGCTAATTGCTGTTGGTGCTGTGATTCTTGTTGCTGCAACTGTAATTATTGTTGTTAAGTAAGGGTGGTTATGAAATACGATGTTCAAAATATTGAAACAAAGTTTAGTTCTGTAGAAACTTTGGTTTCCAAGAGTTATTTGTCGAATTTGTCATCTTATCCAGTTGTAAAAATAAAAAAAGATCCTTCTTACAATGTGAACAACTTTGTTTGCTTTTGGAATATAACGCAAATTGTCTTGAATAAAAATGAAGATATGAGAGACAAGTTAGTTTCTGTTTTTAATGCGGTTGGTTCTTCTGGAGCATCGTTGTTATTCCTGATTAAGGGAGAAAAAGACGGCACAACCATAAGAGTGGGTATTCGAAATGATTCGAATAATTCAAATGAAATGGTCCGGTCCCAAAATGTATTGGAAAAGAGCTTGTCTGGGAATTTCCCTGGAATCAAGTATTCTTTTTTAAAAAGAAGTGATCTTGAAAGTGAAATTTCAGCAAGTTTTTCTTCGGAAGGATTGGATAAAACCATTACTGCAGTAACTGATATTGCTGGGGTGCGTTCTGAAAATTCAAAGAACAATAAAACCTTTATGCAGGGCATAGAAAAAATTATTGATTCTATGCAAGGACAGGAATATACTGCTCTTTTGATTGCAGACCCTATTTCTAATGAAGATTTGCTTATTGGTCGTCGGGCTTTAGAAAATATTTATTCTAGCTTGGTTCCTTTTTCTGGGTCGATGCAAACTGTTTCTAGAAGTGATGCGGAAACGGTTGGTCATAGTGTTAGTGAGTCGGCTTCTGAAAGTATTGGTTATGGAATTTCAGATATGATAACCCATACTACGGGGAAGTCTTTTACCAAGACGGAGGGAACTTCAACCTCCAAAACGAAGGGAACTTTTTCGTCTGATACTCTTGGAACGTCATCTTCTTTCAATGTTGGAATATCTGATTCTGTAGGTAGCTTTTGGTCTATTTTGGGTTTTTATGGTAGAAATAAATCTCACACAACTTCCTTTGGCTATAGCCATAGTGCATCTGCGTCTCATACAAAAGGAACTAATGAGTCTACCACGCATTCAAAGAATGAGTCTTTCTCTACAGGCAATAACGAGTCAGATTCTGAAGGTCGTACATTCTCCCACAATCAGAATTTCTCCAAGACTGTTGGAAACACGAAAAATCAGAGTTCTTCAGTAACTCTTGGAGAGAGTGTTCAACTCAAGTTAGAAAATCATTCCGTTACGAATTTGATGAAGCGAATTGACAAAATTTTGGAAAGGTATGATACTTGTGCTGATGTGGGTATGTGGAATTGTGCTATGTATTGTGTTGCTGATAAATATACATCCCACAGCTTTGCTAGCATTTATCGTTCCACTATTCGCGGCAAGGATTCTTCTCTTGAAAATGGAGCTTTAATTGTTTGGAATAAAAATAAGAATGATGATATTTTGGGATATCTAAGAAGAATGGAACATCCCAGATTTCTATTTGACGGAAACCTTGAAGTTACTGCGGGCTCTCTAATTAGTAGTTCAGAATTGTCCATTCACGCCGGTTTCCCTCGACATTCTGTTCCTGGGATTCCCGTGATTGAATGTGCTGAATTTGGTCGTACCATTTCTTCCTTTGATAATGCGCCCACTTCTCCAAATTCTATTACTCTTGGAAAAATTTATAATATGCACCAAGAGGAGTCGCAATCAGTGAGCTTGAATCAGAATAGTTTGAGTTCGCATGTGTTTGTGACTGGTTCTACTGGTAGTGGAAAATCTAATACTGTATATAGAATTCTCGATAGGTTGAGAAGAAATAAGGTGAAGTTTTTAGTGGTTGAACCAGCAAAAGGCGAGTATAAGCATGTGTTTGGTTCTGTGGCGACGGTTTATGGGACAAATCCATCGTTGTCGGCAATGTTGAGGATTAATCCGTTTTCTTTCCCAAAAGAAATTCATATTTCGGAACATCTAGACCGATTGATTGAAATTTTTAATGCATGCTGGCCTATGTATGCGGCGATGCCTGCTGTTTTGAAGGATGCGGTAATCAAGGCTTATGAAGATGTTGGCTGGGATATGTTGACTTCTACGAATCGTGTGAACGAAAATTTCTATCCCTGCTTTTCAGATGTTGTGAAAAATGTCCGATTGATTATTGAATCTTCTGAATACGATGCCGAAAATAAGGGAGCATATAAGGGATCTCTTATTACCCGTTTGAAAAGTTTGACCAATGGAATTAATGGCTTGATTTTTACTCCCGACAATGAGATTCCAAATGCGGACTTGTTCGATCAAAATGTCATTGTAGATTTGAGCCGCGTTGGTTCCTGCGAAACGAAGGCCCTTATTATGGGATTGCTTGTGATGAAACTGCAAGAATACCGTATGTCCGTTGGTGGGATGAATCACCCTTTAAAGCATGTTACGGTTCTTGAAGAAGCTCATAATTTGCTAAAACGAACTTCTACGGAACAATCATCGGAAACTGCGAATTTGTTGGGTAAATCGGTCGAAATGCTCGCAAATTCTATCGCAGAAATGCGTACCTACGGTGAAGGTTTTATTATTGCAGATCAGTCTCCATGCCAATTAGATATTTCTGTAATTCGTAATACGAATACGAAGATTATAATGCGTTTGCCCGATAAGAATGACCGTGATCTTGCAGGAAAATCTGCAAATTTGAATGAGGACCAAATTATAGAATTGGCCAAGTTGCCTTGCGGAGTGGCTGCCGTTTATCAGAATAATTGGGTGGAACCGGTTCTTTGTAAGGTTGAAAAGGTGGATGTTGGAAATTCGTTATATACACATGAGCCCCCAAAAATAGCGAAAATATCCGATGATTCCCAAAGCCGAATAAAACTTGTGGAAAAACTTTGTTCTTCGGAACCCATTGGAAAAGAAACTATTGTTCAAATGATTGAAAACATCTCGCTGCCAGCTTCGGTGCAGGTTCTTTTGTTGGATTATTCGGAAATTGCCCATGATATGCCAATGTATAGAATGTTGGGACCCGTTGTAAAAGCGCTGCTTCCTGAGGTGTATCAAGCTTTTGTTCGCGCTTATTCTCAGACAGCAATTCCTGTAGAATGGAGTGAAACTATTGACTCTGCCATAATTGCTCTTGATGGAAATATAGATGTCTCTACCATGCGCGATATCAGGCAGATTGTGGTTACTCAATACCTTTTGAATGAGTCTTCAAATGAAAAAAGCTATAATGAATGGCGACAAAGAGGTGTTGTATGATAGAATCTTTAGCGTCGGTTGCCTCTGAAATAGCAAAGGCTAAATCAGAAATACCTCAATCATTCAATCCGGATGTTCGTGCAGAATTGTCTAAAAGGAAGGATGTTTCTGGCAGTAACAATCCGGATTCTAGAGCGGTTATAAAAGGTGAAAAACCGGAAGATGCTACTTATGAAATAAAGAATGGTCAAAAGCATTATTTCGATGCTCAAAATCAATTGTACCGTATAGATAAAGATCTTCTTCCAAATAATTCGTATGAATTAAATGGTTATAAATATAAAACAGATGACCAAGGTCGAATTTCATCGGCTTCAGGTAAATTGCATCTTAAAGATCGTCAAGGCCGATTGCCAATAGAAGATTCTTTAAATGACATTGGCAAGGGAGATGAACATGGAATGCGAGATTCAAATGGGCATCCTATGGATGATAAGGGACATCTAATAGGCGACCAATTCGGGGGTGCTCCTCGTTTAGAAAACTTGATTCCTCAGGATGCAAAAATTAATCAGGGAATTTACAAGTCTTTGGAAGATCAACTTGCAAAACAAGTGAAAAATGGTAAGGATGTTCGTGTTGATATAAAGCCTATGTTTGAGGGTGAATCAAAACGTCCGTCATCGCTTGTATTTAAGTATTCTATTGAAGGCGAAAAGTTTGTGAAAATTTTCCCAAATGACAGGAGTCTATTATGAACAAAATCGATTATGAAAAATTATTAGATGAATTGCTGGATGTAGTTCCTGCAAATTGGAATAAGATTGTTCTTTATGCAGAGTATACCGCAGCATCTTACAGTTTTAAGTATTTTGTAAACTCTGAAGATAAATATATCGATTGTTTTGATCTCAAGGGTATTGATGAATCTTTACTAATTCAGAAATTTATGAAACTGGATGAAATTATCCGGCCCTCCAGAGCAGGCTTGTCTGGCAAGAATAAATGGAGTGTTATGACGGTTGTTTTTCAGAATGATGGTAATTTCAAAACTGAATTTGATTATACTGATATTTCTGAAAATAGTGTTGAGTATTTTCAAAAATGGAAGACGAAATATTTAAAGTAAATTGACATGGTTGCCTTTTTCTCGATAAAAATATATATTGAGGGTGGAGGTTTCCCATGCCGACAGTAACATTGGACATTCCGCAAGATATTGCAGATCTTATGGTTTGCGATAACAAGAGCGACGAACTCCGTCGTAATGCGTTGCTGTTGTATCCGTTTATCAAGAACGAGACTATTTCCCATGGTCGAGCTGCGGAAATTCTGGGCATCTCCAAATGGGAACTAATTGAGCTATACGGAAGCGAGGGTATTCCCTATATTGACCAGAGCTGGGATGAAGCAGAACAGGATGCTGCCAACGTCATGGAACTCCTTTCTAAGAGGTAAGAATGATTGTCGTATCTGATGCAACTCCGATAATCTCCTTCCTTAAAATCAATCGTCTTGATATTCTTGGAAAACTTTTTGGCGAGGTCCTACTTCCTGAAGCAGTTTACGAAGAATTGACTTCAAACCAAAATTTTATGGACGAAGCCGAACAGGTGAAATCCTGCGAGTTTTTCAAAAAGGTGTCTGTTGGCAATAGCCAAGCAGTTGGTATGTTGATGCGTGTAACTGGCTTGGATCTTGGCGAAAGTGAAGCTATCGTTTATTCCGACGAAAACAAGAGTGACCTTTTGATTGTGGATGAAGTTCGTGCAAGGCATGTTGCCACGACGATGAAATTGCGTATTACCGGAACGATTGGCATCTTGATTGCCGCCAACGAGAACGGTTTACTGAATAAAGAGGAAGCCTTAGCTTGCGCCGAAATTCTTCGGATGTCCAAAAGACATATCAGCGAAACGCTTCTGAATTCTTTTGTTGAAAACCTGAAGTAGGTTTTTCCATAGCATTCGCGTTAGGGATAGTGACCCGCAGGGCGAAGACTTGCGGGTCTTTTTTATTTGACTTTTTAGGGAGCAAGGCTTCGTGAGCGAAGCGAGTATAGCCCGACCCACGAAGTGGGAAACGCCCAAAGAAAAATGCCGCGTTAGCGGTATGAATTGTACTGTTCGCCTTCTTCTACGGTGCGGGTGCGCCCGTCGGGGCAGATGTAGCTTGTGAGCGTGGAGTCTGCCTTGAGGTGCTTCATGTCGCAGGTTACCGCGATTTCGCGTGCGTTGGCGATGGCCTCGTTCCAGGCTTCGATAGTGGCGCTGGAGCTCTTGTTGAAATTGTCTTGGATGTCTTTTGCAATCACTAGCTGGTCGACGATATCTTGTTCACAGTTGGAGTAGCTTTTGTCGGATTTCTTTTGCAGGGTAAATAGAGGCTTGCACAGATAAATTTGTCCGCCGTATCCGTCTTCACCACCGTAGGCGCAGGCGATGGCCTGTATGGCGATGGATGAAAGGGCCAGCTGAGCCCAGTATTTTCGGATAAAACGAATGGGGTTGCATGGCCTTATTTTATTGCTCCAGAAGAACGAGCAAATGAATACGGTAATGCGCCTGAACAGATTTCTCATATAAAATTCCTTGACCCTTTAATCTAAAATTAGTATAAATTCACTGAAAAGGGTATCCTGTTGTGCAAAATGATTATATTTATTGCAGGAGACGAGATGAAAAGTGTGAAAAGATATTTCTTTGTTTTGGGGCTCATGTTTGCATTGGCCGGACATGCCTTTGCGACGCCGCAGACTGTCGAAGGGTCTTCGGCGGAAGCTTCTTCGAAATCGCTTTATTGGGGGCCCCGGTTATCCGTTTTGCTGTCGAATGCCTGGAATAACAAGCGCGTGAAAGGCGTTTTCGATTCCTACAGCAATGAAGTGTGGGAAAACTCGGTTTTACGTACCGGCTTCGGAATGGAATTCGGTGCTTGCGCCTGGTATATGTTGAACGATTATTTTGGACTTGCCGCTGAGGCCGATATGCGTTTTGTGGAACATCGGCTGAATAAGCAGGTGTATTCGCGACAGGAATGGAAAGGTTATGGTACTCACGATATCGAAGAATACTATTTGTATGTTTACAGCGCCTCGTTTCCGTTGTTGATGCGCCTGAGACCCGTTCGTTATATGTACCTGGAAGCGGGCGCTCAGATTGTCTTTAATTTCGATGGCGAGATAACGGATAAGGATGGTGACGACGAGCATGATTTTGAACAAGAAAAACTCGGTTATTCCGTGTTGGGTGGTGCGGGTATCACGTTTCCCGTTTTCCGTCGGCACATGATAGGGGTTGGCTTTAGGCTTACATTCGACATGACCCGCATTGAACATTCGGGCGTCGTTGAAATTAAGGAAGGGGAGACGTACAGGATGGCGACCCCTGCAAGGCTATGGAATATTCAGTTTGGAGCGTCCTATTATTTTTAGCGGATGAGCGGATTGCGGTAGAAATCTTTCTATATTCTCTGCAAAAAGGAGCTTCTTATGAAGAAAATCTTTACGATGCTTGCTGCGGTCGCGTGTGCCGCTTTTCTTTCTGCCTGTAACGAGGCGAAAAATGAATCGGCTCAGAATGAACCTGCCAAGGTTCAGGCCGATGAATCCCTGAACAAGGTGAAGGCGGCGGGCGAGTTCGTGCTCGGTCTCGACGACTCCTTCCCGCCGATGGGTTTCCGCGACAAGGACAATAACATCGTGGGCTTTGACATTGACCTTGCCACTGAAGTTTGCGCTCGCTTGGGCGTGAAGCTCAAGACGCAGCCGATTTCGTGGGATGCTAAGGAACAGGAACTGAATACCGGCAAGATTGACTGCATCTGGAACGGCATGAGCGTGGACAGTGCCCGCGCTGCTGCCATGAACCTGAGCGACCCGTATCTCAAGAACCGCATGATTTTCACTGTGAAGGACAAGGCTCTTGCAAATCTCGCGGCCCTCGCCGGCAAGAAGATTGCCGTGCAGAACGGTTCTACCGCCCAGAAGCTGCTCGACGCTTCCGATGCGGGCAAGGCCGCCAAGGAAATTGTTCCGTTTGATGACAACCAGACGGCCCTGATGGATTTGGACAAGGGCGGTGTCGACGCCGTGTTCCTCGACGAAATTGTCGCCAAGTACTGGATTGTGACGAACGCCAAGGATTACATGGTTCTTGAAGAAGGTCTCTCGGATGAAGTCTATGCGATCGGTTTCCGCAAGAAAGACCAGGCTCTCCGCGATGCCGTGAATTCGACCTTGGCCACAATGAAGACTGACGGCAAGTTCGACGAAATTTCTGCCAAGTGGTTCGGTAAGTAGTGTCCGACCTTAGCAGTTTAGTTCCGATTCTTTGGGGCGGATTTTGCACGACGCTTGCCATATTCGCCCTGACGCTCCTGTTCTCGATTCCGCTCGGACTGTTGATTGCCGTGCTCAAGATGAGTAAGTGGCGCGTGGTGCGTTACCCGGTGTCGTTCTACATCTCGGTGATGCGCGGGACGCCGCTACTCTTGCAGATTGTGGCGATTTACTTTGGTTCGTACTACCTGAGCGAATATTCGGGAATCGGATTTTCGTTTGACCGCTTCCCGGCGGTGATTGTTGCATTCTCGATAAACTATGCGGCGTACTTTGCAGAAATTTTCCGCGGAGGAATCCAGTCGATTCCGAAGGGGCAGTACGAGGCTGCCTATATGCTGGGACTTACCCGTTCGCAGACGTTTTTCCGCATTATCCTTCCGCAGGTGGTAAAGCGCGTGGTACCCGCGAGCGCAAACGAAGTGATTACCCTGGTGAAGGATACGTCCCTTGCGCAGGTGATTGCGGTGACGGAACTTTTTGCGCTGGCCAAGAAACAGCAGGCCGCCTACGCGAGCATTTATCCGCTGTTCGTGGCGGGCGTATTCTACTATGTGGCGAACCTTTTGCTGAGCGTTCTTTTTGCTTATCTGGAACGCAAGCTTAACTACTATAAGTGAGGCGTGGAATGGAAAATGTGAATGATACTGCGCCGATCCTGAAAGTGGAACATGTCAAGAAATCCTTTGGCGACTATAACGTGCTTAAGGATATCTCGTTTGATTTGAATGCAGGCGAGGTGCTTTCGATTATTGGCCCGAGTGGCTCTGGCAAGAGCACTTTGTTGCGCTGTATTACTCAGCTCGAAACGGTGGACGGTGGCCTGGTGCAGGTAAACGGCAAGAACATGGTGCAGCCTGGGGACAAGGGTGCTCCGGTGTATGCGTCGGCGAAGGTGCTGCGCGAAATCCGCCTTTCGACGGGGCTCGTGTTTCAGAACTTCAACTTGTTCCCGCACCTGACGGTGCTTCAGAATCTTTGCCTGGCTCCGGTGCGCGTGCTGGGTGATGAACGCAAGGACGCACGAGCCATGGGGCGGTTTCTGCTCAAGCGCATGGGCCTCGAGGGCAAGGAAAACTCTTACCCCTGCGAACTCAGCGGTGGCCAGCAGCAGCGCGTGTCCATTGCCCGCGCTCTCGCGATGAATCCGAAGATTCTTTTCTTCGACGAGCCGACCTCTGCGCTGGACCCGGAACTCACCGGCGAAGTGCTCAAGATTATCAAGAAACTGGCCGAAGACAAGATGACCATGGTCATCGTGACCCACGAGATGGCCTTTGCCCGCGATGTGGCCGACAAGGTCATCTTCATGGACGGCGGCGTCATCGTGGAACAGGGAACTCCTGACCACGTGTTCCGCGAATCGGGCAACGAGCGCCTGGCACAGTTCTTGTCCAGATTCACTAAAGCTTGATTTATTGCGCCACTAGGTGCTTACGCGAATTTTACTTAGGAATAAGGACTCTGCCGTCCGAACAGTATAGGGACGTGAATGAACCTTCCATATAGAGGTGGTTCATGTCGCAGGTCTCGGCAATCTCGCTGATTTTTTGCCGCACCTCGTTCCATGCCTCAATGGTGGCGTCATCGCGCTTGCCTAGGTTATCTTGTAGGTCTTTTGCGATTAGTGCCTGTTCTACGATTTGCTTTTCGCAGTCGGTGTAGTTCTCGTTCGTGAATTTCTCGGTGTCGAAAACCGGGTCGCAGTCGTCGGAATAGTCATAGGGGTCTTCGCCGCCGTATGCGCAGGCGATTGTCTGTATGGCAATGGAAGAAAGGAGCAGTTGTGCCCAGTATTTTCGGATAAACTTGATGGGGTTGCCGATTCGTGAACCGTTCCCCCAGAATATGGAACACGCGAAAACGCTGATTTTCCTGAGTAGCTTTCTCATGACACTTTCCTCGATCTCTATGAGAAAAATACAATAAATACAGAAAAAAAGATGAGTCTTATCGAAAATAGTTTATATTTAAAGCAGGAGAAGATATGAAAGCCGTTCGAATATGCATTTTTGCGCTGCTGTTTGCGTCAATCGCCTTCGCAGAAGGTGCTGCTCAAGATAAATCGCATTATTTTGGCGGGCGTTTTGCCTTCGGGTTTGACTATGTGTGGGATAACGCTCCGGTAAGGGGCACGTTCGGCTCGGCTAAAGATGGCGTCGGGGAGGCTGCGTTGGGTAATTTCGCGGGTCTGGGAATAGAAATCGGCGCTTCGTACATGTATCGGCTGAACGGCTTTGTCGGGTTTGTGGGCGAGGCTGAATTTAGTATGGCCTGGTTCAGGTTAGATGAAGATGTTTACAGCATTCCGCCCGAAGAGCCCTATGGCGACCAGACGAATTTCGGGTTGTATGTGTATAGATTTGCATTCCCGGTCTTAGTTCGGGTCGTACCGATATCAAAGTTCTATCTTGAGGCTGGCGCCCAGTTTAACCTGAATGTTGACGGCGACATCGCATCGATTGAAGATGACTGTGATGAATCCTTTGACTTCGACGTTGAACCGCTAGGCTGGTCGCTGGTCTTTGGTGGCGGCGTTTTCTCCTACAATCTGCAGAACAACCTGTTGTGGAGTGCTGGCTTTAGGTTTGTTATGGACATGACCCGCATCGAAAAGGACGGAATTGTCGAAATGACAAAAGGGGCCGCTTACCGAGAAGCGTCCCCTATGAAACTATGGAGCCTGCAATTTAGCGCTACGGCTTATTTCTTGTAGAGTAATCTACTAGAATTCCCTAGCGGTACTGCGTGCTCCAGCGGCGCTTGAAACGCGGCTCATCCAGCACCTTCGCCCAGATGAATCCCCTGCGCACGTCGGCAAGGCTCCTTGTGGAAACGAGCGGGGCACGGCGCGGCTTCGGAGCGGTTCCGTCTTCTGTGTCGCTTGAGGTTTCCGTGGCGGAGAATGCCGTGGCACTTTCCCTTGCAGATTTTGCACGGCCTTCAAGGCTATTCAGCTTGCGCTGGCGTTCCAGTTCCTGTTGGCGCGCCTGTTCCGCTTCGGTGTCAGCGGCAGAAACCTGTAATCCGGTGGGTTCTTCCGCGTTCTGCTGCGGCGTCACCCGCCTTTCGTGCGAAAGCAGGTTATTCAGTTCGTCCATGTCGTGCACGAGCACGTCGTGTTCGCCGTCTTCCATGTCGCGCCCGATGATGCGGTAGTTCTGCAGGTCGTTTAACGCAG
>JAEEGG010016049.1_pt1 | contig 15614 bp, 11 predicted proteins | sample 9134161 | NCBI WGS metagenome assembly JAEEGG01 (sample SAMN16246543, study PRJNA631951) | gut metagenome | biome: gut microbiome; feature: rumen; material: CR-attached | host: Bos | place: Iran: Karaj | collected 2018-10
AATTACCGAGTGAATACTCGAGATAAGCCCAGTCACACCAGTTTACGTCATCGGCGCGCCAGGTGTTCTGGTAAAGATACTTAGGTTCAGAGCTGAGCCAGTGGTTGCAGACGCTGAAGGAAAGGTTTTCCGTGATGTTGCCCTCGAAAAGGGTGTAGAGTGAAGAATTGCCGAGAGTTACCTCTTTTTCGCTTCCTGCGAACGTAGGGTTAACGTCAATTCTGGGAACGATGGTAATCCCGGCGCTGGTGCCGGAATCGTCAGCCCCTTGCGCCTGGGCAAGGGTGCAGAGCAGGATCGAAGCCGCTAAAACAACCAGTTTCTTCATTTAAACTCATAAAGGATTATTTAGTTCAACTTTGGTCTGCAAAAATAATAAAAAAAACGACTTATTCTTCAGATTTCTTGAGTAATATGATGATTACTCCATTAGTGCCCCTGACCCCGTAGATAGCAGCTTCGGCGTCCTTGAGTACATCGACGGATTTCACTTCGTACGGATTGATGTTGGAGATGTCATCGACAGTCACTCCATCAACTATGAACAAAGGATCGGAGGGTGCTTCGAGGGAATTGAGACCCCTGATGTAAACCTTTGTGGAAGAGGGATCGGATCCTTCCACCCTGACTCCCGGGACCTTGTCACGGAAATAGTCGAAGATGGAATCGTAGACCCGGTTGTCCTTGTTCTTGACGTGTCCTACCGAGCCGGACAGTTTGTCCTTGGATGACTTCACATAGCCAACGTCAACAGTATCGTCACTGCCGGAAACGGATGAGTTCTTTGAAGCTCCGCATCCTGCTGTCAGCAGGGGAATGAGGACCAGAACGATAAGAGCGGATCTTTTCATGTTTTTTATCTATTAAGTTTACTTATCAATTATGTTATGTACCGTGGCTGTAGTGTCTTCAAGCCTCAGCTTCAACCATTCTTCGACTTTCTTGAGCTGGGTCTGGGAGATTGGCTTCTCTGAATGGGCAAGGACAATCGTGCAGTCCTTAACTCTCAGACTGTCATCCACTGTGGCACCCTTGGTGATGGTAAGGTCCTTGATGTCAGGATAATTGTACCTTACCTCCCTTGCGACCCTCCTGTAGTTTATGTCCTGTCCCTTAAGTTCCAGGATTTCCCTCTGTAGTTCGTCTATCTTCGCTTCCTTGCGCTCCATTTCGTTCTCCGTACGTTCGTATATTCCTTTAAGGATACGGTCGGTGGCTTTCTCGACGGATCCGAAATCGCTTTCCTTTATCTCCAGGCGAGTCTCCGGGATACCATGTCTTGCGGCGGATTCGACAAGGTCTTTTTTCTCTTCATCGCTAAGCTTGTTTCCTGCGTAGTAGATATCGACTTTCAGGACATCACCCGAATGGATCTTGTAATCATAGATGTACCCCTGACGGAAGTCTTTGTTGTCGGATATGAAGTTTTGTACGTTCCTTTCGAAATTATTCTCTCCGACCATCATGACGGCACTCCAGAGGCTTGGAACGGTGACAAGAAGTATGGCAAGAGTCATCCATGTCCTGGTCCTCTTCGCGGTTACAGGGTTTGAATATTCTGCCTCCTTGAAATCCAAGTACTTGGTCATCAGGTAGGTGGCGAGGATAATGAATATGCAGTTGATAAGGAATAGGAGCATCGCTCCAAGGAAAAACTGCAGGTTGCCCTTAGCAAGACCGTAACCAGCGGTACAGAGGGGAGGCATGAGGGCGGTGGCAATTGCTACTCCGGAGAGAACCATACCACGCTCCTTGCGGCTGCTCTCAAGGATTCCGGCAAGACCGCCGAAAAGTGCTATAAGTACATCGTAGATCGTAGGCCTGGTCCTGGCCTCGAGTTCGGTGGGATTGACAAGGTTGAGAGGGGAGATAAGGAAATAAAGCAATGCAGCGGTAAGGCTGACCACGACCATGACCAACAGGTTCTTGGCACTTTCCTCCAGGAGCTTGACATCATTTGTGCCGAGAGCGAGTCCTATTCCGAAAATCGGGCCCATCAGGGGAGAGATCAACATCGCACCGATGATGACGGCTGTCGAGTTGATGTTGAGACCGACGGAAGCGATGATAACGGAGAATGCAAGGATCCATACATTCGGTCCGCGGAACCAGATGTTGTCCCTGATCCTCAAGGCTGCCTCATCCGTGTCAATCTGGTTGTTGATGTTGACGATGCCTTTCAGCCATCTTTTGATAACGTTCTCTTTCATCACAAGTAATGATTAAGTGCTCCCTGATCCTAACAAATATACTTAAAGTCGTGAATTAATTGCTTTTTTTCACGATATTTATGGTGTAAAACGAGTTAAGATGCATCATTTGCTTTCACTCGACATGTTCCAAACGGCGGGAGTCGGCGTCATTGCCCTCGTCCTGGGTATGTTATTTACACGTACCGTGCCGTTCCTCAAACGGTTCTGCATACCCGCGCCGGTCTCCGGAGGAATCCTTATCTCGCTTCTGACCCTGGCTTCCTACAGTTTCCTCGGAGTCGAATTCTCTTTTGACGGCACCATCAAGGACATCTGCATGATGCTCTTCTTTACTTCGGTGGGTTTCCAGTCCAACATGAAGGCTCTGAAACAGGGTGGGCGGGCACTGGTTGTAATGATTATTCTTGTTGCCGTACTCATTATAATCCAGAATCTTCTTTCGGTCGGTATAGCCAAAGGAATGAAACTCGATCCGCTTGTCGGAATGGCTGCCGGTTCCATCCCTATGTGTGGAGGTCACGGGACTGCCGGAGGCTTTTCTCCTGTGCTTGAAAGCATGGGACTGAAAGGAGCGTCATCGATTGCCATGGCCTGTGCTACTTTCGGACTGGTAGCCGGTTCGATGATAGGAGGCCCGCTTGCGGAATCCCTTATCCGGAGGCGCCACCTTGCCGAAGAATCATCTTCCAAGGACATCCTTACAGGAATAGAGGCTTCTGAGGCATCCCCTTCGTCAAAGGAAGAACGCTCCCAGTCCCACGAAAATTCATTCCGTGAATACACAAAAGCTGTCTATCTTTTAGTTATAGCCATGGCCGCCGGAATGTGTCTAAGCAAGCTGCTTGCCTTGACCGGGATTACTTTCCCTACATATTTCGGTTCCCTTATAGCCGCATGCCTGATCAGGAATGTCACCGAGGCTTTTTCCGGCGGGAAAGATGTCCTTTGCATGGAGAAGGTTATCTCACTTGGTGACATCTGTCTGTCCCTGTTCCTGGGTATGGCCATGTCGTCATTGAAACTTTGGGAACTTGCCAGCCTGATGCTGCCTCTGTGCATTATCCTTCTTGCACAGGTAGCATTCATGGCCGTGTTCGTCTATTTCGTGGCATTCCGTGCCTTGGGTAAGGACTATGACGCTGCGGTACTGGTCAGCGGACTGTGCGGTTTCGGGCTCGGTGCCACCCCCAATGCAATGGCAAACATGTCTGCCGTCTGCTTCAAGTACCGCTATGCCGTCAATCCGTTCATCATCGTGCCTATCATCGGCGCGATGTTCGTGGACATCATCAACACCACTGTGATAACGGTGTTCCTGAATATCTTATAGTTAGAGGAGGAAGAACATGGCTACACCGGCCATGCAGATCGTAACGCCCAGTATTTCCTTGGGCGTAATCTTCTTTTTGTTGATCATGACTTCCGGGAAGAGGATCAGAACCGGAGTGAGGGCCATGAGGGTTGATGCAATCCCTGCGTTGGCGTAGCGTACTGCCATGAGTGAAAGTGAGACTCCCAGTGCGGGCCCGAAGATGGTCAGTAGGGTGGCGTAAGTCATGCCTTTCCTGTCATGGATGCCAGCCTTCAGGTTCCCGAGGCCTTTCTGAAGAGTCAGGAGAAGGAAGAAACCGGCGAAACCTACTATCGCACGGATCATGGTCGAGGCAAAAGGAAGCATGCTTCCCATAATCGCAGGGGCAGCAGAAGGGATGGACTGTGAATAGTAATCCATGCCGACCTTGCTGAGTACCAGTCCAACACCCTGGCCTATTCCCGCACCGATTCCTAGGAGTATTCCCTTTAGTGGAAGAGATAATTGGAGATGTCGATTTTCGCCGCCTCTGGTGAGGATGGAAATCGCGATACCAGTCAGGGTTACCAGCATGGCGAGGACTGATTTCCAGGTGAGTGATTCCCCGAGGAGAAACCAGCCTGCAATGGCCGCGCATGGAGGCGCAAGGGTCATAAGGAGCTGACCGAACCGTGGGCCGATCGCAATATAGCAATTGAAAAGGCAGAAGTCTCCGAAGACATAACCCACGAGAGCGGATAACGAAAGCCATAGCCAGGCCTTTCCGTCGGCAAATGCGGGGTAGGGATGGCCTGTAGTCACCCAAAGCAGGATTCCGAGAAAAGCAGTGGCTAGGGCAAGACGAATTACGTTCGTTACCATAGAACCAATCCGCCTGCTCGCCTTGTCGGCGAACCAGGCGGAAAAGGTCCATGATACCGCTACTATGAGCGAAATGATTTCGCCTAAGTGATTCATTGAGACGTGAATGAGGCTTGAGCCTACATCAGGTCGAGGGAGCGGAGGTACTCGACACTCTTGGCAACGCCCTGGAGACGGTTGAGACCCATGCTGGGCTCATCCTGCTCGACGCAAAGCCACTGGGCTCCAATCTCCATGGATTTGAGGATGACCTTCTCCATATCGACCTGGCCGCAGCCGAGGGGACGATACTCAAAGGAGCCACCTTCGTCCTTCATGGAATTGTCGGTTGTAATACCGATGAGGGCATAAGGAGCTGAGCTGAGATGGCCTTCAAGCTTGTAATCCTTGAGGTGGACAACAGGAACTCCACCCTTGTACCTCTCGAGAGTTTCGCAGATGTCCTGGCCGGCATAGTCGCACCAGCAGACATCGAGCTCGTTCTGGAGGTTCTCGCGGGCATTGCTGCTGAAGATCGCGTCATAGCCGAGAGTGCCGTCAGGCAGGTTTACGAACTCGAAATCATGGTTGTGGTAAAGCAGCTGGAAGCCCGCTTCACGTACCTTTGCACCGATTTCTCCCAGTTTTGCGACAGTCTGCTTGAACTGCTCAGGATCGATTCCGGGACGGCTCGCTTCGTCCATGTATGGGAAGACGATGTACTGGACACCAAGGACGGTGTTCTCCTCGATAACCTTGTCAACATCATCAATCATCTGCTGGAAGGGAACATGGTTTGAGAACGGGATAAGACCGAGCTCAGTGCACCAGCGTTTTACCTGTGCCACAGAATTACCGTAATACTCACCGTAGAATTCAACTCCGGCGTAGCCCATTTCACGGATTTGCTTCAGAGTGCCATAGAAATCGGCCTCAAGATCCGTACGGACGCTGTATAACTGAACTCCGACAGGGAGTTTCTTGGGAAACTTGGTGACTTCAGGTGCTTTTTTGCCAGCACAACCGGCGAGGAGAAGGACGGCCAGAACTGCGCCCATCAAATACTTGAAAATACTCTTGTTCATGTTATTAGGGTAATTTGTTCAAATATACGTCTTTTGTCTGAATAATCCTTAATGGAGCAGCATCAATTTACTTCTGCCTGTCCTTGAGCTTGCGGACCGGATCGCAGGTAAGACCTATTCCCAGTTTGTTGAATGTCTTGCGGTCAACCTCACTCAGCATTACGGTAGAGTGGACCTGGGCACCCGCAAGGTTCGGCAGCTGGTCAAGGGCCATCTTGCAATTCTCGTCGATGAGGCCCATCATTGAGATGGCGACCAGTACTTCATCGGTATGGAGGCGGGGATTCCGGCCGTGGAGATAGGTAACCTTGGTCTTCTGGATAGGCTCTATCATGGTCTGGGGTATCAACTTGACGTTATGGGCTATTCCTGCAAGATGCTTGAGAGCATTGAGCAGGAGGGCGGCACTGGGACCAAGGAGTGAACTTGTCTCAGCGGTGAGTATGGTTCCGTCATTAAGTTCGATGGCAGCTGTGGCTGAACTGGACCTGTCGAGGCGTTCCTTCGCAGCCACAGTGCTTTTCCTGTAAGCCGTTGTGATTTTCGCCTTCTTCATCAACAGCACAAGCTTGTTGACCTCTGCCTCGGTAGCCTTTCCATCTGCAAAATTGCAAAGAGCTGTGTAATAGCGCCGTATGATTTCCTGAAGGGAGGCTTCCTTGCAAACCTCGTCATCGCTGATGCAGAATCCCACCATATTCACACCCATGTCGGTCGGGGACTTGTAAGGAGTTGATCCGTAGATGTCGTCGAACAAGGCGTTCATTACCGGGAATATCTCCACGTCGCGGTTGTAGTTTACCGCAGTCTTGCCGTATGCGTCCAGATGGAAAGGGTCGATCATGTTGACATCTTCAAGGTCGGCAGTTGCGGCTTCATATGCCAGGTTTACCGGGTGAGAGAGGGGCAAGTTCCAGATGGGGAAGGTTTCGAACTTTGCGTATCCAGCCTTGATTCCTCTCTTATTCTCCTGATAGAGTTGGCTGAGGCAGACGGCCATCTTTCCGCTTCCTGGACCAGGTGCAGTAACAACCACTAGTGGCTTCGTCGTTTCGACATAGTCGTTCTTTCCAAATCCTTCCTCAGAGTCAATCAGGGCAACATTGTGGGGATAGCCTTCTATGGTGTGGTGGTAATAGACCTTTATTCCCATAGTCTCAAGGCGCTTTCTGTAAGCCTCGGCACTGGCCTGACCGTTGAAGTGGGTGATAACGACGCTGTTGACTTTGAGCCCCCTTTCCATGAACTCATCCCTGAGGCGGAGTACATCGACGTCATAGGTTATTCCGAGATCGCTCCGGACCTTGTTCTTTTCGATGTCGACAGCGCTGATGACGATGACGATTTCAACCTCGTCACTGAGCTGCATCAGCATCTTGAGCTTACTGTCCGGCTCAAAGCCCGGCAGCACGCGGCTGGCGTGGAAATCATCGAAGAGTTTGCCTCCGAACTCCAGATAAAGCTTGTCCCCAAATTGAGCGATACGCTCCCTGATGTGTTCCGATTGGATCTTGAGGTACTTGGCGTTGTCGAACCCGTATTTCATAAGAAGGATAAGTCAATACGGGTTACAAAGCTAATTTTTTTTATCGGATTTTGCAAAAGCATTCGTGCAACTTCGTTATATTTGTAATGATGAAAAGAATATGGATTTACGCCCTCGCCGCCCTGGCGCTCGTATCCTGCGTCCGGGAGCTCCGGCCCGAGCCCGTGGTCGAATCGGACGACGGGTTGGTCGAACGGACCTGGACGGTGTCCTTCGGCCCTGAGACCCGGGCGACCCTGGACGAAGGGCTGTGCCCGGTTTGGGAAGTCGGAGAGAAACTTTCCATCTATGACCCTGTCATTAATACCGGCCGCGCCTTTACCGTCACCTCCGTCTCGGGGCACCGGGCCACCATCACGGGACGGATCAGCGACGGAGACTTTCCCATCAATGCCATCTACCCCTCCAAAAGCGCCGGCGCTTGGACCAAAGAAGGCACCAACCGGCCCAAACTACCCGCCACCCAGAGCATCCCGAGTGGACGCAACGTCTGCCCCGACGTGCTGGTTTCCATGGCCAGCAGTGAACACCAGGATGAACTCCTCGTCTTCCACAATGCCGTCTCCCTGTTAAAATTCCGGATCGCCAGGGAAGGTTTATCCACGGTCCGTTTCGAGCTTTCCGGTGATACGGCGAAACAATATACCGTTTCTGCGGCAGAAGGCACTTTCGCTTTGGGTGACTATTACCTTGCCGTCGACCCCGCCTCGTACTCGGGCATCAGCGTCACGTGTTCCACAGGCTTTGACTGCGAATACACGAAAGCCTCTGACAAACCGTTGGAGGCCAAGCTGAACGGTATCCTGAACCTCGGAACCGTCTCTGACGGGAAAGCCCGGCGCACCTATTCCATAACCAGCGAGAAAAGCTATGCCACCCAGCAGGCTCTGATTGACGAAACAGGCGTTTTAAACGGCTTGAGCTCCTTGACAGCGTCGCTCGCCAATCTCGCATTAATTACCGGATTCCCCTTAAGAAATACTCCGGTCCACGCATTCAACATCACCCATCCCTCCGCCGATCCGCAAGGAAGGCCGGTCACCCTTTCCGCACGGATCTATATCCCGGAAGCCGCCCTCAACGGGGAAAAGGCGCTCGACGGCATCGCCATCGCAAACCACGGGACGATCGCTTCCAACCCCGAATGCCCCACGATGTCGGGTGATTTCGAGGCGATCTTCGCCTGGAAGAACTATGCGATCGTCATGAGCGACTATTACGGATTCGGAGCCAGCAAGGACCGCCCCCAAGCCTTCCTGGACCCGGAAACCACCGCAAGGGGGACCTTGAACGCCTACTATGCCGCCTTGCAGCTGATAGAGGACAGGAATGTCAGCGTGGGTTCCGTACGATTCAATTTCGGTTATTCCCAAGGTGGATTCAACACGCTTGCCAACCTCCGGTACCTGAAGGAGCATCCGGAGCTTGACCTCAAGTTCACAAAGTCCTTTGCCGGCGGAGGGCCCTATGACGTACCTGGGACTTGGAGCAGCTACCTGACCGGTAATTTCGGCAATGCGATCGGCTTCATCCCGCTGACCCTGGTGAGCATGAATGAATCACAACAGCTGGGGCTTGATTATGCCACGCTTTTCAAAGAGCCGCTGCTGTCCAACTGGCGAGAGTGGATCCTATCCAAGAAATACAATATGGCCACGATCAACAGCAAGATCGGACAGGTGGGGATCGCAGACATCCTGACTGCCGACATGGTTGCGGGACGGGGGACGTCCTACGAAACCATCATGGCAACGGCCGCCCGATATTCCTTGATTTCAGGATGGGAACCGGATGCAGACAGCCGGATCTGGATCTATCACTCCACGCAGGATGACATCGTCCCTTATTCTAACCTCACGTCCTTGAAAAGCCGTTGGAGCGGCAACAGCAATATCACCTGGCAAAACGGGACCGGCGACCATGTCACCGGCTGTATCAGTTTCATTTTAAATGTCTTGAACGAATGGAAACCATAGAACGCTTCCCCTATCTGCAGCCGGTTTCCTCCGTTTGGGAAACGCTGCCGGAGCAGGTCTTATGCGCAAGCGCCGAGACCGAGCCATATGATGACAACGGCAATTATGATTGGGGGGATTGAACACCCCGGAAAGACAAACGAAATGGCATACGACATCCAACTGAGACTGCCGGAAGGCTGGCAGAAAGAAATGGAAACCTATCTGGACGAGGGCGGTGCCGAGGTCACGCACCTCGAGGCGCACCGTTACAACGAGGCAAAAAAGCGCGACGAAGGCTACATCGACGTATATGTCGGACCGCTTCCCGAAGATACGACCGCCGAGGACCAGGCCTTGTCCAACTATGCGGACATCGTGGGATTCGACGATGACGATCCGGAAGACTTCAATCCGATCGCGACCATCAAGTTCAACGGTAAGAAAGCCTACGGATTCGACGCCTTTTTCGAAGACGACAGTCCGATGATGTTCCTCGCCCAGGAGGTCAAGAGCGGCATCCTTGCCATCATGTGCGTCGCCGGATCGGACGACGAGAAACTGAAAGAGGCGCTCACCCTTGTCGAACGCGGCCTGCGAGTCAAGTAATCCTTATTCGAAAGCCATTCCGTATCCACGGAAGAGTTCGTCCGTCACTCCATATTGACGGACATAATCCCCGTTCAACCAGGTGGCAAACTGGGTAACGGAGGCCGCGCCCAGGCTGCGGTACAGCGCCACGTCACGCGCGCACTGCGCAGGATCGAAAGCCAGCTCCTTGAGCTCCGCCTTCTTCCAACGGGAATTCATCGACTCGTCCAGCCAGTACTCCAGGATATGCTGCGTATAGGCCGGGAAAGCGAGCAGATTGTCCTGCAAGGCACGCAACTCCCCTTCCGGCAACGGATCGGCATAGTCCCTCAAGATGGGCGCATATTCCAGGAAAATCCCTTCCGCCGCCCGTACCCGCCGGGGCGCCGGCAAGGTCTGATGGTATGCCAGGTGGGCAAGGGTCGCCTCGGGATCGTATTCACGCAAGAGCGCGAGCAAGCGGTTCTCGAACAGGAGCGTCTGCTCCGAAGGTGAGAATTCCCGGCAATCCTCGCAATAACAATACTTATATTCCTTGTCGTCCGGCCAGAGGAAATAGCGGTGCGTGGTCGGCTTCATCCATTCCAGCAGATGCTCCAACTGGGGCCGTATCGCCTCGATGACGGCGTCCGAAGTGAAGCAAAGGTTGTAGTCCGCCACCCGCTCCCCTTTCTCGTCCATCCGGAACCACTCCGGATGACCCTCGTATAACGAGCGCGGCAACAGGGTTTCGAGGGCATGCAACTCGTATTCGACATCGACGTCATGCTGCTTGCAAAGGTCGAGGAAGGCCACGCCCTTGTCGCTCCGGATGAAAGCTTCCAGCGTGTCGATCGGGTCGTTGGAGGTCGCCGCATGGAGGCCGATCACGTTGATGCCGGAAAGATGGATGCGCTTCTCCCACTCATCCAGGCTGAGGGAAGTGATGTCGTCGGGATAGACCACGACTCCCCTTTTCTCTTCCTTCGGCGTCATCTTGCAAGGGAAAAACACCTTGGGCTGATGGAAATCCGGATTCTCGTCATCGGTCGGGACCAGGGAATACCAGAGAATATCTCCGCCGGAGGCCTCTCCCTGGAAGACACCCATCCAGAATCCGCCGTCCAGATCCATGCCCAAAGACTGCAGTTCCTGACGTGAAACACTGCCCGCGACCCGGTAACCCCAGGGCGTAAGCATGGCTCGGGTCTCCATCGTCACGAAATCCCAGTCAAAATCGAACTCCCGGTAAAACACCGCCTTGTAATCCATCACACGCCCCTCCGCATCAATCTCGGCGCAGTAATAGGGATCGTTCAGTTTTCCGTCCCGGGCGAAAAAGAGCTCTACGCGGTCCTCGGGGTCCACATCCCTTTCTGTCAGGAAGGGGTCCGTCCGCGTCAGGGTCGAGTCGCTGACCTCGAACTGAAAGAAGAAACGATCCGCCGTGCTGTGGCAGCAGAAACGCGTATCATTGTCCAGCCCGCTCCAGGGGGCATGCAATGCCTGAGCCTCAAATCCCTTTCCCACGTCAACGATTTCGGATGCCGGTTTCATCGCGCATCCGGCAAGCATTAAGGCAAAAAACCATACACATTGTCTCATCTCTCGGAAATCTTTGGAACAAAACAAAGATACGATAAAGGGCGGTAATTTGAGCAAGATTCTTTACCTTTGATAGCAAACCCATCAGAATCACCGTTTTGAGACACTTCCTGACCATTACGCTATTGATGCTCCCGGTCCTGCTTTTCGGACAGGCTGCCGGGGCACAGACCCTTTCCCTCGACGGAGAATGGACCCTGGACTATTGGCAGCAAGGCAAGACGCCCGTCCGCGGGCCGCAGCAGATGGAAGACGTCGCCTTCCGGACCGTGCCTGCCACCGTGCCCGGCAATGTCGAACTGGACCTCCAGCGCGCAGGCATCGTCGATTCGCCCGAGCTGGACAGCAACGTCTATCTCTTGGAGCCGTGGGAGACTTTCCAATGGCGCTACAGCCGCAGTTTCCCGACGCCAGGACTGGCGGCAGGAGAGAGCCTGGAGCTTTGTTTCGAAGGCATCGACTGCCTCTCAGACATCTGGCTAAACGGGCAACGGATCGGCGGCACGGACAACATGCTGATCCCGTACGCCTTCGACATCACGGAATATGCAGCGCCCGCCGGTGAGGAGAATCGCCTGGAGGTTTACCTGCGCTCTTCCGTCATCGAGGGCCGCAGCCAGGTCACGCCGTCCCTGAGCCGCAACAGCCCGAGTCCGGAGAGCATCTACATCCGCCGCGCGCCCCATACCTATGGTTGGGATATCATGCCGCGGCTGGTCAGCGCGGGGTTGTGGAGCGGTGTCTCGCTGCAGGTCCGGAAGAAAGCCTGGATCCGCGACTGCTACTGGTATGTCGAGCGCATCGATCCGGACAGCGGGGATGCGAGGGTTTATCTGGACTACACCCTGTCTTTGCCTTCGGACTTTGTCACCGGAAGCCTCAAGGCGTCCTGGCGGATTTCCCTGGATGGACAGACTGCCGCCGAAGGGGAAACCGTTCCGGACGCCCATGCGGGACGGATCCAGATTCCGGTCCCGGACGCACAACTCTGGTGGCCACGCGGCTATGGGGAGCATCCTTTGTACGACGTCTGCTTCTGTCTGACGGACGCGGACGGAAAGCAGCTGGATGAGCAACGCCGGCGCCTGGGTATCCGCACGGTCGCCCTGGACCGCTCTGAGATCCATACCGCTGACCAACCCGGCCGTTTCTGTTTCCTGGTCAACGGGGAACCTATCTTCATCAAAGGCAGCAATTGGACGCCCCTGGACGCCTTCCACAGCCGGGACCCCCAGCACCTGAAAACGGCTTTCGGCTTCGCCCTGGACCTCAACTGCAACATGCTCCGATGCTGGGGAGGGAATGTCTATGAGGACCACCCTTTCTATGACCTGTGCGACGAAAACGGGATCCTGGTCTGGCAGGACTTCTCCTTCGGCTGCTCCGAGTATCCGCAGGATCCGGATTTCCAGCGGGCCGTTGGAGAGGAAGTGAGGGCCATCGTCCGCAAGCTTCGCGGCCATGCCTGCATCGCCCTCTGGTCCGGCAACAATGAAAACGACGCCTCAACCCGCTGGAGCATGGCCTCTTTCCGGGCCGATCCCAACCAGGATATCGTTTCGAGGGTGACGATTCCGGGGGCGCTTTTCGAGTGCGACCCGACCCGTCCCTATCTGCCCTCTTCGCCGTACTACAGCCCCGAGGTCGTAGCCCTGGGATTCGATCAGCACGCGCTGCCGGAAGACCATCTCTGGGGCCCCAGAGGCTATTACAAGGACCCGTTCTATAAGGAAGCGACCTGCCTGTTCGCAAGCGAGACCGGTTACCATGGCATGCCTTGCCGCGAGAGTCTCGAGCAAATGTTTTCCGAGGGAAACGTTTATCCCTGGAGCGATACGGTAAGCCATGTCTGGAAGGATGCCTGGCTGACCAAGTCCGTGCGCGAATCCCCCGCTTACGGCTACGTGCCTAAGCGCAACAACCTGATGATCAATCAGGTGAACATCCTTTTCGGAGAGGTGCCCGACGATCTCGACCGCTTCATCGAAGCTTCCCAGTCTGTCCAGGCAGAGGCGCTCAAGTACTTCATCGAACGATTCCGCATCGCCAAGTTCGCGCCCCGGACCGGCATTCTCTGGTGGAATATCCGGGACGGTTGGCCCATCATTTCGGACGCCGTGGTCGACTGGTACAACCGGCCGAAGAAGGCCTGCGACTATATCCGCAATTCGCAGAAGGACGTCTGTGCCATGATAGGTGACGCCGAAGGGAAAGGTCACCCTCTGGTCGTGGCCAACGACACCCGCCGGGCTGTCTCGGGCACGGTCAGCGTGACAGATGCAGCCAGCGGGAAACGGATCTATTCCGGGAGTTATAAGGTCGGCCCCAACGGGCGGACGGAAGTCGCCCGCCTCAAGCGGCCCTCTGGCCAGGGGATCTGGATGATCCGCTATACGACTCCGGACGGGGAGCAGGTCAATCACTATCTTTACGGAGACCCTCCTTTCGACCTGGATGATTACCGGCAACTGATGCGCTCAGTCATCCCATAAAAGAAAAACCGGGGCCCTCGAGCCCCGGTTTCCTTGTTTAGCGACGTTTCAGGGAAACCACCTTCCCATCTTTCCACTTCATGTCTATAGTCTCGCCGCCGCGGGTGCGCAGTCCGCGCACGCTGCCGGAGGCCCAGGCCTCGGGCAGCGCCGGCAGCGCCTTGACGCTGCCGTCCGCGGCGCTCTGGAGCAACATTTCAGCCACACCGGCACAACCGCCGAAATTACCGTCGATCTGGAAGGGCGAATGGGCGTCGAAAAGGTTGGGATAGGTGCCGCCGCCCCGGCGGTAATCTTCGCCTTTGAATCCGTCCGGACTGACATAGCGGAGCAGCCTTCGGTACATCTTATAGGCGCCTTCGGCGTCGCCCAGACGGGCATACAGGTTGACCCGCCAGCCGCAGCTCCAACCCGTCGTCTCAAAGCCTTTGATTTCCAGGGTCTTGGCACAGGCTTGCCGCAGTTCCTCGCTTTGGATGGAGAAGCCCGGATACAAGCCGATCAGATGCGATTGGTGACGGTGCTGCGGATCCGTGTCCGGCCAGTCGTGGTACCATTCCTGCAGGGCTCCGTTCGCACCGATCTTATAGGGACGCAGGCGGGAAAGTTTATCCTTGGCCTCGGCGACAAACTCCGCATCCACGCCCAGCTCTTCCGCAGCAGCGACCGCATCCGAGACGCACTCGCGCACCAGGGCAAGGTCTGCCGTGCCGCCATACAGGGAAACGGCCTTGTAGCCGTCGGGCGTATAGAACGCGTTCTCGGGGGAAGTTGCAGGCGAAGTGAGCAACTCGCCGTCCTTCTCGATCAGCCAGCCCAGGCAGAACTCGGCCGCGCCCTTCAAGACCGGATAGTCGCGTTCCAGCGCCGCCCGGTCACGATTGAAGAGCCAGTGCTCCCAGATATGTGTCGAAAGCCAGGCGCCGCCCATGGTCCAGTCCGCCCAGCGGGGATCGCCAGTCCCCTCTCCGACCGGCGTCGCCATCGCCCAGATGTCACTGTTGTGCCCGCAGCTCCAGCCGCGCTGCACGCCATAGAAATTGCGGGCCGGCGCCACGCCGTTGCCGCTTAGGTTCCGCACGAACTCCGTAAGGACCTCATGCATTTCCGGCAGGCCAGTGACCTCCGCAGGCCAGTAATTCTCCTCCAAGTTGATGTTGACCGTGTAGTTGCTGCTCCACGGCGGCAGGATCTTCTCGTTCCAAAGTCCCTGCAGGTTGGCCGGGACGCCGGGGGTCCGGGAGCAGGAAATCAGCAGATAGCGACCGAACTGGAAATAGAGCGCCTCCAGTTCCGGGTTGGCGTCCAGGCTGTCCGTGTAACGTTTCAGCTGCACGTCCGTCGGAAGCGCGGCGATGGCGGGATCCGTGCGTCCGAGATCCAGAGACACGCGGTCGAAGAACCTCTTATAATCCTGCACGTGCGCTTTCCGCAGTTCGGCATAAGGCTTCCGGGCGGCACGGTCCATCACGCGTTCCGCCTCGGCGACATAATCCTTCCCTTCCGTCGCCGGATTCTTGAACGGGCCGTTGAAGCTCGTGGCGTTCGTGACCAGGAGCAGCACCTCGTGGCATCCGCGCAGAATCAGTGACTCACCGTCGAAGGCGACCTCTCCGTCCTTCGGAACAGCCCGCAGCAAAGTACGGAAATGGATGCCCCGGTCCGGGTCATACAGAAAATGATCCATCCCTTCGGGCTTGTGGTAATTGGGGAAGGAATGGTAAGCCGCATAACCGCGCAGATCCAGGCCGGCAGCCCCTTCAGCTACGGTCTCGTGGGGGAGCTGGCACTCCAGGCTTACCCGGGCGTCTATCCCGTTCCGATCCTGAAGCCTCACCACGATGACCGAGTCTGCGCCGGAGACGAAGTAATCCCTTTCCTGCGCGCCGAAACGGACGGAGGCCGTAGCATCAGAGATATCTAAGACCCGCTTATAATCAGCGGCTTCCGCATCCTTATCAAAAGTGATGCGCAGCGTCCCGAGAGGCTGGTAATT
>JAEEGG010016050.1_pt1 | contig 15613 bp, 13 predicted proteins | sample 9134161 | NCBI WGS metagenome assembly JAEEGG01 (sample SAMN16246543, study PRJNA631951) | gut metagenome | biome: gut microbiome; feature: rumen; material: CR-attached | host: Bos | place: Iran: Karaj | collected 2018-10
GCTACCATGCCTGCATTGCACCCCGGCAAGGTTGAGAACAGAGCAACGAAAGAAAGCGAGGTGCTGATATTCTTCTTTGAAGAGAATGATTTGGACAGTCTTATGGAAATGCTACCGAAGATTACCCATCGGATGATAGAGGTGTTCAATGGGTTAAAATGAGAACTTGAACAATTAATATCGGGAAGCCGCCGTTGAGTCGCCAGCGTAGGCCTCCCAAACCTCTTTTCCGCATTAGATTATTAAATTACGGGATGCGGTTCTCTGATCCACCCTGTCTTTTCGTTTATACTATACACAGTATGATTAGGTTAGACGATAATGCTATTTTAATCTTTATGCTACTACTTCATGTGCATAGTTCTGGTAATTACCCAGAATCTGCTCAATATGGATAACCTCTGGACATGAATCCCATGTCACGCCACCACCCATCAAGTACCATTTATCACGCTCTTTGACAGGAACTTTCTTCAGCGATGGAAACGCCGATACTGGCATGATAACAGAACGGCCATCCTGGAGGTCTACTTGGAACTTTCCTTTTTTAGGGAATGACAAACTTTTGATTTTGGGTGTCACATCCCAATACCCTTCTTTCTTGTACATATTCGTGTTATTTCGTTTTCTTTACCGTTATAATCCTTATTCTTTTGCCCGTTTTGAATTGCTGCCACTGATGAAGCAGCTTCTCACGATACTCTGTAGCAATTGCCAATACTTCTCGGACTTGAGCATCCGTTAAATCTCCCTGTTTATCTATCTCGACCACTGGTTCCAGCCATATTTTACATAGATGCTCTGTACTGCGTTTACCAACATGGACATGTGCACGATTTTCGTTATAGTCTGTATTCCAGAAAAGGAATTGCCAAATAATCTTTGCAGTAATATATATGAGAATCTTAGGCATAGCTTTCGTATCAATGTTTTTGCCGCAAAGATAAGCATTATTCCTGAAAGTTGCAAGGAAACCGACAAAAAAATCCGAAGCGGCGAACTTCGGATGTCACGGTTCTCCTTCATATTTAGGAGTCCGGCACTTTAACGATGAACAGATGTCCCTTTGCAGTTGTTTATATAGTAAATAGGTAGTAAGGGCGTAATAAGCAGGGAGAGAAGATGAAACAAATCAAAGATTTACCATCTTGATGTATGTCTCGACGGCATGGGCTATTTCGCTGATGCCGATAAACTCGTCGGCGCTATGGCTGCGGGCACTGTCGCCGGGGCCTAACTTCAATGACGGGAAAGGCATCAGGGCCTGGTCGCTGAGGGTGGGGGAGCCGAAGGGTGTCATGCCTAATGCCAAGCAGCGCTGTACCAAGGGGTGGGTGACGTCGATGTGTGAGGACGAGAGACGGAAGGAGCGGGCCTTGAGTTCACACTTCTTCATGTGCTTGCAGAGGAAGGCGAAAAGGTATTCGTTCTGATAGTATTCATTGGTGCGCACGTCAATGACGAAGCGACACTCATCAGGAACGACGTTGTGCTGTGTGCCGCTGTTGACGACGGTGACAGTCATCTTGGTAGGCCCTAACAGCGGACTCTCTTTCCGAAAGCGGTAGTCGCGCAGCCACACAAGGTCGTCTAAGGCTTCGTAGATGGCATTGATGCCCTCGTTGCGGGCAGCATGGCCGCTCTTGCCACGGGCAATGCCGTCGATGACCATCAGTCCCTTCTCGGCTATGGCGGGCTGCATGCCTGTGGGCTCGCCCACGATGGCGACGTCAATCTTCGGCAGCTCGGGCAGTGCCAACGAGAAGCCGCCGGCACCGCTGACCTCCTCTTCACAGGAGGCTAAGTAGACGAGGTTGCAAGCGAGCGGGATCGTTGCTGCCTGGTCGTGCAGATAGCGGTAGGCAGCCAACAGGCTGACCAGTCCTCCGCCGCAGTCGTTGCTGCCCAACCCGTAGAGACGGTCGCCCTCACGGGTTGGCGTGAAGGGGTCACGCGTCCAGGTGCTGACGGGTTTCACGGTGTCGATGTGGGCATTGAGCAGCAGTGTAGGCTTCTGCGGGTCTATGTCGTCATGGATAAGGATATTGTTGCCGATGCGGCGTGCGGGCAGTCCCCACTGACGTACCTGGGCTTCAAAGATGTCGGCGGCGCGTGCTTCGTCGCGGCTCACTGACGGTGTGCTGATAAGTCGCTCTAACAGCGCTACAGCCTCTGTGGTATATTGACTTATGTCCATAATTGCTGCAAAATTAAGAAATAATTCATAATACATCTATGTAATTCATATTTTTTTTGTAATTTTGCTGCTAAATTCACAGATGAGCTATGCAGACAAACAGCCACATGTCGGTCTTGATACACGATCAGGCCAAGAAGTATGGTGACCGCGAGATGCTGATTTATCAGGATTTTGGCGGCAAGGAATGGAAGTCATTGTCGTGGAACCAGGTTTCGCAGACGGTGAAGCAGGTGTCAAACGCCTTGTTGAACATCGGCGTGAAGGTGCAGGAGAACATTGGCATCTTCTCGCAAAACTCCGTGCAGTACATCGTGTGTGACTTCGGAGCATGGGGCATACGCGCCGTGACCATTCCGTTCTATGCCACCAGTTCGGAGCAGCAGATACAGTTTATGGTAAACGACGCCAAGGTGCGTTTCTTGTTCGTTGGCGAGCAGGAGCAGTACGACAAGGCCCGCCGCATCTTCTCGCTGTGTCCTACGATGGAGCGCATCATTGTCTTTGACCCTAAGGTGGCCATTGCCGACAATGATGCCAACGCCATTTATTTCAGCGACTTCCTGAAGTTGGGCGAGAACCTGCCCCGACAGACCGAGGTGGAGAACCTGCAGCGCGAGGCTACCTTCGACGATATTGCCAACATTCTGTATACCAGTGGTACTACGGGCGACTCAAAGGGCGTCATCCTGACCCACGGTCAGTTCCGTGCCGCCTTCATTGCCAACGACAAGTGTGTGCCGGTGGGCGAGAATGACCGCGTTATGAATTTCCTGCCCTACACCCATATCTTTGAGCGCGGCTGGGCTATCTTGTGCATGACGGAAGGTGCAACCCTGATTGTCAACACCTATCCCCTGCAAGTGCAGCAGTCCATGCGTGAGACGCATCCCACCTGTATGTCGGCCGTGCCCCGCTTCTGGGAGAAGGTCTACATGGGCGTGATGGACAAGATAGAGCACTCCAGCGCCGTACAGCGCAAACTGTTCCTGCACGCCTTGGAGGTAGGCCGCAGGCACAACATAGAATACCTGAGCTTAGGCAAGAAGCCGCCCATGGCACTGCACTTGGAGTACGAGGTACTCAACCGTACCGTCTTCTCGCTGGTGCGTAAGGAGTTGGGACTGGAGAATGCCCACTTCTTCCCCACGGCAGGTGCTGCCGTCAGTGCCCACGTCGAGGAGTTTGTACACAGCATCGGCATCAACATGGTTGTGGGCTACGGTCTGACAGAGAGTCTGGCCACGGTCAGTTGTAACCATTTAGGCGAACCCTTTACTGTTGGTGGTGTCGGTATCCCCATCGAGGGTATTGACATCAAAATCAGCGAAGAGGGCGAAATCCTGCTCAAGGGTCCGACGATTACCAAGGGCTACTACAACCGTGACGACCTGACCAAGCAGGCCTTTACGGAAGACGGCTATTTCAAGACGGGCGATGCAGGCTATCTGAAGAATGGGGAGCTCTTCCTGAAGGAGCGCATCAAGGACTTGTTCAAGACATCGAACGGTAAGTACATTGCGCCGCAAATGATAGAGTCGAAGCTGTTGGTCGACAAATACATCGACCAGATATGCATCATCGCTGACCAGCGTAAGTTTGTCTCGGCATTGATTATTCCCGTCTATGCCTTGCTGGAAGAGTATGCAACGGCTCACGGCATTGCCTTCAACAGCCGCGAGGAGCTGTGTCAGCATCCGCTTATTATCGAGATGATGAAGGAGCGCATTGACACCCTGCAGCAGCAGTTGGCACACTACGAGCAGGTCAAGCGGTTCACGCTACTGCCCAATCCGCTATCCATGGAGAAGGGCGAGCTGACCAACACATTGAAGATACGCCGTCGCGTGCTCAATGAAAACTACAAAGAACAAATCGACCAGATGTATGTCGATTAATCAAATGAGCCATTCAATATGATTACAGCAGACCAACTGAAGAACGTATTGGACCGTGCGGAAGCATTGTACAAATATCTGAAGATAGACGAGAAGAAGATGGAGTACGAGGAGGAGGATCTTCGTACGCAGGCTCCTGACTTCTGGGAAGACCAGAAGCGTGCCGAGGAGCAGATGAAGAAAGTCAAGGGCATCAAGAAGTGGCTTGACGGCTATCAGGAAGTGCGTACTGCCGCCGACGAGCTGCAGTTAGCTTTCGACTTCTATAAGGAGGAGATGGTGACGGAAGACGAGGTCGATGCCGACTACAAGAAAGCCGTGGAGGCCATTGAGGCTCTGGAGCTGAAGAACATGCTGCGCCAGAAGGAAGACCCCATGGAGTGCGTACTGAAAATCAACAGCGGTGCTGGCGGTACCGAGGCTCAGGACTGGGCGCAGATGCTGATGCGTATGTACCAGCGATGGGCTGAGGCTCATGACTATAAAGTCTCTATTGCCAACTTGCAGGATGGTGACGAGGCAGGCATCAAGAGCGTCACCATGCAGATTGAAGGTGGCGAGTATGCCTACGGTTACTTGAAGAGCGAGAATGGCGTCCACCGTCTGGTGCGTGTGTCACCCTATAATGCGCAGGGTAAGCGCATGACGTCGTTTGCATCGGTATTTGTCAGTCCGCTGGTCGACGACACCATTGAGGTGTATGTTGACCCTGCCAAGCTCTCATGGGATACGTTCCGAAGCAGCGGTGCCGGTGGTCAGAACGTCAACAAGGTGGAGTCGGGTGTCCGTCTGCGCTATTGGTACACCGACCCTGACACGGGAGCCGAAGAGGAAATCCTCATCGAGAATACCGAGACCCGCGACCAGCCTAAGAACAAGGAGCGTGCCATGGCCTTGCTGCGCTCGCAACTCTACGACCGTGCCATGCAGAAGCGCTTGGAGGCTAAGGCCAAGATAGAGGCTGGCAAGAAGAAGATAGAGTGGGGCAGTCAGATTCGCTCCTACGTCTTCGATGACCGCCGCGTCAAGGATCACCGCACCAACTACCAGACTTCCGATGTCGACGGTGTGATGGACGGCAAGATTGACGAGTTCATCAAGGCCTATCTGATGGAGTTCCCCGTTACGGACGAGGATTGAAGGATGGAAGAATTGAAGAATTGAAGGATGGAAACTAATTATTAAATACTAAATATTACATTAACTATGAACAAGAAAGTAATCAAGAAGCGTGAAGCCTACGCCAAGAAACAGGAAGAACAGGGAAAGAAAGTCGTGACTTGGATTTTTGCCGGTCTCATTATCCTGGCTGTCGTCTATTTAATCTGGACTTTCAGCATGATGTCGTAAAAATGGCTTTAGAGATTGAACGCAAATTCCTCGTGCTTGACGATTCGTACAAGCACGAGGCTTTTTCAAAGAGTCACATCCAGCAAGGCTACATCTGTAGCGAGCGAGGACGTACTGTTCGTATACGTATAAGAAATGAACGCGCGTACATTACTATTAAAGGCCCCAGTCTCAATGGCGGTCTTTCGCGCTATGAGTTTGAACAGGAGATTCCGTTAGACGATGCCCGCAAGTTGCTGACACTTTGCGACCCGGGCATTATCGACAAGACGCGCTGGCTCGTCAAGGCAGGAAACCACACCTTTGAGGTTGACGAATTTGCAGGCGACAACGCGGGGCTGACCGTTGCCGAGGTAGAGCTGGCGTCGGAGGACGAAGCGTTTGAAAAGCCTGCCTTTATCGGTCAGGAGGTTACTGGCGACCGCCGTTATTACAACAGTCAGCTGCGTGTTAACCCTTACTGCCGATGGGATAAATAATGTAAAAATATTTTAAATTTGTAGTATTCTCGTTACACCTTTCCCCCTTTTTCATTATCTTTGTTCTTCGAAAAATTACGACCTATGGTTTCTCGAAGAATTATATGGTGTGGTTTATTGATGATGATGACAATAGGAATGGCGGCGGCCGCGTCCATTCCTGATTCTGTTGTGGTGCTGATGGCTAAGGGCGACTCCTGTCGATTGAACTGGAAGTACAACAATGCCTTACAATATTTTCAGCGTGCATATAGCTGTCCTTTAGTAGAAAAGGATGTCTCCATGAAGACGCAACTACTGGAACGCATCATGCGGACACACGATGTATTGAAGCATTGGAAAGAGATGCCCGAGACTTCCTATCGTCTCTATACTTTTGCCAAGGAACATGGCGACTCTATGCATACAGCGATGGCACTATTAATGCGCGGCAAACGACTGCACGCCCTCGGTCAGAAACAAGAAGGTATTCAGGTTGTTCTTCATGCCATAGAAATGATGAAGCATACCGATTATGTGCATAAGAACCATGAAGTGGCTAATTTCTATGGCATCCTTGCAAAAATGTATTGTACAGATGGCAGATACGACGAGGCGCTACGCATATCGCAGGAACATGAGCGATATGTCAATATGTCGAAGGAATGCCACTCTCAAGAATGGCATCATCGCAATTTATTGCGCGTCTATATTATCCGCTTAGAGATTCTCTCCAAGATGGGACGTCTGGAAGAAGCTGACCGTATCTATGCAAATAATGCTATCACTCCTTTTACCGACCCCATTTGTGGTAACGCCCTGCTGGTTTACTACCGCCAGCGAGGGTTGAATGCCGAAGCTATGCAGTTCCTGGAAGCAGCCAGAAAGAATATCTGTGAGGATGGTGACACGATAGGGCGTAACATGCAGCGTCTGATGGATGAGATGGGTGACTGTTATTACGCTATGGGAGAATACCGTCGTGCTGCTGAGTGCTATGTTGTCACCAGCAGGATTTCCGATACTCTGGCTGCTCGTTCGCTGAACGACTTGAGCGATGAGGTACATCGGGTGATAGACAACGAGCGTACAATTGCCAAACATCATGAACGACTCACGATTATCATTGCCTGTATACTGATGTTGGCCGTGGTCTTCCTCCTCATGTTACGGCAGACACTCGCCATTCGACTGAAAAACCGTCAAATGACGGACACCGTACGTCGTCTCATGCACTATCGAAACATTGTCATTGAGAACGGAAATTCCGTTGAAATGGACGAAAATGAAGTCGGGAACGTCACCAGCGAGGAGTTAAGCCGCTTCAAGGAAGTTGATAAACGTATCATGAAGGAACGTCTTTTTACCAATCCCTCCTTTGGCCGTGACGATTTGGTGCGTCTCTTTTGTGTAGACAAGAACACGCTGCCCACACTTCTCCAGAACCTGGTAGGTACCAATGTATCAGGATATATTAACACCAAGCGTATGGAATATGCGGTCTTTCTGATGAGGAAGCACCCTGAATATACGCTGGGAGCTATCTCTGAAGAGTGTGGAATCAAGAGTCCTGCCACGTTTATCCGCAACTTCAAAAATGTCTATGGCATGACTCCTTCCGAATTCCGCAAGTTTCTGGAAGACGTCTAACACCCTCTCCCTGTTTGTTAACAGATGATAATATTTTGTAGGCCTAATCCGACAAAATGATAACGTTTTCTGACAAATTGAAAAGGACAAATTGTTAATAAGCTTTTTCTTTACATATTTAATATGTATTTTTGCAATATTAAAATGTATTAAAATCATAAACACGATTCGGATATGTTTAGAAATGCTATCATATCAGCATTAATATGTTTGATGATGACCCCTGTTTTTGCCCAAGAGGTCACCATCAGCAATAATCTGCTGTATGACGCAACCCTGACACCAAATCTTCAATTGGCCGTTCAGGTGTCGCCCAAATGGTCAATAGGCGTGACAGGAGGTTTTCGTCATTGGCCCATAGGCAACCTGACCAAGACCAAGTGGCGCCATCTGTTGATATCGCCTGAGTTTCGCCATTGGACGGACTCTTTGCAGATAGGTCATTTCTTTGGTATGAATGCCATTTACAGCCATTTCAACGCAGGCTATAGTGATTTTGTGATTTATAAAGGCGTGAAGGACGAGCGCCGACAGGGAGACCTGGTTGCCCTCGGTGGTTTCTACGGCTACTCCTGGCGCTTGGGGCGTCGCTGGACGTTTGAAGCTTTCGGTGGCTTGGCTATAGGCTATGCCTGGTTCGACCGCTTTGTGATCAACAATCGTGGTGATGACTGGGATCCCATTGGTAATGACAAAAGTTTCTTCCTGTTGCCGCAGCTGGGCTTGAACTTCGTCTACCACATTCCTCTGAAATCGAAAGACTCACGTCGTTATGGACTGACGAAAACAACAAACATTCCTCCGGAACCCCAAGACTCCTGCCGTTATAGACAAACGAAAACAACAAATAGTATTAATTAATTTAATTAAACGTTTTATTATGAAAAAGCTTATTAATTATGCCTTGATGGGTGCGATAGCACTAACAGGCGCAACGATGTTCACCGGTTGCAGCGGAAGCGATGACGCTGTTGCGGAGAACAACAATCCGAATTACAATTCGGAGAAGAATGAGGTAACTACTCAGTTTGTGCTGAACGTAGCTGCTAACACAGGAGATGATGTAACACGTCAGAGTGCTGCTACAGTGCAGAGAGACTACGGCACCTCGACGGGCAAAAACTTCCGTGGCATGACGGATGCTAAACTTGTTTCTTTAGCAACGGGCATCAATGATCAAATGGCTCCCTATTCTGGAGGAGCAACAACGGACGACTGGAGTGCGGCATCTGGATTGAAAGTAAAAATTTATAATTTAGGTGCGCTTTATGGTGCTAATTCGGTAGATAATACAGGAGTAGATGCATCTAATAATAATGCTAATAACAGTTCTCATCGTGTGATTGAGTTGACATTGCCTCTTACCACTGATGCCATGCTTGTTTATGGTCGTGCTCTCCCTAATAATGATACGGAGGAGAATGGTCAGACAGTGTACAATGTTGCACCAGAGGGAAAAGTAGAAAACACCACATTTGATCTTGTTTCTCGTTTGGGAAATAACACTACAGTTTATAGCAACACCTGCAAGTTGGTAGCTGTTATCCTAAATAGAATCATGTTGAGCCAAGTAAATGCACGAGCTATAGGATCAGAAGCTTATACTGTAAATGGATATTCGCAAGTTCAAGACCTGCCAGCATTGAGTTGGAGAGGACTTGCATCAGCAACTGGAACTATGACAGCATTGGAGGAAAAATTGGCAAAACTTTACAATGCAGCAACAGGATTTACGACCTCAAGCACTGCAATACGTGCCGGCTCATCTTCTGCGGTGTTAAGCATGGTAGACGATATTTATAAGACAGCACTGGAAACTTACGGGGCTACAGCGCTGGACGATAAAGAACTCAATGCACAGCGCTTGGCTTATGATATAATCTCTCGTATAGGTTATTATTTTGTTTATGACAGCGACGGTAAAAAAATTACTACATTTAAAACTCTAGGCACTTATGCCGGTGCTTACACTGAGGGTTCTATTTTTAAGGCTTTGTGCGACAATGCAGGATATACTAATGCTACAATAGAATCAAATTTCGGAGGAGTTACCGATAATATGATTACTAACCTTCCATCTTTTTTTAAACTTCCTGATGGTGTATCTCAGCTTTTCTTCACTGCTTATGATGAAAGTGGCAATAATGGATTCAGCTATAATAGTCCAAGCCAGTCATTGATTGATATCAGCAGCACTCTGAATCCTGCGAAATATATGTATCCAGCAGAGCTGCTTTATTTTGACAATAGCTTGCTGCGTGTTAATGATGCAGAAGTAGAGGCAAGTAGTTATCCTAACGGCTATAATCCTTGGGATGCTGATGGCAGCTGGGGAACTGGCTGGTCAGTAGGTAAAGTAACTTCTACGACCCGTAGTGTAGCTGTAAAGAACAACATCAACTATGGTGTTGCTATGTTGCAAACCAAAGTGGCTCTTCAGTCAAGTGTGACATTTAAAGATAATCGTAATGAGCTTGTCCCAACTGAGGCCAACCAAGAGCTTTCTACTTCTGATGTAAGAGGATTCACACTAACAGGTATACTCATTGGTGGACAGTACAAGCAACTGGGTTGGAACTATTTGGCTAAGACTGGTGCTTCAGAAAATGAAAATTACGTTATCTATGACAATAAAATTGCAGGATCTGGTAGCATACCTACGGGTACAGGTGGTGAGAACTATACATTAGTGTTTGACAACTACAACTCAGGAGAAGGTGCTCAGAATAATGTTTTGGTTGCTCTTGAGTTCCAAAACGGTAATGAAAAGGATTTCTATGGTAAGGGTGGCATTATCCCCAAGGGCAGCAAGTTCTATCTGGTAGGTAGGCTGAATATGCCTGCTTCTCCAACCATTACCTGGCCAACTTACTATGCTATACCGCCTTACACATCTGGCGCAACAACCGAGACTCCTCGAATATTCATTCAGGATTATATGACCACAGCTACCTTTACGATTGGTGAGAACTCTTTGCAGAATGCGTATAGCACCGTTCCTGACTTGCGCTCTTCTCAAACCTCACTCGGTCTGAGTGTTGATTTGAACTGGCGTGCCGGTTTGAGCTTCGATAACGTGATTCTCGGTGGCAATTAATGAAAACAAGTCGTTATATCATGCAACAACTATTGATGGCAGCATTGGCAACAATGTTGCTATCAGGTTGTTCATTGATTGACGACGTACTTGGTGAAAGAAACAGCAATTACGAGCTGGACTATGAGCTGTGTCTGGTGACCAATATGACCACCGAAATCAAGACGCAGTTGTCGACGGATTTGGAGGTTGGTTTGGCCCATGCTTTGAAGGAGCACCTCAGCGGTATCTTCTCCGACTATGCCCACGACATTGACCTGTCGTTCTACGATACGGAGGGTGCCATGCCACGTTTGCAGCACTATCAACACATCATGGATGCCCCCCGGCAGCGCTATACGCTCTATCTGCCTATGCCTCAGTATATGCACCTTGCCGTAGCCAACGTGGAAGACAACCCCGTGGTGGGTCTCAATGGGGACGGGTTCTGCCCTCAGTCGAGTCTCTCTACCGTCATCGGCAGTTCTGCTGCTGACACCATCGCCTCGCATACCACAGGACTGTTTACAGCCCGCCAGCCCATGACGCTGTTTGAAGGTGTCGGCCAGCCGTTCCATGTCCCTCTCTATATGGCCAACTGTGCCGCTGCACTGGTTATTGATCCTCGTGGTCATGACATCAGTAGCCTGAAAGTATTCTCTACGGGCTTCGCCTCACAGTTTAATATCTGCGACAGCACCTATGTGTTTGCTGCTCACGACCCCATTGTGAGAACTCAGCAGGTGCGTGCCGAAGACAGTCACGAGGTCTGTTACTGTTCGGTGATGTTCCCTTCTCGCGAACCTTCTACTGTCAATATGACGCGTAGCGTTGTCGAGACCACGGAACCTTTTATGGGGGAAGACAGTGACGGGCCAGTGTGGAAATTCATCACCTATATCACCAGGGCTGATGGCAGTGTCACTCAGACCGTCATTGGTATCCGTAAATCCATACGCGCTGGCCAACTGATGATTTTCAAAGGCTATGTCACAGACGACGGTGCCGTACAGACAGATGACCATACCGTTGGTGTCAGTGTAACGCTTGACTGGAACAACGGTGGAAGTCATGATGTACCACTATAATATATATAATGTACGCGTGCGCAATGACTGACATCAAAAATATCCTTTATTCTCTACTGTTCGGCATGGTGATGGTATCATGCTCTTTTGTAGATGATAAAGCTGATGACCCCTATTGCCAGCAGGTAGCCCAACAGGTTGACCTGTTAGTGAGTGTTGGCAATAAGGCTTCCATGCCCCGTCGGGTGTCAGCCACCGCCAGCCGTAGAGCTCCCGAGTTCTCAACAATGGACTTGATGGTGGCTATACCTTTCCGCACCAACGGAGTAAATGTGACAGCAAGCGACGACCCGCTGATAGACCTCGTGGGTGCAAACGAAAGCAATCTGGCGAAAAAGTACGATGCAGAGAAATACAACACCTACTACGTGAATACCTGCCACCTGATGACAGGTACAGACCGTATGCTGGTATATGGAAAGGCGACAAAGCCATCGACCACTAACCCTGCCGTATATGGTGAACTGAGCCCACTGCCTACCGTTCGCAAGAAGACTGCTGACATCCAGTTTAGCCTGACCTCTATCCGTGAATCTACGGAAGCACACGCAGATGCCACAGCTTTGGCAAACTATATGACCACTATTGCCAACACCACAGGTTGGAGCACGACAGACGACTCAACACTGAAGAGCTATTATCTGGACTTCATCCGTATGGGTTCGGAAGGTGCTGGACTGATGAGTGGTGCAGCAGCTAATATCAAGGCATTCGTAGCCGCACTCAGGGCTCTGCTGGAAACAAAAGGCGATGCCCTCAGCTCCGCTATCATCGCAAATATTGATGGTACAAACATAAGCACCAACACCTACCCACGCTCCCTCGGACTGCCTGACGGAGCAGCAGTTATCCGATGGACAGGCAACAAGTTTGAGGTTCGCACCACCACCACTACGCTCGATAACATCAATGGTATCAACCGTTATACCTATCCTGCAGAACTGATGTTCTTTGTAGATAGTCCCATACGCACCTCAGCAGAAGAGGTGAAGAAAAAAACCTACCAGGAAAATACCCAAACTTGGGATGCTTTCCTGGATACATACTACAACGGCTCCAATGCCGTCAATACAAATACGAAGGCGGTAGCCGTAGAAAATCCCATCCAGTATGGTGTTGGCAGACTGGATCTTACACTGACCACCATGAGTACCACGCTGAAGGATGCCAAAGACGTAGTAGTCGCCAATGCCGACATGGAACACCTGCCCCTGAAAGGCGTGATTATCGGTGGTCAGCATACCGTGGGCCACAACATGAAGCCACGGGGAGAACAAACTGATGTCGATGGATGCTTCATCTACGAGACCCATATCAAACCCGACAATAGCATCAGCACACTGGTGCTGCAGTCGTACAACGACGAGAAGGTGCCCGTCATCCTGGAACTGGAGAACAAGACAGGAAATGCCTTTACGGGTAAAGACGGCATCGTGTACCCCGATACGCGGTTCTACCTCATAGCCCTCATCGACCCAGCCGACAAGAAAGAAGAAGGCAAGGACTACACCTACCGTGTGTTCACGCAGGACTATACGACCACCATGTCGATGAGCATTGCCTCGCTCGCCAATGCCTACACCAGCATGCCCGACCTGCTGGCACCACGCTTGGAGGTAGGCGTACAGGTGGTGACAAAATGGATACAAGCCACCACGACGAATGTAGAATTATAGAAAAGACAACATGTTGAATCATAGACATATACCATACCTGACATGGCTTTTGAGCGGCATGATGCTGCTGATGATAGCCGCCTGCAATTCCTCGGACGACGGGGGAGGACAGGAGGGTGGCACGGACAAGAAGCCCGCGATGCTGGCGATATATGTCTATGCTCCAGAACAAGCGGCAGCCGCACAGCAAAAAGCCGCACAAACCCGTGCCAATGAAGGCGAGGTGGACGTCATCAGCGCTGCTGAGCGGGAAATCAAGAGCCTGCAGCTGTGGATATACGAACACATATCGGGCAACTATGTCGGTTATGTCAGTACGGAAGAAGTAACATCACTGAACACAGGCGAAGGCGTTACCTACCAGATACCCGTCAGCGATGACTTCGCATCCAGAAAACCCAGCGTGGATGTTTATGTACACGCCAATGTCAAAGCCAACAACTGCGGTGTGGGCACTTTGAACGAAGAGACGAGCCGTGCAGCCTTGATGACAGGAGCCATCATTACTGGTCACTTCGGACTCGGACTGGGCAACCTGCAGATGACCATACCTTCTGATGGACTGCCCATGGCAGGCAAGCTGACTATGCAGCCTGTGGTGGGCGAAGCCCCCGCCCTGCGTGTGGGAGACTTGAGTCAGGTATCTACCGTCCAGTTGACCCGCGCCGTGTCGAAGCTGCGCTTTGTCTTTGCCAAGACGACAGGCCAGCCTACGGTACGCATTACCAGCATCAAGATAGACGCAGGAATGATTCCCGAAGTGGAGTATCTGTTCGACACGACACAGCCCTTGACCTATAATACTACAGCAGGTGAACTGCTGTTAACGGACATCGAAGACATTGCTGCAACGGCAGACCCGACTGCATACCTCTATTATAACCAGGAGGCCCAGAAATACGAGAACCTGATCAATGAGGCTGCCAGTTTAGAGCCCCCAGAGGTAACCGTTCGCGGTCCCATCTATCTGCGTGAGAGCGACAAGCAACTGACAGGAACCATCAGTTATACCATTGGTGGTGGAGAACTTCAGACCGCCACCTTCACGATGCAGCAGGCAGGTGACTTCAGCCGCAACCACACTTGGATCGTCTATGCCTACTATGCCGGTACTGGCGGTTTGCAGGTGCAGACCATCTACGTCAAAAACTGGGAGAATAGAACCATCGATCATGATTTGAATAATTGGTAGTTACAATGAGAGTTAAGAAGGAAATTATCTGTATCCTGCTCATGGCTGTAGCCATGCTGCTAAGCGCCTGTTCCTCGGACAGTACCGAAGCACAGGCGGTTACTACGGGCGAAGAAACACCCGTAGGCAGCCAGATACAAGTGAAAGCCTATGCCACCTATTATACCGAGAAGGAAGCACCCCGTCGTGCGCCCACAGGCTTTACCGCCTACACTCCCGACAAGGTAACGGAGATGGGTATGTATACACTGAAGGCTGATGACTCGGCACCCTATACCGAGCAACGCTTGAGGTTTTCAAACACCAGGTGGTTTGCGTATTTCGATGTGCAGCCACAAAAGGACTATACCGTCTATGGCTATATGCCCAAGGCAGAAGGTGTGACCAGCAGTCTTACAACCATCAACGGCGCTACCCTGACCATCAACGGTATCAAACCTGTGACTGCAGATGACGTCTGCATCATCACGGGTGTCAAGAATACGGAGACGGGTCTGAGGGAAGGTCAGTTCGGCTGGCGTGTGGAGAATGCCAACGACAACTTCGACATGTATCTGCTGATGGACCACCTCTATGCATCGGTGAACTTCAGCCTGAAAATACATGAGACCTATGCCCAGTTGCGTACCATCAAGTTGAAGACCATGACGCTGAGCGTCAACAAGGCCAGCGTTAACGTCACAGCAACGCTGACCCATAACACGGCAGGTCAGAGCCCTATTACAGGTGCGGTCACATACGATATGACTGATGGCACCTACGCGGCAGAGATCTTCAACCTCACTGTAGGTCAGGAGCTTAGCAGCGTAACACCACTAGACATCAGTGCCTGTTTTGCTCCCGCCCTGTCCAACGACCTGACGCTGGTCAGCACCTACGACGTGTACGACAGCCAGGGCAATCTGATACGTGCCGACTGCACGGCCACCAACAAGATACCTAACCTCGCTGCCAATCGCGGGCAAAGGATACAGATCAACATGATAGTCAATCCGACCTATCTGTATGTGATGTCGGATAAGGACCTG
>JAEEGG010016055.1_pt1 | contig 15609 bp, 11 predicted proteins | sample 9134161 | NCBI WGS metagenome assembly JAEEGG01 (sample SAMN16246543, study PRJNA631951) | gut metagenome | biome: gut microbiome; feature: rumen; material: CR-attached | host: Bos | place: Iran: Karaj | collected 2018-10
CGCCAGCCAGCACGCTGCTGATGGTCACCGTGCCGTCGCCGTCGTCGAAGGTGATGGACAGCGGCTCGTAGCTGGCCTTGGGCGACGTGACTGTCAGCAGCCAGCGGCCCTGTTTGTCAGTTTTGGCGGTGGCACGCTGTTCAGACCACGACGTGGTGGCAGTGACCTTCTTGCCGGGCTTGGCCCAGCCCCACAGCCTTACGTCCGACTGTTGCTGGATAATCATGTTGTCGCTCACCAGATGGTGCAGGCGAACCTTGGCCTGCGTGCTGACGGTGGCCACCGCCAGTAAGGCGGTGCAGAGTAGTCTTATGTTCATAATAATTACTGTTTTAAGGTTATATCTCTTATCTATTATTATCTTTTATCTCTTACCTCACCCTACCGTGCCTTCGAGCGATACGCTGAGCAGCTTCTGGGCCTCAACGGCAAACTCCATGGGCAGCTTTTGCAGCACCTCCTTGGCATAGCCGTTGACGATGAGGCCCACGGCCTGTTCGGTGGGTATGCCGCGCTGGTTGCAGTAGAACAGCTGGTCCTCGCTGATCTTGCTCGTGGTGGCCTCGTGCTCGAAAATGGCCGTGTCGTTGTGGACGTCCATATAGGGGAAGGTGTGCGCCCCGCAGTTGCTGCCCAACAGTAGCGAGTCGCAGCTGGAATAGTTGCGGGCATTGTCAGCCGTCGATGCCGCCCGCACCAGTCCACGGTATGAGTTTTGCGAGTGACCGGCGGAGATACCCTTAGAAATAATGGTACTCTTGGTGTTCTTGCCGATATGTATCATCTTCGTGCCCGTATCGGCCTCCTGATAGTTGTTGGTGACAGCCACCGAATAGAACTCGGCGGTGCTGTCATCGCCACGCAGGATGCACGAGGGGTATTTCCACGTAATGGCCGATCCAGTCTCTACCTGCGTCCATGACAGCTTGGAGCCAGTGCCGCGCAGGTCGCCACGCTTGGTCACCAGATTCAGCACACCACCCCTGCCGTTCTCATCGCCAGGATACCAGTTCTGGACGGTAGAATACTTGACCTCTGCCCTATCCATCACGATAATCTCCACGATGGCGGCGTGCAGCTGGTTCTCGTCACGCATGGGGGCGGTACACCCTTCAAGGTACGAGACGTAGCTGTCGTCGTCGGCCACGATGAGCGTGCGCTCAAATTGTCCCGTATTGCGGGCATTGATGCGGAAATAAGAACTTAGCTCCATCGGACAGCGTACGCCCCTGGGGATATACACGAAGGAGCCATCGCTGAATACAGCACTGTTGAGGGCGGCAAAGAAATTGTCGCGGTAGGGAACGACAGTACCGAGGTACTGGCGCACTAAGTCGCCATGTTCCTTGATGGCCTCGCCGATAGAGCAGAAGATGACGCCTTTTTCGCGGAGCTTCTCCTTGAACGTTGTCTTAACGCTCACGCTGTCCATGATGGCATCGACAGCCGTGTTGCCGCTGAGGGCCAGCCGTTCCTCCAGGGGGATGCCCAGCTTGTCGAACGTCTTTTCCAGTTCGGGGTCGATGCCGGCGGGGGAACCGCCGGACACACTACCCTGCCCTTTCTTCGCTGTGGGGTCGGCATAGTAGCTGATAGCCTGGTAGTCGATGGGCGGCACATGGACGTGGCCCCATGTCGGCTCCGTCTGCTCCTTCCAATAGCGGAAGGCCTTCAGGCGGAAGTCCAGCATCCATTCCGGCTCACCCTTCTTGGCAGAGATGAGCCTGACGACGTCCTCGCTGAGACCGACGGGTATGATTTCGGTATGCACATCCGTGGTGAAGCCGAACTCATATTTCTGTTCAGCCACCTGACGGACAAACTCATTCTTCTTTTCTTCCATTCACTTCTTGTATTTAATGGCAAGCATCGTCAGGTCGTCGCTCTGTTCGGCATCGCCGACAAAGGCATGGACAGCCTCCGTCATCTGGCTGATAAGCGTCGAGGGGATATTCTCTCCCTCAGCCAGCAGATGCTCGGCTACCTCGATGATGCGCTCGTTGCCAAACTGTGCGTGGCGGATGTCCTCTGCCTCGTTGAGTCCGTCGGTAAAGAGGAAGATGACGGTCTGCGGGTCGATGACAACCTCCTGCGACGTGTATTCCCAGTCCGGCATAATGCCAAGGGGCAGGTTCGGGTCGCAAGGCAACAGGCCCACTCCACGGCCTGTCAGCAGCGGAGCGTCGTGGCCGGCATTGCTATAGCGCATCAGGCCGGTCTTCAGGTCGAGCACACCGGCAAAGAACGTCACAAACATACTCGCCTCGTTGTTCTCCACCAAGGCTTCGTTCAGCGTGGCCACTATCCGGCTCGGCTCCGACTCATGCGTCGACACGTTACGGAACAGCGAACGCGTGACGGCCATCACCAACGAGGCCGGCACGCCCTTGCCCGACACGTCGCCGATGCAGAAGAAGAGCTGATCGTCGTGGATATAGAAGTCGAAGAGGTCGCCGCCCACGTCCTTCGCCGGATTCAGCGAACCGGCAATGTCAATATCGCTACGGTCCGGGTAGGGCGGGAAGATCTTCGGCAGCATCGACATCTGGATGTCGTGGGCTACCTTCAACTCGTTCTCGATGGCGGCCTTCGAGGCCGTTGTCGCCTTCAGCTCCTCGACATATTTTGTCAGCGACTCCTCCATGTGCTCGAAGGAGTCACGCAGCATGCGTATCTCGTCGTTGTGCTTGATGGTGGGCAGCTGCGTATCGAAATGTCCCTTCGCCACCTCGTTGGCTGAAGTGGCCAGCTGGTGCAAGGGCTTGGCAGTCTTCTTGATGAGGTAGCGGCCCATGAAGTAGACAACTAGGAGGCTGATGGCTATGAGGAGGAGCAGGACGATGCCCACCACGACGGCCAGCAACTTCACATCTATTGCTGGGACAACGATGGCCATCGACCAGTCTGTATGCTCTATCGGGGCATAAAGCATATACACAGAATGTCCTCCGAGGGTCAGGTCGCCATCAGAATCCGAGTCATCAGGATAACAGCCTTTTTTGCCCTCCAGCATTCTTCGACACAAATAGTCGTCGAGGGTGTCGGCAGTGGCCTCCGTCTCCTTGAGGAAGTTGTCTCTCAGGACATGACTATCGTCGTAATGGGCGATGTAGGTACCGTCACCGTCGATAATAAAGCTGTAGGTCTTGCCATACCTTTTATCTATATTTTTGTATTCCTCCTGGTCAGGCTTGACAGTAAGCGTGTCACCGTAGACTACCAGCTTCATGTGCTTCAGAATGTTAGAAAGCCACTCCAACGACACGTCGGCACCCAGCACGGCCACCGTCCGTCCCTGCTTATCGTGGATAGGCGCCAGATAGGACACCAGAGGCGTGATGGTGTCGTTGCCTTCAAAGAACGGTTTGGACCAGCGGCCTTTCTCCGTCTCCAAAACCTCCGTAAACCACTTGGCTTTCAGGTAGTCGTGGTCGGCATCGCCAATATTCTGCAAGGCTATCTGGCCGCTGTCCCTCTTGACGGCGTATGGACAGAACCACCGACCCTTCTGGGGATAGTAGCCATCAACAAAACTGATGCCGCAGCTTCGGATGTGGGGGTTGAGACTGACAATACGCTCCATCAGCACAAACAAACGGTCAGGCTGGCCAAGGCTCTCCTCTATCTCAGGCACATGGTTGGTGGTTCCCACGTACACATCGGAGAGCACTCGCCTCACCTTCTGGACGGATGCTTTCAACGTGTTCTCAAGACTGTCAAGCTGCAGTTCCTCCACCAGACTACTTGACAGTTCGTAGATAAGGTATGAGGAAAAGCCCATGACAATGAGCAGCATGAGCATAATCCGACCCGTCAGCCGTTGGGCAAACGACCGTATCTTTTTGCGCTTCCTACCCATTCTTAAAGCTTCTGCTCCACCTCTATCTCGGTAAAGGTCTCGATGATGTCACCGACCTGGATGTCGTTGAAGTTGACAAGCGAGATACCGCACTCCAAGCCCGCGGCCACCTCCTTGGCGTCATCCTTGTAGCGCTTCAGGGCATCGATGGCGGCAGTGTGTACGACGATACCGTCGCGTACCACACGGGCCTTGTCCTTGTTGTGAACCTTGCCCTCGGTGACAAGACCACCGGCCACGGTGCCGACCTTCGAGATCTTGAACACCTGCTTGACCTCGATCTCGCCGGTGACAATCTCCTTCTTCACCTTGTCGAGCATGCCCTGCATGGTGGACTTCACCTCGTCGATGGCATCGTAGATAATCGAGTAGGTGTTGATCTCCACGCCTTCGCGCTCGGCCAGACGGCGGGCGTCGGCAGAGGGACGTACCTGGAAACCGACAATGATGGCTTCCGAGGCAGAGGCCAGCATGACGTCGTTCTCTGAAATCTGACCCACGGCCTTCGAGATGACGTTGACCTGCACCTTCTCGGTCGAGAGCTTGATGAACGAGTCGCTGAGAGCCTCGATACTACCGTCGGTATCGCCCTTGACGATGATGTTCAGCTCGTGGAACTCACCCAAAGCGATACGGTGCGACAGCTCGTCGAGTCCGATCTTCGTAGTGGTACGCAGCGACTGTTCGCGCTGCAGCTGGATGCGCTTGTTGGCTATCTCGCGGGCCTCCTGCTCCGTCTCCATCACGTGGAAGGAATCGCCGGCAGTAGGAGCACCGTTCAGTCCGAGGATGATGGCTGGCTCTGCGGGACCAGCCTTCTCGATGCGCTGGTTACGCTCGTTGAACATAGCCTTCACCCTACCCCACGCAGTACCGGCGATGACGACATCACCCACCTTCAGCGTGCCGTTCGACACCAGCACGGTGGATACATAGCCACGGCCCTTGTCGAGCGACGACTCAATGATGCTACCCGTCGCCTTGCGGTTGGGGTTGGCCTTCAGGTCGAGCATCTCTGCCTCGAGCAGTACTTTCTCCAGCAGTTCATAGACACCGATACCCTTCTTGGCAGAGATTTCCTGACACTGGTACTTACCGCCCCAGTCCTCCACGAGGAGGTTCATGCCAGCCAAGTCCTCTTTGATTTTCTCAGGGTTGGCACCGGGCTTGTCTATCTTGTTGATAGCAAACACCATCGGCACGTTGGCAGCCTGTGCGTGGGCGATGGCCTCCTTGGTGGTAGGCATGACGCTGTCGTCGGCAGCCACGATGATGATGGCAATATCGGTCACCTGCGCACCACGGGCACGCATGGCAGTGAACGCCTCGTGACCAGGGGTGTCGAGGAAGGTGATGCTGTGGCCATCCTTCAGCTTCACGTTGTAGGCACCGATGTGCTGCGTGATGCCGCCTGCCTCACCGGCAATGACGTTGGTGTTGCGGATATGGTCGAGCAACGATGTCTTACCATGGTCGACGTGACCCATGACGGTGACAATGGGGGCGCGGGTGACGAGATCGTTCTCGTCGTCCTCCTCCTCGGTGATGGCGTTCTGTACCTCGGCACTGACGTACTCGGTGGTGAAGCCGAACTCGTCGGCCACGATGTTGATAGTCTCGGCATCCAGGCGCTGGTTGATAGACACCATGATACCGATGCTCATGCAGGTACCGATGACCTGGTTGACGCCCACGTTCATCATGGTAGCCAGCTCCGACACGGTGACGAACTCCGTCAGCTTGAGCACCTTGCTCTGTGCTGCCTCGGCGGCCATCTCCTCGCTCATGCGCTCCTGTACGGCGTCACGCTTCTCGCGGCGGTACTTGGCACCCTTCTTGTTCTGGCTCTTCGAAGTCAGACGGGCCAGTGTCTCCTTCACCTGGCGTGCCACAGCCTCATCGTCAACCTCCAACGGCTTGACGGGTCGGTTCTTGTTCTTGTTCTTCTTGCCGCCCTGCTGGTTCTGCTGCTGTTGCTGCTGGTTCTTCTTGTTCTTTTCGTTCTTCTCATTTTTGCTGGCCTGCTTGGCGGCAGCCTCGATGTCCACCTTGCCCTGACGGATGCGCTCGCGCTTCTTGCGCTCGCCGGCAGCCTTCTCCTCACGCTCCTTGCGACGCTCCTCCTTCGACTTCTTCTTGGGGCGCGTGCTCTGGTTCAGCGTCGACAGGTCAATCTTGCCCAGCACGTTCAGCTGTGGGGCGTTCTGTGCCAACTTGGCATCACCGGGAGTCTTGGCCAGCTCTACACGGGGAGCCTCATTGACTGTTGCTTCCTCCTCAACTTCAGCCACTTCTTCCTCTTCGGCAGCTTCGTCGTCGTTATCGTCAGCAACCTCAACTTCGATTTCCTCCGGTTCTGGCTTGTCCTCAGGTTCCGGCTCGGCAACGGGCTTCTGCTCCTGGCTGACGGCAGCAGCCACGGGAGCCTGCTGTGGCTCGGGCTTTTCCTCCTCCACCACAACGGGGTCGGCCATACGCTCAGGTTCCTTCTTCGGCTCCTCAGCAACGGCAGGCTTGGCCTTGCCGACACTGTCGAGGTCGATCTTGCCCAACGGTTTAAACTGGGGACGCTGTTCCAACAGGTCCTCAGCCTTGGTGACCTTAGGCTCTGCCTTCTTCTCCTTGGGCTTCTTGGGGAACAGCTGGTCGGCCTGTGTCTTGACAGCCTTGTCGGTGCTGAAGGCATCGACCAGCGCATTGTATTGCTGGTCCGATATCTTGGTGTTGGTCGATACGTCATCCCTCACCTCGCCCAGCTCGGTCTTCTTCTTTAGGAAATCAACTGCCGTTTGAAGTCCTATATTCAGCTCTGATAATACTTTATTTAATCTTACTCCCATTCTTTCAATTCTTAATTCTTAATGCTTAATGCTTAATTACTATCTTCTCTCTGTATCTTAATGCTTAATGCCCTCAAATGCTTATTGCCTGATGCTTGACTCGGCACAAACCTAATTAAGCATTAAGCATTAAGCATTAAGCATTATTCAAACTCTGCCTTGAGTACCTCCAGCACATGGTCGACAGTCTCCTCTTCCAGGTCAGCCTTCTCGATGAGCATCTCACGCGGAGCGTTCAGCACGGCCTTGGCGGTGTCGAGGCCGATTGCCTTGATGGAGTCGATGATCCACTGGTCGATCTCGTCGGCAAACTCGTCGAGGTAGATGTCCTCGTCGGCCTCACCCTCGTTGACAACACGGAAGACATCGATGGTATACTCCGTCAGCATGGAGGCCAGCTTGATGTTGAGGCCGCCCTTACCGATGGCCAGCGACACTTCTTCAGGCTGCAGGTACACCTCGGCCTTGTGCTCCTCCGGGTTCAACGTGATGCTCGTCACCTTGGCGGGCGACAGGGCGCGCTGGATGAACAGCGACGTGTTGTTCGAGAAGTTGATGACGTCGATGTTCTCGTTGCACATCTCACGCACGATGCCATGAACGCGGCTGCCCTTCACGCCGACGCAGGCTCCTACGGGGTCGATGCGGTCGTCGTAGCTCTCGACGGCAATCTTGGCACGCTCACCCGGCATGCGGGCAATGCGGCGGATGGTGATGAGACCATCCTGAATCTCAGGAACCTCGGCCTCAATGAGACGCTCCAGGAACAGGTTGCTGGTACGCGAGAGAATGATACGCGGATTGTTGTTCTCGTTCTGTACCTCCTTGACGATGGCGCGGATGGTCTCACCCTTACGGTAGTTGTCGGCAGGTATCTGCTCCGACTTCGGCAGGTGCAACTCATTACCCTCGTCGTCGATGAGCAGCACCTCACGCTTCCACATCTGGTACACCTCGGCAGACACGATCTGTCCCACCTTATCCTTGTACTTGTTGTACAGCGAGTCGTGCTCCAGCTCCAGGATCTTGGAGGCCAGGGTCTGGCGCAGGTTAAGAATGGCACGGCGGCCGAACTTCTGGAAGTCCACCTCCTCTGACACCTCTTCGCCCACCTCGTAGTCAGGCTCAATCTTCTGTGCCTCGGTCAGCGAGATCTCCTTGTTCTCGTCCTTCACCTCGCCATCCTCCACAACGATGCGGTTGCGGTGGATCTCGAAGTCGCCCTTGTCGGGGTTTACAATCACGTCGAAGTTCTCGTCCGAGCCAAACAACTTGGCGATGACGTTGCGGAAGCTCTCCTCCAGCACGCTCACCAGTGTCGTGCGGTCAATGTTTTTTGTCTCTTTAAATTCCTGAAAGGTCTCTATCATCGACGGACCCTTCGAAGTCTTTTTTGCCATAGTTTCTTTATTTTATTTTTTCGATATTTCGGTATTTCGACATTTCGATATTTCGTCGTTGCGTCATTTCGTGTCACTTGAAGTTCAGCACGTACTTGCAGTACTTCACCTCGGCAATGGCATAGGTCTTGTCAACCTCTACCAGCACGGGACGCTTCTTGCCCTCCTGATGCTGCTTCTCCTTGACGGTGACGGTGAAGTGCGTACCCTCGTCGTCCACATCCTTCAGGATGCCCTGCGTCTTCTTGCCGTCGGCAGCAAGCACCTCGACTTCCTTGCCAACGTGGTTGCGATACTGCTGCACCACCTTGAACGGCTGCCCGATGCCTGCCGAGCCGACTTCCAGCTCGTAGTCGCCCAGCTCGTCGCCTAGCTTCTCCTGCAGGTGGCGGCTCAGGTCGGCACAGTCCTCAATCCACACGCCGTCGGCGTGGTCAATCTCAATGACGATACGGTCGTCCGGCGTCATCTCTACGTCTACCAAGTAGTAGTCGCCCTTCTCGAGCCACTCGTCTACTGCTGTCTGAATAGTGTTCTTATCTATCATAAATATGTTTATTAATACAAGAATGAGAGGCTTCGTAAAGCCCCTCATTCCTCTGAACGCTGCAAAGGTACGCATTTTCTGTGATTCCTGCAAATAATTTGCGGAAAATATGCAAAAATTCGTAGATATTGTGTACCTTTGCAGGCTGAAACATGTTTCGCATAAAGAAATTAGACATATTCATCGTCAAGCAGTTCGGACTGCTGTTCTTTGCCACTTTCTTCATCTGCCAGTTTGTGCTGATGATGCAGTTCCTGTGGCGCTATGTCGACGATCTGATTGGTAAGGGACTGTCGATGGACGTGCTGGCACAGTTCTTCTGGTACATGGGTATCATGCTGATGCCGCAGGCCTTCCCGCTGGCCATCCTGCTGTCATCGCTCATCGCCTTCGGGAACCTGGGCGAGAGTTCCGAGCTGACAGCCATCAAGGCTGCCGGCATCTCACTGATGCAGACCATGCGGTCGCTCATCATCATCACCATCGCCATCTCGTGTATGTCGTTCTATTTCCAGGAGGTCGTCGGACCAAAGGCCTTCGTCTCGTTCCAACAGCTGCTGCTGTCGATGAAGCAGAAGAGTCCTGAACTGGAGATACCTGAGGGCATCTTCTACGACGGCATACCAAACTCAAACCTCTACGTACAGAAGAAGGACATGGAGACGGGTGTCCTCTACGGTATCATGATCTACCGCATGAACGGCGGCTACGAGGACGCTGCTGTCATCCTGGCCGACTCTGGGCGCATCCAGTCGACAGCTGAGAAGAAGCACCTGCTGCTGACACTGTACAGCGGCGAGTGGTTCGAGAATATGCGACAGTCGGGGCTGAACGTGTCAGCCAATGTACCGTACCGCCGCGAGACATTCTCGACAAAGAAGATACTGCTCGACTTCGACGACGGCTTCAACATGGCCGATGCCGGCGGCATCGCCTCCGACGCACGCTCGAAAGGGATGAGTCAGATACTGCACGACCTGGACAGTATCCGCGAGTTCAACGACTCCGTGGGTCATGCTTTCTATAACGAGGCTAAGGTCTATGCCTTCAACCTGTCGAAACTGGAGAAGAAGGACTCGCTGAAGTTAGTCAGCCAGGTAAAGCAGGTCGACTTTGACTCACTGTACGACAAGATGACGGGTGAGCAGAAACAGCAGGTGATGTCCGCTGCAACGAACGAGGCACGCTCCGTGTACAGTAGCCTTGACTTCAAGGGCGACTACTCAGCATACCTGAACCGCCAGGAACGCATGCACCAGATGGAGGCCATCAACAAGATCACACTGTCGCTGTCGTGCCTCATCTTCTTCTTTATCGGAGCACCATTAGGTGCCATCATCCGCAAGGGCGGTCTGGGCGTACCGGTCATCATATCAGTACTGGTGTTCATTGTGTTCTACATCCTCGACAGCACGGGGATGAAGATGGCCCGCGACGACAACTGGACGGTATGGTTCGGTAAGCTGTTAGGCACCGCCGTGCTCTCGCCCATCGCCATCTTCTTCACCTACAAAGCCAACAACGACTCGGTGGTGTTCAACATCGACCTGTACAAGAATATCCTGATGCGCATGTTAGGACTACGCATGAAACGGCCCACCATCGGCAAGGAGGTCATCATCAACGATCCCGATTACGCTTCCGACGCTACCACGCTGGCACGCATCACTCAGGAGGTGGACGAGTACATGCAGGAACACAACCTCAAGCGATGGCCCAACCCCGTCAAGGTGTTCTTCCGTCCTGGCGACGACCATGTCATCAGCCAGATTATCGAACAGTTGGAGGCCACCATCGACGACCTGTCGAACACGCGCGACCGTTTCATCCTGAACAACCTGAACACCTATCCCATCGTGGCCACCCATGCCCACACCAGACCCTTCGTGCGCAAATGGCTGAACATCGCCACAGGCATCATCCTGCCACTGGGACTGTTCTTCTACTTCCGCATGATACGTTTCCGCCTGCGCCTCCACCACGACCTGAAGGTCATCACCCGCGCTAATGTTGCCATTGTGGGGCGCATCAACTCCCATTATCAACAAAGTACACATTCTTCCCTCATATAATATAATAAGGTATATAGACAATGGAACCATTGAAACTCAATAGTATCGAAGAGGCACTGGCCGACTTCCGCGAAGGCAAATTCGTCATCGTGGTGGACGACGAGGACCGCGAAAACGAGGGCGACCTCATCTGTGCAGCAGAGAAGATTACGCCCGAGATGGTGAACTTCATGCTGAAGAACGCACGAGGAGTGCTGTGCGCCCCCGTCACTATCAGCCGCAGCATGGAGCTGGACCTGCCGCACCAAGTGCAGGACAACACATCGCTGCTCGGTACGCCATTCACTGTGACCATCGACAAGATAGAAGGATGCACGACAGGTGTCTCCGCCCACGACCGTGCCGCTACCATCCGAGCTTTGGCCGACCCCGCCTCCACGCCCAAGACCTTTGGACGGCCGGGCCACGTCAATCCACTGTACGCACAAGACAACGGTGTGCTGCGCCGTAGCGGCCATACCGAGGCAGCCATCGACCTGTGCAAGCTGACGGGACTATACCCTGCCGGCGCACTCATGGAAATCATGAACGACGACGGCACAATGGCCCGCCTGTCCGAGCTGCTGGACTTCGCCGCCAAGTACGATATGAAGGTCATTGCCATCAAGGACCTCATAGCATACCGCCTGCAAAAGGAGAGCATCGTCGAGAAGGGCGAGGAGGTCGACATGCCCACTGACTATGGCCACTTTCGGCTCATCCCCTTCCGCCAGAAGAGCAACGGCCTGGAGCACCTCGCACTCATCAAGGGCGAGTGGCGCGAGGACGAACCCATTCTGGTACGCGTCCACTCCAGTTGCATGACCGGCGACATACTCGGCTCGAAGCGATGCGACTGTGGCGAACAGCTGCACAAGGCCATGCAGATGATAGAACAGGAGGGCAAGGGTGTCATCGTCTATATGCAGCAGGAAGGCCGTGGCATCGGACTGATGAACAAGATAGCCGCCTACAAGTTGCAGGAGGAGGGCCTCGACACCGTCGACGCCAACGTTCACCTCGGCTTCAAGCCCGACGAGCGCGACTACGGCTGTGGCGCACAGATACTGCGCATGCTTGGTGTGCAGAAGATGCGACTAATGACCAACAATCCCGTGAAGCGCGTCGGACTAGAGGGCTATGGTCTTGAAATCGTTGAGAACGTTCCCATCGAGACCACGCCCAACGAGTATAACCTGCGCTACCTGCAGACAAAAAAGGAGCGTATGGGCCACACACTGCACCTGAAATGAAATAAAAAATAAGAAATAAGAAATAAAAACGCGCAATTATTCGTTTATGAATAATAAAATGCGTACTTTTGTAGGCGATTTAATTACAGAAAGCAAGAATTATGGCACAATTATCTGACCGTTTGCAACGATTAGCTCCGTCAGCAACACTGGCGATGTCACAGAAGAGTTCTGAAATGAAAGCCCAGGGTATCGACGTCATCAACATGAGTGTCGGCGAGCCAGACTTCAACACCCCTGACCATATCAAGAAGGCCGCCAAACTGGCTATCGACGAGAACTACTCACGCTACTCGCCAGTACCCGGCTATCCTAACTTGCGGCAGGCCATAGCCCGCAAACTGGAACGCGAGAACCAACTACACTACCAGCCGTCAGAGATACTGGTGTCGAATGGTGCCAAGCAGAGTGTCACCAACACCATCATGGCACTCATCAACCCCGCCGACGAGGTTATTATCCCTGCTCCTTACTGGGTAAGCTATCCACAGATGGTGAAGCTGGCCGGTGGAACGCCTGTCATCGTGGAGGCTGGTTTTGAGCAGAACTTCAAGATGACAGCTGCACAACTGGAAGCCGCCATCACTCCCAAGACACGCCTGCTCATACTCTGCTCGCCGAGCAATCCTACGGGCAGTGTCTACAACAAGGAGGAGCTAGAGAGTCTGGCCAAAGTCATCCTCAGCCATGAAGACCTCTTTGTGCTTGCAGACGAAATCTACGAGCATATCAACTACGTAGGCCACCACGAGAGCATTGCCCAGTTTGCTGGCATGAAGGAGCGTGCCATCATCGTCAACGGCGTGTCAAAGGCCTACGCCATGACTGGCTGGCGTATCGGTTACATCGCCGCACCGGAATGGATTGTCAAGGGATGCAACAAACTACAGGGACAATACACCAGCGGACCATGCTCCGTCAGCCAGATGGCTGCGCTGGCCGCATACGTCGAGAGCCAGCAGTGCGTCGAAGAGATGCGGCAGGCCTTTGAGCGCCGCCGTGACCTTATCGTACGTCTGGCCAAGGACATCCCCGGCCTTGAGGTCAACGTGCCGGAGGGTGCCTTCTACCTCTTCCCCAAGTGCAGCAGCTTCTTCGGCAAGCAGAGTGTGGTTGACGGTTCCCCCGTCAACAATTCCACCGACTTCGCCATGTACCTGCTGGAGAAGGCCCACGTCGCAACAGTCGGCGGCGATGCCTTCGGAGCCCCCGATTGTTTCCGCATGAGCTATGCCACAAGTGACGAAAATATTGTCGAAGCAATGCGTCGTATTAAGGACGCTTTGGCTCAATTACGATAAAAATTGAGAAATATCAAGTTAAAAATTCCTAATTAGGCGGTTAGTACAAGCTAATTTGCTAACTTTGCCGAACATTGCGAATATAGAATACACAACAAACATCATTTATTTAATAACTAAAAAATTAAATTCAAACATTTATGGCAACAACAACAAAGGCTGCAGCCCCAGCCAAAAAATCGGGCTTCGGTGGCGTTAAGGCCGCATGGATCATTCTCCTCGTCTGCGCTTGCGCTGGTTACGGTGTATGGTATTTCGTCATGGGTGACCCTGACAACTTCGTCGGTGGCGACCGCAGCGGACACCCCGCCAACCTGCTTGGAACAGTGTATAAGGGAGGTTTCGTCGTAGGTCTGATTCTCACCCTGCTCTTCACCGTTATCTGCCTTGGTATCGAGCGCTTCCTCGCTATCAAGTCTGCCTCTGGCAAGATGAACCTCGCCAAGTTCACCGCTCAGGTGAAGGCTGCCATCAAGGACCAGAAGTTTGACGAGGCCAAGGCTCTCTGCAACAAGATGCAGGGTTCTGTAGCTAACGTCGTGCTGGCTTCCATCAACATGTATCAGTCTGTAGAGAATGACGACCACCTGAAGAAGGCTGCCAAGATCGCTAAGATCCAGCAGGCTCACGAGGAGGCTACCCAGCTGGAGATGCCTACCCTTCAGATGAACATGCCTATGGTTGCTACCATCGTGTCTCTCGGTACGCTGACCGCTCTGTTCGGTACGGTGCTCGGTATGATCGGATCGTTCCAGGCTCTGTCTGCCGGTGGTGGTGCTGACTCTATGGCTCTGTCTGCCGGTATTTCTGAGGCTCTTGTGAACACGGCTTCTGGTATTTTGACCTCTTGGGTTGCTACCGTTGTTTACAACTTCTTCTCAAACAAGATCGACAAGCTGACTTACGCTCTCGATGAGATTGGTTTCACTATCGCAGCTACATACGATTCTAACCACAACGAGGCTTAATTTTCAGTCCATTCATTTAAAACCCTTAATACCGTTTTAGAATGGCTAAAATTAAGATACAGAAAAAGGACATCTGGATTGACATGACCCCCATGTCAGACGTGATGACGCTGCTTCTGTGCTTCTTCATGTTGACATCAACATTCCTGACGCCAGAACCAGTACAGGTCAACACGCCGAGTTCAGTGTCTGAGGTAAAGATTCCCGAGCAGGACGTGCTCAGCATTCTGGTAACACCAGAGGGCCGCGTCTTCATGGGAACCGAAAACAAGAACAACATGCAGGCCATGTTGGATGCCATGCTGGACAAGTTCAGCGTGACGCTCAACGCCAACCAGGTCAAGCACTTCCGCGAGGATGCTATGGTGGGAGCCTCCATGTCACAGCTTGCCGCCTACCTCAGTCTCGAACCCGAGAAGATGGGTGAAGCCATCCAGAAGCTCGGCCTGCCGCTCGACAGTATCAGCGGAGGCAAGAGCGAGTTCCAGGAGTGGGTCACAGCTGCCCGCAATGCGAACCCTGACATCAAGCTCGCCATCAAGTGCGACTCGAAGACTCCATACTCTTCTATCAAGAGGCTGATGTCAGAGCTTCAGGACATGAACGAGAACCGTTTCCAGCTCATTACGAACCTCGATGTCAAACGTTTAAACTAACAGTACTATGGCAAAAAAGAATCTATCCAAACAGAAGAAGATGGATACCCGCGTGAACTTCACGCCGATGGTAGACATGATGATGCTTCTGATTACCTTCTTCATGCTGTGTACTACGCTGGCCAAGCCGCAGGCAATGCCGCTGACCATGCCGTCGAACGAAGACACGAAGCAGATGAATGAGGACCAGAAGCAGGTTACGAAAGCTTCTCATACCATTACACTCTATCTGGGTGCCAACGACAAAGTTTGGTACATTGCCGGTCTGCCCAACTACGACGATCCGTCGTGCGTCAAACAGACCACCTACGGTAAGGATGGTATCGAGAAAGTGCTCAACGAGCACACTACTGAGGAGGGCGTCAACCCCGTGGCTATCATCAAGCTGGCCAAGAAGGAACTGGACGCCAAGATGAATGCGTACAACTCTAAGATGACGGAAGAGCAGTATCAGGAGGAGCTTAAGAAACTGAAGAAGGGTGAGCTTCCTAACGGCGAAAAGGTGCCGACACTGACTGTCATTATCCGCCCGCTGGCCACTGCAACCTTTGAGAACATGGTGGCAGCCCTCGACGAGATGCTGATCAGCAATATCAGCAAGTACGTGATTGATGACATCGACAAGATGCCCGACGATGACAAGGCGCTCATCGAGAAGGCTGGCGTCAAATGATAAACCTCTAAAATGGAAATAGACTATGGCAAAAATAGATCTTATTGACAATGGCTGGGTC
>JAEEGG010016057.1_pt1 | contig 15607 bp, 13 predicted proteins | sample 9134161 | NCBI WGS metagenome assembly JAEEGG01 (sample SAMN16246543, study PRJNA631951) | gut metagenome | biome: gut microbiome; feature: rumen; material: CR-attached | host: Bos | place: Iran: Karaj | collected 2018-10
CGCATAGCGGATGAGTCCGCCGAACACAGGCGACCGCCACACCCATTTGTTGGTCACCATCACCACGCGCGGCGACAGGGCCAGCATCGACAGTATGTCCATAAACGACTGATGGTTGGCGATGACAACGGCGGGGCGATTGAAAACTGTGCTGTCAACGAGCCGTTTGCTGTACCGCACCTGTCGCGACACAGCAAAAACAAATCGGCACGCCAGGTTCATCAGTCGGCAGATGAGCCGCCGCTTCCATATCCGCCTGACGGGCACCAAATACATCACGAAAGTGAGCAGCCGCAACACAATGCAACTCAGCACAAAGGCGCCGAAGCCGATGAAGGTCAGCAGCACGTCGGCCACGGTGTACGGCATATTGCCCTTTGCGGCGGGGTTGGCTATGAAGAAGTTGAAGATGATGGGCTGAATGGTGAAGGCCACAAGCACCACAGCCAGCATTCCGAACACCGAAAGCAGCGAAATGGACTGAAGCGCAGGATGTTGCGCGAACACCAGCGCGCCCATTCCCACCACAATGGTGAATGCAGAGCAGAAAATGGCTGTTTTGTGCGAGTCAAGTGTCTGACGGCCAGTGCGATACTTGCTCTGAAGCCCGTCCATTATGAATATGCTGAAATCGTCGCCAATGCCGAATATGAAGGTCGAAATAATGATGTTGATGATGTTGAACTCGATACCGAACAGTCCCATCATTCCCAAAATGATGAACCAACTGATGAGCATCGGCAGAAAACTCATCAGCGTGAGTTCGAGCCGACCGAACGAGATGAGTAACGCAAAGAAAATCAGGAACGAAGATGTGAACAGAATCCAATTGAAGTCGTCGTTCACAGCGTCAATCCATTGGCCAGTGAAGAAGGCACGGTCGAAAATCACCATATCGCGGCTGTCGCTCATCAGGCTGTAAACCTGCTGTTTGCAAGTGTCGGCCAAGCGCACTTGCGTGATGAGCATCTTTGAGTTGTCTGACGGCACCTGCCATTCCTGCATCAGCGTTCCGAACGGACCATCGGTGCGGCTCAGGTCGACGGGCTCGAAATCGCCGTCGAACCATCGGTGGAAACTGCTGAAGGCGCTGGCTTTGAAGTGATAACGCTCGGCTTCGCTCTGCAGCGATTCGTTCAGAATCTGGCGGCGTTCCGTTGTCCAGAAATCGCGCCACAGCGCAATGCGCCGCCGTTGCTCGCTGGGGCTCACCACAAATCGGCTGGCCGATGCGTAGTCGCGAATCAGCCCCGCCTGCCGCAGGCTGTCGAGTCGGGCGTTGATGCGGTTGTAGACGGTCAGCACCGAATCGTCGGTGGGGGCCACGCTCACAAACATCACCGTCTTCTCATCGCCGTCGTAGTACGATTCCAACTTCTCACGGGCCGCCTTCAGGTGCTCGGGCTCGTAGTACATATCCATCAGGCTGCTGTTGAAGCGCACGTGGCCCGCGGTGAAGCAACTCACCACAATCACAACCAGCAGCGCGCCCACCAGCCAGCGGTTCCGCTCGTAGTGGTAGGCGTTGATTTTTTCGATGAGCCGCAGCATCCGTCCGCGTTTCACATCGGCCTGACCTTTAAGGAAATGCGGAAGAAAAATCAGACAGAAAAGCGTGGTTCCGATGAGCGTGAGCGATGCAAAAAGACCGAAATCGCGCAGCAGCGCCGACGATGTGAAAACCAGCGCAAAAAAGGCGCCGATGGTGGTGAAACTTCCCACTGTGAGCGGGTAGGCCAGTTCGTCGATGAGTTGCTCGACGGTGCGCACGTGGTTCTGGTGCGCCAGCATATGGATTGAGTAACTCAACGCAATGCCGATGACCGCCGCGCCCGCCCCGATGGCTATCGACGAGATTTCGCCTTTCAGCAGAGCGATGAGCGCCAGTGCGAAAAGGCAGCCGAAAAGTGCGGGAACGATTATCAGCGGAACGGTTCGTTTGCGTTTGAAAATGAGCGAGATGAACACCACAATCACAATTAGCGCCACGATTGAAGTCAGCGCCGTGTCGTTCTTGATTTGCCGCGCGTTGTAGACGCTCACCGACGCCCCACCGAAATACTCGGTTTTGACGCCCGTGTGCATCTTGTTCATTTTGTTGATGTTATCTTCGATGATGGTTACAAGTCCTTCGTTCTCACCGATGCGCCCCATATTGTATTTTGGCGTCAGCACCATCATCAAGGTCGATGTGTCGGCGGTGAACAGGTAACTGTCAACCACCACGTTGTCCGATTCTATCTCGAAATCTTGCAGATTCTCAAGTGTTTGCAGACCCATTCCCATCGGGTCGCGCAAGATGAACTGCCGCGAGCCCACGCCGATGGGCGACACCAGGTTCTGGTAGTTCTGGCGCATCCGACTGGCAATGCCGTCGCGGGTGATGATGGTGTCGAGTCGCACGTAATCGCTGTCAGTCAGGAAGATGGGTAGATGCGCATAGACGAAATCGCTTACGCCGCCAATCATCTGGTTGTCGATGCGCAGCAGAATGCCGTTCAGGTAGTCGGCGGCTTCGGTCTGCAGAATTTGCTCAAGTTCTTCGGCTGCTTGAATCAGACTGTCGGCAGGCTCGTCCGCACGCGGTGAGAAGAGTACCACAATCTTATCCTTAACGTTCAGATTCTGAAATACTTCGGCAGTCTTGTCGTTGTCGCCCGCCGCAGGAAAAAAGTCGGTTACGTTCTGCCTGAAACTGATTCGCGACACAGCCACGGCCATCAGCGCAACACTGACCGCCAAAAAACTGTAGAACAGCACTTTGCGGTGCTCGAAAAAGTGATAGAGACCTATGAATATTTTGCTCATTGCTTGTGTGCCCCGTTTGGGAAAATCTTCAAAAGAATTTTCGGCAAATGTAACCAATTAGGTATGATAAGCGAATTGTTTGTGGGGGGGGAAATCTTTTTATTGTTTTTCATCCAATTCATCAATCAAATAACTGTAAACATAACCTGATGATTGAAAGTAAAGTCCTGTTTTAGGGTCATTCAGTTTCTCGAAAAGGCGCGAAGTGTAAACTGCATCGAATGCTTCTTGCAATTCAAGGTTGCGTTCGTCCATTAGTCGGGCTATCATATCCTTGACGATTTCCTCTTTCATATTTTGAAATTCGGCTTGCGTGACGTTCATAGTTTGATGAGTTTGTCAACAGCCTGCTGCGTGCAGAAGGCATATTGGAAGGTGATACCTTTTATGTACTGAATTCGTCGAAGAAATTCGTCGAAAGTGATGTAGCCTTGTTTGAAACGTGTGATTTGCGCACCTATGCGGTCATTTGCTATCGGGCCATAAACTATGTCGAAATCGTGAAGCGTCAGACCGTTAGGTTCTGTTCGATGGTCGTATACAAAATGCGCCCACTCTACGGTGTAATCATCAAAACGCTTGCAACGTAACTGCTGAAAGAGCGCATCGTCAAATTCATAGGCATTGATGACAGGAGCAGCGTCTTCGATGTCGGCTTTGAATTGGGCCATCTCCATTGCCTGCTCAAAATCGACAGAGAGATAGAAGGCTCGGCCAAAATCTTTGTTGGGCTTCGATTTTGAAAGTTCGATGTGTTGAATGTCGGTGGTGGAGCCGTGGTAGAGTTTCATAAAATTCCCCCTTTCCGTTGGCAATACGATTGCAGAGTCTCGATGTTTTCACTGACCGAGAGAGTATGCATTATGCCGTAGTGCTTATCGCACAAAGCAAGTGCTCCATACTGATTCAGATAACGGTAGGCTTGCGCTTCTGACACTTTGTTGCGGGCAGCAAATTCCGCCACAAGCAGAACGATATACTCTATTTTGTCAATTACGGCTGTTGACATATCTCGTTGTGTTTTATGTGTTTTGCACAATGCTCTATCGCATAGGTCGACAATTTGTCGGCTAAAAAACAACTGCAAGATTGTAATTTTTTTTCAATTATAACGCTTTAAGCGAAACAGCACCAGATTACTTCGCCATCTTCTTCCTTCTGAACACCGTCAGCAGCCCCAGCGCAACCGCGCCCACAACCACACTGCACAGGGCCGCAAACACAATGCTTCCGACAATGTACGGCAGCAGCGAGTGCTTGACGCTTTCGAGCGTGATGTTGCTTAAAGTCAACTCTATAGGCACTTGCAGAACCTTGCAACCAGTGTAGTAACTGCCGTAAATCAGGAACGGCAGCATTGGCGGAATACTGATATTCGATGCTACAAGTGTCAGTATCTTATTGAGTTTCAATAAATGGGCAATGGCAAAAGCAACAATCATCTGATAGCCCCAAATTGGAATGATGCCCATAAAAATGCCCAGCATTATGGCTGCCGTCAGCCGTGCGTTTGAGTCGGGCGAGTGGGTTATGTTGTTGTCGATGAAGCGTTTGATGTTCTCGCGCGTGAATTTTCGGCAGAAGTTGCGCGGATAAATCCACAGCAAGGCAATCAGCACCAGAATGGTGTTCAATATGCTGATGCGTGTGAAGTCGCGGCCAGGGCGGAAGTGCGAAACGCGCTCACCTTCAGGCGGATAATAGACGTGCACGGGAATATTCCTGACTGCAATGCCGCCCCACGACGCAAAAACCAGCGCTTCCAACTCAAACTCGTATTTGGCTGTGTAGTAGCGTTTTTCAACATTCATCAGTTGAATCGGGTAGAGCCTGTAGCCCGATTGCGTGTCGGGCAAGTTGACGCCCGTTTCCAAACGGAACCAGAAATTCGAGAATTTGTTGGCGAAGGTGTTTTTGCCAGGCATATTGTCGGCCTGAATGTTACGCGAGCCAACAAGCAGATTGTCAGGCGTCTGCTCAATCTCGTTGACAAATGTCGGGATGTCCGACGCAAAGTGCTGCCCGTCGCTGTCGATGGTGATGGCATAGCGGAACCCCGCCGCTTTGGCACGGCACAGGCCGTTTTTCAAGGCCGTTCCCTTGCCGCTGTTGCGTTCGTGAGTCAGAATCTCAATGCTATCTATCTTGCTTAAAATCTGCGCAGTGTCATCAGTCGAGCCATCGTTGACAACAATAATGTGGTTGGCGTATTGTTTCACATCGGCCACAACCTGCCCAATGGTCTTGCAGTTATTGTAAGTTGGGATGACAACCACAATTCCGAGCCTGTCGAGCGCCGCGCGCCAGTCGATATTGTTTTCACTCTGATTCATTGCGGGCAAAGGTAATTATTTTTGGGTGTTAGGAATTGGGGATAATATTTACATTTGTGATGCGTCAGTTGTTTGCCGTGCGAAAGCATTATGGCTGTCAACTCGCTTGAAAAACAAATAGATAATGATTGTAAAAGATTCTAAAATTCAGTTTAAAACGCCTGCCGAAATCAAGGCTTTTCAGGAAGCACGGCTCGCCGAAGCGTTAGCCTACTTGCAGGCGCACTCGAAATTCTACCAACGGATGTTCGCCGATAACCATATCGACATCAGCAAGATACGCACCATTGAAGACTTGCGGCAGATTCCCGTAACCACCAAAACCGACCTTCAACTGCACAACGATGAGTTCCTGTGCGTTGACAAGGCCGATGTCATCGACTATGTAACCACTTCAGGCACAATGGGTAACCCCGTAACTTTCGCCTTGACAAATAACGACCTCGACCGTCTGGCTTACAACGAGTATCTGTCGTTCACTACGGCTGGGCTCACCCGCAACGACATTATGCAGGAAATGGTCACCATCGACCGCCGTTTTATGGCTGGCCTGGCTTACTTCCTTGGCTGCCGTGAAGTTGGAATGGGCGTTTCGCGCGTTGGCAACGGAATTCCCGAACTGCAGTGGGACACCATCAACCGCATTCACCCGACGTGCTGTATGTGCGTGCCTTCGTTCCTGGTAAAACTGGCCGATTTTGCCGAGAAAAACGGCATCGACCATCATAAATCGAGCCTGAAAAAGTGCATTTGCATTGGCGAAGCGCTATACAAACCCGATGGAACCTACACCACACTCGGCCAGCGCATCAACGAGAAGTGGCCCGAACTGAAACTGCACACCACGTACGCATCAACCGAGATGCAGTCGTCGTTCACCGACTGCGACCAGTACAATGGCGGACACGTGCAGCCCGAACTCATCATTGTTGAGTTCCTCGATGAGAACAACCAACCAGTGGCCGACGACGAGCCAGGTGAGGTCACCATCACATCGCTTGGCGTTGAAGGTATGCCGCTGTTGCGATTCAAGACGGGCGATGTTTGCTACCACTACAACGAGCCGTGCAAATGCGGCCGCAACACAATGCGCCTGAGTTCGGTAATTGGGCGCAAGGGACAGATGATAAAATACAAAGGCACAACACTTTATCCGCCCGCATTGTTCGACATCTTGGACGGTATTCACGATGTGAAGAACTACGTGGTTGAAGTGTTCACCAACGAACTTGGCACCGATGACATCAAGGTGCGCATTGGCTCAACGCGTTCCGACGACGCTTACGCGAAGGAAATCAAGGATATTTTCCGCTCGAAGGTGCGTGTGGCGCCGTCCATCAGTTTCGAGTCGCCAGAGTACATCAACAAACTGCTCTACCCCGAAATGAGCCGCAAACCCGTGAAGTTCTATGATTTACGGTGAGTTTTAAGTTATAAGTTTTTGAAGTTTTAAGTTTTAGGAGTTTTAAGTTATAAGTTTTTAGGCATAAGTGGGGACGTCACATTGTGGCGTCCGCAAACGTAGGGACACACTGTGTGTGTCCGAAACAATGTAGGGACGTGGCGCGCCGCGTCCGAATAAAAAATTCGTTTAATCTGTTTAATTTGGTGATATGAAAAAGATTCTGTTCTCGTTAGCATTGGCAGCCATTTGTTTTTCGGCTGCAGCACAAAAGAAATCAAGTCCGCTGGCTGGTTTGGGCAGCATGACTTTCTATGGCATTGATTTCTCGCGGGGCCGTGTTTATGGTGCGGCTGATGAGCCCGAAAAGTTGCGCAAAGCGTTCGGCGACATCAATATGCTGTTCATTATGGAGCCAGAGAAATACGATGTGGCCAAGTTTGTTGGCAAGCCGATGAACGACATTCGCATCGACGCTGTCACCAATATGAACGACACCATCCCGTTGGATTCCATCAAGACGGTGGTGAAAGGGCACACAATTGGCGATTCGGCTATTGTGCAGACTGTTAAGGATTTGTGCATTGTGAGTTACAACCACGGAATGGGTCTGGTGATGATTATGGAAACTCTCGACAAGCCTGCCGAACTGGGCACTTTTGTGTTTGTTTTGTTCGATATCGACACCCGTAACGTAATAAGTCACTGGAAGTTAAGCGGCGAGCCTGGCGGTTTCGGGCTGCGCAACTATTGGGCTCACTCGGTTTACGAGGCGCTTGAAAAGGTGAAGACTTACAAGGAGTAGGATGCAGTATACGTGTGGCTTTATGCAAAATGAAAAGGAGCAAACTTATTACACTAATCGTATTATTGATTATTTCAACAACGGGGTTTTCGATAGAAAACAGTCCGATTAATGATACATTGTTATATTTTGAATTTGATATTCGAAGTAATACCAACAACCCTATAGTTGTTAGTGGGTTAAGCAAAAATTTTGATTACTCTAAACTTTCAAAAGCGAGTTTAGATGGTTTTATTGCAAGTTTTTATAAACAAGGTCATTTCGTGCCGAGTTTTCTTGTTTATGATGAAGTAATTAATGAATGTGCCAAAATAACTGGTGACAGTACCTTGATAAGGTATGTTGGGCAAGGTCAAAAGTTAATGAATTTGATTGCGGGAAACGGACAAGAAATAGAGATTGTTTTAGAAACAGGAGAAACTGTTTTTGTAAAAATCACTGAAATATCTGGCACTTTTTTACATTTTAGTAAAGGCAATATTAAATTTCCTTCTCTGTCAAATGAGCCTTCTTTAGATGGGATTGAAGAAATTCTAAACATTTATGTACCAGTCGAGATAACATCTTATAAAAAACTATCGCGTAAATGTGTTAAAGAAATGTTTATGTCTGAATAATTCGGTTTACGAACCGCTTGAAAACGTGAAGACTTACAAGGAGTAAAAAATCGCTACACTTCTAGCGCGGCTTCTATTTCCCTTATTAATCCGGGAATAGTTGTATGGTCCATTATAAAATCGAATTCCAACTTCCCAGTAAACATTGGGTTAATCAATTTTGAATGGACTTTTATTTGCCCATCCCCTTGTAAATCGATTTGCATAATGAAGCGTTCCTCTAATGGATTGAAAGCGACAAAAGATTTCCATTCTTTGTTGTATATCTTTTGAAGGCATTTTTTCATATTCAAAAAATCAAACTCTTCAGCATCCAAAGAGGTTTGAGCTTTGAAAAATTCAAAATCAATATACAAGTCAAAAACAACTCTTTTTAAATCATCATCAAACATCAATTTGATATTATCGAACTTAATAATATCAGTGCCTTGATTGTTTTTAAATGATATTTTCTTTGGCATTATCGTTTGATTTATAGAATATTAACTATTGTTGCCAATTTTAGTGAGTATTTTGCGAGTCGCAAAAATGTAACAAAACAGAGTCTCAATGTCTTTTGCTCTGTATATTAATATTTTAACTCGCTAAAACTTATAAGTAAACGCAACACCGAACAACTGTCCGTTGTTGGCCAGGAAGTTGAATTTGTCAGAGGTGCGCTTGTCGGATTCGATTTTTGTCCACAAGTAGTTGACGCTCAGTACATCGGAGAAAACATCAAGGTCCCAGCGGTCGTTGATTTCGTAGGTGACTAACGGCAGCAGTTGCAGGTTGATGGTGTGCTCATCGTCGGCAAAACCGAACAACGACGAGGCCTCGAGCCCGAAATAGAACTTACCGACATTGGCAAAGGTGTAGTTGGCATACGGCCCCACAGCCCAAACCGACTCTTTTTCAGTGCGCTCTTCGCCCACTGACTGGGTGGTTTTGCTGTGCGAATACTCGAACATGGCGCCAAACTCCCAGTCGCCAAACACGTAGCCCACCGACGGGCAAACCTCGAAACCAGCAGTCTTCCACAGGTCGTCGCCGTCAATCTTCTCGGTGGATGATGACAAACTGAGGCTTCCGCTAACCACAAACTGAGCGTTGGCCTGCATGGTCAGCACCATAATGGCTGCGGCAAAAATTGTTGATGCAAAAAACAGGTTCTTCATTTGTTCAATTTTTTATTGCTAACCGATTCTATCAGATTAAAACCGAAAAAAATATCTGTTAAAATCGGGTTGAATCGGTTAGAGCGAATTTCCTAACTCTTAACTTCTGCCCCTTTCTTCGGGAAAAGTAGCGAGAGCACAATGCTCAGCGTGATGATTCCCAGAATGACGTAGAGCGAGTGCACCGAACTGAAGCCAATCTCGTCGAGCCAGTGGTGCAGCAGCAGTTTGGCGCCCACAAAGAGCAGCAGCACAGCAACGCCCTGCTTCAGGTAGCAGAACTTGTCCACTGCGCCCGCAAGCATAAAGAACATCGACCGCAGTCCGATGATGGCGAAAATGTTCGAGAAGAACACCACATAAGGATCGCAAGTAACTGAGAATATGGCAGGTATGCTGTCGAAAGCAAAAATCAGGTCGGTGAACTCAATGGTTATCACCACAATGAGCAGCGGTGTGATGTAGAGTTTGTGCTTGCGGTCGCGGATGAAGAAACGGCCGTTGACATAGCGCGGATAGACGCTGAAATGCTTCGACAGGAACTTCACCAACTTATGGTCGCGCGGGTCGGCGTTGGTATTGTCCTCTTCTTTCTTGAAGAACATTTTCACGCCCATGTAAGCCAGATAGACGCCGAAAACAAGCAGAATCCAGTTGAACTTCTGAATGAGCGTTGAGCCCAGGAAGATGAATGTGAACCGCAGGACGATGGCGCCCATAATTCCCCAGAAAAGCACAGATTTGTAATCTTTCTTGCGCACTCCGAAGCCCGTGAGCAGCATCAGCATCACAAAAAGGTTGTCGATGGAGAGCGTCTCCTCAATCAGGTATCCCGAAAGGAAATCGATTGACATGCTGTGCTGATACTGACTGATGGCCGACTCGATGGTGAGTCCGTTGGCCATAGCCTGCTCGAGCGGCAACCCGTCGTACTTGAAACTCAGGCCGTATTTCTGCGTCACGTGCAGCAGTTCGTCGAACGAGTCGATGCCGTGGACCAGATGGCCGTCGAACCTGAGAAACAGGAAGAATCCGAGCGCCAGCGTCACCCACACCACCGTCCACACCGAAGCCTCTTTGATGCTTACCACGTGGTGTCCGCGCCCTACGCACAGAAGGTCGAACATCAGCACACCCATTATAAAGGCTATGAATATCAGCAGAAAAATGTTGTCCATAATTTGAAATTGTGTTTTTAAAAGTGCCGCAAGTTTAAGAAAAATTTAGCGAATCGGCTAATGAAAGAATCTATACACACATATCTTCCATTTATTTAATTTGTTAAATCAGTGATAAGTAAAAAACTAGTTGTACAAGGAAATTTTCTTTCTTTGTAAAGAAAATCTATTCTGATGAGAACAATAACGATTGCTATCCTTTTACTCTATTTTTTAATATCTCTATAGGCAAAATAAGACTTAGCCAAAATCCACTGATCCAGTTAATATCTCAATAGGCAAAATAAAACGGCAACTATGAAAAAATATAGATTCATTCTCATACCTATTCTGTTCATACCTATCTTTTTTTTATGGGATTATGCATTAACTCACCATTGTTTTAATGTATATTACTATATAAATCAGAATCTTATAAGGACTGATGAAAAGATCGTGGAGAAACTAAGTTCAATCAGTGATTATAAATTACTTTATAAAAGTCATAACGATTGGTCAAGTTATAAAGTTGAATTGAGCCAAAATCAAAAGGCGAATTTTTTAACAGAATATGATTCTACAGAAAATGCCACTATAATAGTTTTCGGCGGATATTCTCTATCGAAAAACGAAGAAATTCACGTATATGATTGTTATATATGGAATTTTTGGAAAACTTATGAGCGGCAGTATCTTTTTGAGAAGAACATTCTTGATAAAATAGGGTTGGAATACAAAAAGGATTTGAGCAATACGATAGATTATTGGGGGCAGTTTATATTCAATAGTCAATGGTTTATTTATCTAATAATCATATTCTTCCCGTCAATATCAAAATTGTTTGGTAAAATCAAGCAAATGGTTTCTCAAAAAAAGCAATGACAGACACAACTATTACACCAACGGAATGAAGAAACTTGCTTTGTCATATTTGGTTTTTCTGATTGTAATTAGTTTCTCATACGACGCCAACGGCAACCAAACCTCAGCGCCCAACGGCCTCACCATCACCTACAACTCTATAAACCAGCCGCAGCAAGTGAAGAGCGGCAGCACCGTTAAGCACAAGTTCGCCTATCTTGTCGATGGTCGCAAATTGCACTTTATAAGCGACCCGGCCAACGACGGTGGACTTGCCTACATTGGTTCCTCGGTATTCAAAATATACCGCGGCAAATACGATGGTTTTGAAAGCACAAGTTTCAGTGCCGGGCGCATTGTGCGCAGTGGCAGCAGTTACGCTGTTCAGTACCACATCACCGACCACCTCGGCTCAGTGCGCATGGTACTCAACCAAAGTATGACTGTTATTGAGCAGAATGATTACTACCCATTCGGTATGCGGCGTTCTATTTCTTCTTCTACCACTAATCGTTATCATTATAATGGCAAAGAGGATATTTCTGCCACAGCCACATCTGACTACGGCGCACGCCAGTACTCGGCTGAGTTCTGCCAGTGGATGCAGGTGGATCCGTTGGCGGAGAAATACTATTCAAACTCGCCGTATGGCTTGTGTGTGGGGAATCCGATAGGGAATGTGGATTTGGATGGTAGAGATTGGATTAAGGCTGTGTATAATGGAGAAGCATTCTACTATTACGATGCAAATGTTCATTCTGACGATGATGTTAAAAGACTCTACTATAATAGTGATAATAAAGAAGTAAGGAATTACTATTATATAGAATACGTTGGAGAAACAGGTTCATACTGTTCTGAAGCTGATGGCGCATTTGAATTCTATTCCGACGGAACATACTCTCGTAATGGTACTAAGCAAAGTTCCGAATATTCAAATGATGGAAGCTTGCATGTTGGAAGTTCAGAAAATACAAAACCACATGGTGGCAAACCAAATAATAATTGGTATGGCAACTACTTGGGACCTAACAACCCACACGTCAATTCTGATCCAAGCAGTCCATATTCTTACGCCATTCCACCAATTGACGATCTTGATTATGCTGCATTCCAGCATGATAAAGGATATGATCTGCATGGTGCCGCAGGAAGATTGGATGCTATTACAAATCTAAATGTAGTAAATTCCGACTGGAATTTGGCATATAGTTGTTTTAATATCTCAGATGACGGATCTTCAAGAAAGCGATCTTGGGCAAAAAAGACTGGAATAGCATTTTTTTCTATTGCCTTAGATAAGGAACGCGTGAGATGGACCAGACAACTTTTGAAACCAAAAAAATAAAGCGATTGGAAACTGGATTTTGTTCGATTTATAGATTATAAAATCCAATCATAATCACCTTATAAATAGATGTTTAAAACAGTTAGAAGGATGAAACGACATATAATATTTAGTTGCATTTTATTGTCATATGTTTTTTTGTCAAATTTCTTATGGTTATTACTACCTAGACATAATCCATATATAAATGTACAATATGAGGTTGAAATGGATAGCGTAAGTTTGAATCAAATGTTCTATAATTTGGCAAATGTGAAATTTGAATCTGTTTTAAAAGAAAAAAAAGACACTTTTTGGGAGGATCTTGAACCACAAAAAGAAAAAGGAAATTTTAAATTTTGGGTAAATCATAATAAAATAGAAATTTATTCGTGCGTAAGAAACAATGGAGTTGTATGGCTGACAAATGTAGAATATACGGAACCGAATTGCAGGTCTTTTTGGGAATTTTTATTCAGCGATGGCTATTACCAACACGATTACATAGTATGGCGAGCCTTTGAGAAAGAAGTTTTAGACGAACTTGATTTAAAATACAAAAAAAAATGGGTACATCTGCTACACACTTGGTATGCTGAATGGTTTTTCAGGAACCAGCTGTATATAATGGGCTTGGCTATACTCATATATTTATTGTGTTCTATAATCAGAAATAAAAGGCAAAAAAAGGGATATGGAAATTTAGTTTTCTTATTCTGTTTGGGAACGATTGTCTTTTGGTCTGATATTTTACATAGGGTTGTGACTTATCCTTCACGTGATGATTGCTGGGGAGAGGTATGCTACGAGGTGGAAATGGACAGCGCCAAACTTGTCCCCATTTTTCACAAGTTGGCGAGCGACCGATATGAACTATTATTTTACGAAGGTCAACTATGGAAATCCCATATTCAATTATGGAATCCTGATAGAAAAGACAAATATTCATTTATTCCTTTAGACGATACTACATTATGGGTCAGTGCTGATATACATAACAAAGATGAGGCAGTCGGTGTATCAGAAATATATTTAAGTGGCGGAGAATTAATCGTCGGAAATCATTTTGCAATATGTAGCACCTTCGAAAAAGAAGTCTTAGACGAACTCAGTTTGAATTACAAAAAACATTTGGGTGCTATTGTATGCAATTGGTATCCTAGATGGTTTTTTCATAACCAATTGTATATCATAGGTATATCAGTTTTTGTCTATGTTTTGTGTTTGGTATTCAGAAAAAGAAAACAAACGAAAAGAGATTTAACTCTCCAATGAAAAATCTTATTCCAACAATATTGCTTTTGACCATGACGATGGCTGTGTGTGATGCGCAGACTATAACAAACACCAAGAACAGCATTGTTACCACGACACCAACCCAAAAATTGACATCAGCAAGCTCCGCCACTACAAGCAACTCCATTGTTCAGGTTGATTATTTCGACGGTCTGGGGCGCCCTGTGCAGAGCGTGCTGGTTAACGGGGCTCCGAATGGTGCCGATTTGGTCACAACACAAGTATATAACAACTATGGACTAGTTACCGAGGACTGGCTGCCGGCTCCTGCAACAGGCAACAACGGTGCGTTCTTAACCTTGAATACTTTCAAATCCAAATCAAATTCCGCCCATAATGACAACCGTGCCTACAACGAGACCCAATACGAACCTTCACCTTTGGCGCGGCCAACTGCCGTTTATTCTCCCGGAAAGGAGATGACCTCGCATCCGACCACCATAAAATACGCCACCAACCGTAATATGAGTGTAAAGAAATATGCAATGTCGGGCGATAAGATTGTGAGCAACGGCTATTACGCCGATGGTTCTCTGTTTGTGCAGATTGAGGCCGACCAAGATGGCTGCACCACCTATACTTTCACTGACAAAATGGGCAATGTGGTTTTAGTGCGCCGCAATGATGGCTCAAATAATTACGACACATACTACGTCTATAGCAACTATGACAGTTATATCAGACAGTACTACCACACAAAGCTTCGAGCCGTTATGCCGCCAGGATGCAATGAAAAAAAATATGAAAACGCCGCTTATATATATGAGTATGACAACAAATACCGATGCACATCAAAAAAAATACCTGGCGCCGAGAAGGAAATATACATTTACGACAATGCCAACCGAATAACTTTTTCGCAAGACGGCGAGCAGTTAAAGCGCGGCGTTTATACATATTACGTTTATGACCAATTCAGTCGCATTACCGCACAAGGTGAATGTCCCGATACCACAGGAAGCAACAAAACTGAGCTTATCAAGAACTACTATGATGACTATAATTTTATGGCCAATCCTAAATTCAGTGGTATGTCGAGAGGCTCGGCAAATACCGCAAAAGGCCTTAAAACCGGAGCCATAATCAGCGTTCTGGGTTCTTCCTCGGGCGTGCAATGCGAGGTTTACTCTTACGACTACCGCGGCCGGTTGGTGAAAACAATGGTGAAGGATGTGTATGGGATGGTGACAACATACACAACAACATATAATTTCTGCAATCAGGTTACCGAACAGAAAGAAGAATACAAGGCTCAGGGAATTACAAAAACAACCACCAACACCTACGATACCCAAGGCCGGCAGACAAAGGAGTACACAACTGTGGCTGTTTCCAACACCACCAAAGCCACAGCACAGGTTGAGTTTACTTACAACCCGGTTGGCAGGCTCAGCTCAAAGAAAATAGGCACAACTAGCATAAGTTATCTGTATAACACGCAAGGGCAATTACTTTCTGCAACAAGTACACCTTTTACCGAAAAACTCTATTACAACAACCACCCGGACTCTCGAACCAAGAAATATTTCAACGGCAACATCTCGGCAATTTACTGGAAGCACAGCAATCTTTCGGCAAACACCGCCCTTTATGAGTATGACAAACTGAACCGTCTGGTGAACAACACTATGCTATCAGGAGCGACATACACAGAGACAGGCTTCTCTTACAACGACAGGGGCGGCATTATGGGCTTCACACGAATGAACAACGGCCAGCCCACCAAATACACCTTAGCATACTCGGCCGACAACCATCTGACAACTGCACAAACCGACAAAGGCCTGTTCCGGAGTTTCTCATACGACGCCAACGGCAACCAAACCTCAGCGCCCAACGGCCTC
>JAEEGG010016061.1_pt1 | contig 15604 bp, 14 predicted proteins | sample 9134161 | NCBI WGS metagenome assembly JAEEGG01 (sample SAMN16246543, study PRJNA631951) | gut metagenome | biome: gut microbiome; feature: rumen; material: CR-attached | host: Bos | place: Iran: Karaj | collected 2018-10
ATATCCGCGGTAAGCAGGGAGGCAATGCATGAAGATGGCATCAGAATGAGCAACGCCCATAAGCTTGGAGTTGACCTGATAGTTCTTGAAGATCTCTACTCTCTGAGCCTTCTCTGCTTCCTGACCCATTGATGTCCATGTGTCAGTATAGATTACATCAGCGCCTTCAGCAGCTTCGAAAGGATCCTCTGTCATGACGATCTTGGAGCCTGTTACCTTTGCATCTTCCTTAGCTTCGTTAACATACTTGTCAGGGCATGTATATGCCTTGGGGCTTGCTACGGAGATATCCATGCCGGCCTTTGCACAAGCGTGGAGAAGGGAGTTAGCCATATTGTTTCCGTCGCCTAAGTAAGCCATCTTAAGACCCTTGAGGGCGCCCTTGTGTTCCTTGATCGTAAGGAGGTCAGCTAATACCTGTGTAGGGTGCTGATCGTCTGTAAGACCGTTGATTACAGGAACCTTGCCGTACTTTGCGAGGTCTTCGACATCCTGATGCTTGAATGTTCTGATCATGATGCCGTCAACCATTCCGGACAGAACGTTAGCTGTGTCATAGATAGTCTCGCCTCTGCCGATCTGGATGTCGTTGTTGCTCAGGAAAAGAGCCTGGCCGCCAAGCTGATACATACCGACTTCAAAGGAGACTCTTGTTCTTGTTGATGATTTTGTGAAGATCATAGCAAGGGACTTGCCCTTAAGAAGGTGGTGCTCGATACCGGCCTTGGTCTTAGCCTTAAGATCGATCGCTGTATCAAGAAGATAGTCAAGATCTTCAAAACTTACATCTCTGTGGAAATCTATATAATGCTTCATTGTAATTACTCCTTAATAGCCGATATGTTACTCTTTGTCGTCGTCGATCACGTCGATATCTGTCTTCTTGTCAGTAAGTCCTGCTTGATCGAGCTTGTCGATCTTTGCTGTACCTACAGCAGCTGCTTTGTCAGCAATCTGCTTCTTTGAAGGGAAGGCTTCCTTGAGCTTACCGAAAACACTCTTGGGTCCCTGTACATTCTTGAGGATCTTATCAAGCGCTTTGACGAACTGTCCTGCCTGAGCCTTGGTGATGATGAGAGGAGGTGCAAGCCTGATCGTTGATTTACCGATGGCGCTTACAAGGATTCCCATCGAGAAGAGCTGTTCACGCATTCCCTGGGCGGTAATGGTGTCATCGAACTCGATTCCGATAAGCAGGCCCTTGCCACTTACTGAACGGATGCAGTTGTATTTTGCCCTGAGCTTATTGAGCTTTTCGAAAAGATCTTCACTTACTTCCTTAACATTGTCGATGATGTTCTCTTCTTCGATTGCTTCAAGAACAGCATTGCCTGCAGCACAAGCTAAGGGGTTTCCGCCGAATGTGGAGCCGTGATCACCGGGCTTCATGCCTGTTGCAACCTCGTTTGTCGTGAGCATAGCGCCGATCGGAACACCGCCGCCCAAGCCCTTTGCGAGAGTCATGATATCAGGCTGAACACCATAGTTCTGATAGCAGAACATCTTGCCTGTACGTCCGATGCCTGTCTGAACCTCATCGATGATCAAGAGGATTCCCTTTTCGACACAGAGCTTCTTTACACCCTGGATGTATTCAAGATCTGCCGGATGAACACCGCTCTCACCCTGAACGAGCTCTAACATGATTGCTGCCGTCTTGGGGTTGACTGCCTCGATCAATGCGTCGATATCGTTATATGGAACATGAACAAAGCCGGGAAGATTAGGCTCAAAGGGCCTCTGGAATTTGGCCTGACCTGTAGCTGCTACTGTTCCCATGGTCCTTCCGTGGAAACTCATGTCAGCTGTGATGATCTCGTACTTGTTAATATCCTTATAGTAGAAATAACTTCTTGCAAGCTTGATAGCTGCTTCATTAGCCTCAGCGCCGGAATTGCAGAAGAAGACCTTATCTGCGAAGCTCGCACGGCAGAGCCTGTAAGCGAGTTCGGACTTCTGGGGAATGTAGTAGTAATTGCATGCGTGAATGAGGTTCTTAGCCTGCGTACAAACTGCGGCGGTAAGCTTGGGATGAGCATAACCTAAGCAGTTAACGGCGATACCGCCGATCATGTCCAGGTACTTGGTTCCGGTTGTATCATAGAGATAGCATCCCTTGCCCTTAACGAAGGCAACAGGGAGGAGGTTAAATACCTGAAGACAATAGTTTTTATCAAAATCCTGAATCAGGGCGAGATCATTTTCTATACTCATAATGTTCTTTCTTCTCCTTTACGATCATTGTGCCGATGCCGTTCTTGGTAAATGTCTCAAGAATAATAGAATGGGGAATTCTTCCATCTATTATGTGCGCTCTGTCGACACCTCGCAATACCGTATCAAGGCAGCCCTCGATCTTGGGGATCATGCCGCCCTTGATTATGCCCTCATCAACGAGATCCTTGATATCCTTCTGGTCCAATACGGGAATGATATAGTCGGAACCGTCTTCAAGTTTTTTAAGTACGCCGCCGACATCGGTAAGGGTAATGAGTTTTGAAGCTCCCAAAGCGACTGCAACTTCTGCTGCAACCGTGTCAGCGTTGATGTTATAGCTCTCGCCATCCTTGCCTACGCCGATTGGGGCGATAACGGGAATATACTCGTCGTTCGCGAGCATGGAGATGACTTTTGTGTTGATCTTCTTGATCTTTCCGACATAACCGATATCGATGGGGTTGCCCTCAGCATCCTCTGTCATCTTCTCGGCTTCGATAAGGTTGCCGTCGATTCCTGAGATACCGATAGCCTTTGCACCTTTTCCGCAAAGTGTTGATACGATATCCTTGTTGGTCTTACCGATAAGGACCATCTGGGCATAACCCATAGTCTCTTCATCCGTATATCTTAATCCGTTTACGAAGTGTGATTCCTTATTGACCTTATTAAGCATGTCGCTGATGTCAGGTCCGCCGCCATGAACGATGACCGGGTTGATGCCGATGTACTTAAGAAGCGTGATATCATCCATTACGGACTGCTTTAACTCTTCATTGATCATGGCATTTCCGCCGTACTTGATGACGAAGGTCTGGCCTCTCATCTTCCTGATGTAAGGAAGTGACTCGATGAGGATCGAAGCCCTGTCTACGTTATTCTTCATGTCTCCCGTGATAACGGGGTTTTCTTTCTGTCCTGCCATAATCAGATACCTCTTACGATATTCTTAAGTCCGGCTGTCTCTTCGAATCCGAACATTACGTTTGCTGCCTGAATTGCCTGAAGTGCTGCGCCTTTGCCCAGGTTGTCCTGTGCCGTAAACAGCTTGATGATGCCTGTATCAGGATCATAGACTCCGTTGACGTCAATGTAGTTGGAACCGGCTACTGCTTTAACATCAGGAAGAGTATTTCCTGAAAGGACTCTTACGAAAGTCTCATTCCTATAGTAATCCTTATATATTTCATTGATCTTCTCGGAAGATACATCTGAGAATGCCTTGGAAGGCTTAACATAAACTGTTGCAAGCATTCCGCGCTTGAACGGAGCCAGGTGGGGAGTGAATGTGACCTTGATATCACCGGATTTCTTTCCGGCAAGGAAAGAGCACTGCTCGGAGATCTCTGTGGTGTGACGGTGGCCTACTGCTCCGTAAGGCTTGAATGACTCATCTGTCTCGCAGAAAGCATATGCGAGATCTGCCTTTCTTCCTGCACCGCTGACTCCTGATGTGGCATCAATGATTATGGAATCTTCTTCGATAAGATGATTCTTAAGGAAAGGTGCAAGTGCTGTCAGCGAGCATGTCGGATAGCATCCGGGATTTGCCACGAGATTAGCGGTCTTAAGTTCTTCCCTGTAGATCTCAGGAAGACCATATACTGCAGTCTTAAGGAGATCAGGATTAGGATGTGTGAGCTTATAGGATTTCTCGTATGTTGCAAGATCCTTATATCTGAAGTCGCCGCTGTGATCGATTACTTTTGTTCCTGCCTTGAGAAGCTCTGGAACGATCTTTGCAGATACTCCGTGGGGAAGGGCAGTGATTACGAGATCCGAATCTTTTGCTACCTCTTCATAAGGAAGATCTTCGCACTCGTTGTCGACAATGCCTCTGAATTCAGGATAGATATCGGAATAGGGCTTGCCTGCAAAAGTCTGGCTTGTAAGATGGCGGAATCTGAAATAAGGATGTCCTGCAAAACCTCTTACGAGTTCTGCTCCGACGTATCCAGTGGATCCAATAATAGAAACATACTTTACAGATTCTTCGTTTGCCATTTTTAATGCCTCCGGTAAGAGTGGATAATCCCCACCCTGATGTTTGATTTATGCAATATAATGCATAAATATTCAAAAGTCAACAAATAAAACCTAAAAATAATTACATAAATATATTAGGCGCATCACTTCGCATATTATCGCAACTTTTAAGGTACGGTCCTGATATGCAGCTTTAAGTAATAGAAAAGTAATATAAATAAAGGTATTTTTGGCACTGAAAAGATAATTTGCACAATATAACTAAAGTCCGAAAATGCCCCAATTTACTTAATTTGCCTCTTTTTCTTGTACAACAATCACAAAATAGATTGAGGGCAATTGATAGTTTCACCAAGCAAAGGAAATTACTATGCCAAAATAGCATTACTTTTTTTGGGAATTGTGTCATATAGGAAAGACACCTGCGGTTTGTTACTATTCTCGTAGTTATCAAGCCCGCTTTGGGCGGGCACATTTTTGGAGGTTTGAAGTTATGGCAAGTTTATCTTTCCAGCATGTTTACAAGAAGTATGATGGCGGCGTTGTTGCTGTTTCAGATTTCAATCTTGATGTAGCAGATAAGGAATTCGTTATTCTCGTAGGTCCTTCAGGCTGCGGTAAGTCTACAACACTTCGTATGCTCGCAGGTCTTGAAGATATTTCAGAGGGTGAGATCTATATTGACGATCGTTGCGTAAACGACGTTCTCCCTAAGGACAGAGACATCGCAATGGTTTTCCAGAACTACGCTCTCTATCCTCATATGTCAGTTCGTGACAACATGGCTTTCGCTCTTAAGCTCAGAAAGATGCCTAAGGACGAGATCAACCGCCGTGTTCAGGAAGCAGCTAAGATCCTTGAGATCGAGCACCTCTTAGACAGAAAGCCTAAGGCTCTCTCCGGTGGTCAGCGTCAGAGAGTTGCTCTCGGCCGTGCTATCGTACGTGACCCTAAGGTCTTCCTCATGGACGAGCCTCTTTCAAACCTCGACGCTAAACTCCGTGTACAGATGCGTGTCGAGATCACAAAGCTCCACCACAGACTCAAGACAACATTCGTTTACGTTACACACGACCAGACAGAGGCTATGACCATGGGTACCAGAATCGTCGTTATGAAGGACGGTTTCATCCAGCAGGTTGACTCTCCTACGGAGCTCTATGACAACCCGGTCAACACATTCGTTGCAGGATTCATCGGAATGCCTCCTATGAACTTCATCAATGCTGTTATCAACGTTGAAGGTTCTGACGTATTCGTTTCTTTCGAGAACGTTACTATCAAGCTTCCTGAGAGATATGCAGTTGAGGAAGTTATGGACCGCGACGGTCAGGAAGTTATCTTCGGTGTAAGACCTGAGGCTATCACAGACGATATTACATATGTAACAGATCACCCTGAGTCTGCATTCACAGCTGACGTAGACGTCGTCGAAATGCTCGGTGCTGAGACATATCTCTACGTTACAGTTAACGGATCACTCCCGCTCACATGCCGCGTTGACCCTACAACATCACAGTCTGCAGTTGGTCAGGTTGTTGACCTCGCAGTTGACTCTAACCGTATCCACCTCTTCGACAAGGATACTGAGCAGAGCATCATTTCATAATAGAATTAATTCTAGAACCTCAAATAGAGACCGTGGATTCTTTGAAAAAAGGACCCACGGTCTCTTTTATGTGGCAAAAAGGAGACAAAAACGCGTATTGCTTGCACCTAAAAGCGAAAAATAATATCATTTATTGTAGCGTTTTAGGCGTTCATGTTGCTTTGCCCGTCCGGCGGAGCAGCGATGATTTCTTTAAGAGGTAGAAGCCATGGAAGAGATAAAGAAATGTATGCGTCAGGTAAAAACAATTATTTCCGCCAATTGCGGAGTAATTGACACGGCAGGCAAGATCTTGGCTGCAACGAATGATATCGGAGAAGAAGAGACCGATCCTTCTTTCAGAGCAGTCGTATCTTCGGATAATCTTTTCGCTTCCACGGCAGACAGAACTTATCTCAAGGTTTTTATCGGCGAACAGCTGAAATACATTTTATATATCGAGAGCACTGAACCGGATGCCAAGATAAACCTTCAGCTCATTGCCGAATGGATGAAGACCCTTGTTAAAGAAAAGGGTACGGATGCCGAGAAGGCAATATTTATCCGTAACGTATTATTGGATAACGAGATCAGAAGCGAAGTCCCGATGATCGCAAGAGGCTATAAGATCGATTGCAATGACCCTAGACTTGTACTGGTGGTAAGAACGGCTGCCGAGCAGAGCACAGAGGCATTTGAGATATTACAGAACCTTTATACCGATTCGGATATCGCGACCGTAATCTCCATGGACGATACAACGGCGATAGTCATCATCGACGCCCTTGAATCACAGGTCAGTGAGGAATCAAGAGACAGCTTTATCGAAGAGAATTCACAGTCTGTTCTGGCCTGCCTTACGTCTGAAGGCTGTAAGGCAAAGGTTGCCGTAGGTTCGGTCGTCGGTTCTTTCATGGATATAAGCAAATCTTATTCCGATGCCATGACGGCACTTAAAGTAAGTAAGATATTTGACGGTGATGCCGACCTCTCCAGATATGACAAGTTAGGACTGGGAAGACTGATCTACCAGCTCCCTAAGCCCCTTTGCGAGATGTTCATCAGGGAGGTATTCCCCAACGAGGCATTCAAGCAGCTTGACGAAGAAACAAGGACTACCATTGATACGTTCTTTGCTAATGATCTGAACGGTTCCGAGACCTCAAGAGAATTGTTCGTACACAGAAATACTCTGGTGTACAGGCTTGAGAAGGTTAAGACAAAGACAGGTCTTGACCTGAGAAAATTTGATGATGCGGTACTCTTTAAGATGGCGACGATGGTAAGGACATATATCGACTATCTTAACGATACCAATGACAATAAGATCAGGTAAGTAATTTGATAGATTTCATTAATGTAGAGAAAACATACAGATCGGGAGTCGAAGCTCTTAAGGGTGTCAACTTCACGATCGAAGACGGTGAATTCGTATTTATTATCGGAAAGTCCGGATCAGGCAAATCGACTTTGCTGAAATGCATTACCTGCGAAGAGACTCCGACATCCGGAAAAGTAACAATAGACAATTTTGACATTTCCCATATGAGCCGTGCTCTCGTGCCTGTTTTGCGCCGCAAGATAGGCATGATCTATCAGGATTTCCGTTTGATCGATACCAAGACGGTTGCTGAGAATGTTGCATTCGCAGGCGAGATCATAGGCGTACCCAAGCAGAGTCTCATGAATACCGTTCAGATCTGCTTATCGGTCGTAGGACTTAAGGATAAGGCTGACTGTTATCCGCAGGAGCTTTCCGGCGGTGAGCAGCAGAGGGTTGCCATTGCAAGAGCAATGGTCAACAACCCGAGCCTCATCGTTGCAGATGAGCCTACCGGAAACCTTGATCCTGAAACGTCTGAAGCCATTATGGCAATGCTACTCGAGATAAACAGAAACGGCGGAACCACTGTTCTCATCTGTACTCACGACAGCGCGATGGTTGACCGTATGAAGCAGAGAGTCATCGAGATAGAAGACGGTCTTATCACCAGAGACGAGAAGCAGAGCGGTTATAAAGGCGACCAGGCTGACCATGAAGCTTATATGCCTCAGCCTTCGAGAACTTCCGGGTATGGTGCCGGAGCAGTTGCGTTCGGTGACGATGAGGAATACAACGATAATTATGATGATCCGAACTATGAGCATGCAAATGAGGCTGCTCCTTCCGGCGGTCTTCTTTTCGGAGATGCGGCAAATAATGCTGAATCTTCTCCTGTCGTTGAAGTTACTGAACAGGCAGAAAACGTTGTTGAAGATGAGAGTGAACCCATAGAAGATCTTCCCGAAGAGGTCATCTCTGAAAAAAGTGATGTCACGGAGGAAGAGGTTTCTGAACCGGAGGTAATCGAGATCAATATTCCTGAGCCGGAGAATCCCGTATCGTTTGGCGATGAGGATAATGTTGCATCCCCCGTTGTTAATGATGAACCGGCCGGAAAAGCAGAACCAGCTTTTGAAGATCCTGATATAACATCTTCTGATGAAGTTGCTTTTCCAAGCAAAGAGACTGCGGGCGATCCCAAAGATCTGAAGCGTGAACAAAAACGCAGGGCAAGGGAAGAGAAGCTTGCCCAAAAGGAAGCAAAGCGCAGGGAAAAGCTTGATAAGAAGAAAAAGGCCAGAAGCACAAATGCAGAGCCTGAAGATGATATAGACATTTTCCCGGAGGATGAATAATGAGCATGAGAGCATTTTTCAATTCCATTAGGGAAGGATTCCGCGGAATAATCAGACATCCGCTCGTTACCATGGCATCCATCACCACGATCATGTTGATGCTTATAATCATGGGCGCTTTCTACATGTTCTCGGTCAACGCGAGAAGGATAATGACAAAGCTTTCCCAGAGACCGCCTATTGAGGTATACATGATGCTTCAGTGTACTGAAGAGCAAAGAGATTTTGTTGCAAATAAACTGGGCAGCAATCCGGATGTAATCGATTACACTCTGACTTCGCCTCTGGAGAATTATGAGAGTTTTAAGAGCAATCTCGGATCATCTTCTTCCATCCTGGACGATTTTGATTACAACATGTATCTGCCTTATACGTTTAATCTCAGATTGTCCGACCCGTCACTTGCTGACGCTGTATGCACAGAGATCTCCACATATCCGGGTGTATCCAAGGTAGCCCAGGAAAGCAACGTAATGACCTTCCTTACAAGGGCATCGAGAATAGTAAACATTACGACAGCCGTATCATTTGCGGTCCTGTTTGTAATCGCTTTGTTTATCATATCCAACATGGTGCGTATCTCCGTTTACTCAAGAGCAAACGAGATCGAGATCATGAAATTCGTAGGAGCTACTAATAACTACATCAGACTGCCTTATGTTACCGAAGGCGCTATTGTCGGATTATTCAGTGCATTGACTTCGTGGGCAGTGGTGACACTCGTATATCACCAGGTTTACGATAAAGCCATGAGATCCATAGATCCCGGAAGCTTTTATGCGCTCGCCACTTCAAGGTCCATCATGTGGCACGAACTGGTGATCCTTGTAGTAATGGGACTTATAATCGGAGCTGTCGGAAGCGGCATCTCGGTACGCAAGTACATTAAAGTATGAGGCGGAACATGGATACTTCTGAAAGACGCGAGAAAATCCAACATAATGTCTTCCGTAAAGCAGCAATGTTCTTTGTTGCATTCTTATGTTGTTTATTTGTAACTTCTTCAGGCACCTGGCTTACCGCCAAAGGCGTGGTAGCAGTGGGAGGGATCCCGATAATCGTTAATGCGGTTACACAGGAAGACATCAATAATGCAAAAAACAAGAGAGATGCAGCAAGAGCCGAAGCGCAGAAAGCTTCGGATACGATATCCCAGCTTCAGGACAAAAAATCTGATCTCCAGGGAGAGCTTGCAAGACTTAATGATGCGAATGAAGCCCAGAGGGCTCAGTATGAGATCATCTACGGCCAGTTAGAGGCAGCGCTTGAAGAGAAAGCCAATGCCCTCGATGAATTCCTTGAGGCGCAGGAGAATCTTGAGAACCAGCAGAAGCTCTTTTCCGACAGAATAACGATAATGTTCGAGTATCAGAACAAATCGACTCTCGAAGTCCTTTTGGAATCTGACAGCATTGCCGGTTTCTTCACCAATATGGAATTGATCACTCTTATTGCCGATGCTGATGCTCAGGCGATCGATATGCTCCAGGTAGCATTGGATGACGCCGAGCTTCAGGCTGAGATAAAGCTTCAGTATGCGGATGAGATGCAGGCAATAGCAGATGAGAAGCAGAAGCAGCTTGATGAATTAAAATCCCTTATCGGAACGACAGAGGCTACGATCGAAAACGTCGAGACCGACATTGATTCCTGGGAAGCAAAGGAAGACGAGCTTGAGGCTTATGCCGATTCACTCAGCGCAGAGGTAAAGAGACTCCAGCAGCAATATGATCTCGAGCATTCTGCTAAGACTGTCGGAGGCGTAACATTCATCTGGCCGACATATAACCACACCATAACATCTTATTACGGAAACAGAGTCCATCCCGTTTACGGTACGGTTAAATTCCACTCCGGAATCGATATCGGTGCGGGATACGGGGATACGATAATGGCATCAGCAGCAGGTACGGTAATAACCGTATCGGAACCCGTTGAAGGTCAGAACAAGGGCGGTTCAGGTTACGGCAATTACTGCATTATAGATCACGGAAACGGCTATTCCACTCTATATGGACATGCAAGAGACATCTACGTCTATAACGGACAGTATGTCAGTGCCGGACAGGCAATCGGTGAAGTCGGAAGCACTGGAACATCCACGGGTGCCCATCTCCATTTTGAAGTCCGCCTCTGGGGTGAGACGAAGAATCCTTTGAATTATCTGCCTTAAACACTTATGGAAGACAGTTTCTATGACATTCTTGCAGGTCATTATGATGATCTTCAGCTAAATGGTGACACTTCATTATGGGGTCCGTATATCCACGAGCTTATCAGTGAGTTTTGCAGTAATGATACTCCCTCGGTTACCGATCTCGGCTGCGGGACAGGTGTTATCACAAATTACCTGGCCTCCAAAGGCATGAAGGTGACAGGTGTTGATCTTTCGCCTGACATGCTCGCAATGGCATCTTCGGGTGATGAAACAGGTACAGTCTCCTGGATATGTGCAGACATTACCGAATATGAAGGGCCGTCCTGTGATTGTTTTATTTCGACCATGGATACGGTCGGTCATATAACAGGTGAAGATTCCCTGGCAAAGATGTTTTCGAAGGTCTCGGAGCTCCTTGAACCCGGCGGTGTCTTCATTATGGATACCACCACAAAACATCATTTCGAGGTTACGTTAGGCGATAATGTTTTCTATGAAGATTATGATGACTTCACTCTTTTGTGGGTAAACCACTATGATAAGGATAATAAGATAAACCATGCCGAGCTAACGCTTTTTGAGCTTTGTGAAGATGATCTCTATGAGAGATTTGACGGAGAGCTTACTGCAAGGTTTTATTCTTCTGATGAGATAGAGAGCATTGCGGAAAGAGCCGGCCTTAAAAAACTGGCCGTATATGGAGAATTAAACAGGGAAGAACCGAAAGATTCCGATGAACGGATATTCTTTGTGTTCGGTAAGTAATTAATAAGGAAAGAGATATGTCAGATAACGCATATTATGTGCCGGGAGCACCCGAAGACATCAAAAAGGACCACATCGTAAGAGCAGAAGGCCTGGGCGGTCTTGTAAAGTGCCTTGGCATCAGCACAAGGTCCGTTTGTGAAACTGCAAGGGTAATGCATCAGATGTCACCTGCCGCTACAGCGGCTTTGGGACGTTTCATGACGGGGTCTCTTCTCATATCCGAATCCATGAAAAACGAATCTGACACCCAGACGACCATCATAAGAGGAGACGGTCCTTTGGAGGGCATGACCTGTGTCACCGATTTCGGTTTCAAGGTCAGGGCTTATCCCATGGAACCGGTGATCCCGACCGAATACCATAAGCCCGGCAAGATCAATGTCGGAGCTGCTGTCGGCAAGGGAAGCCTTACGGTCATAAGGGATGTCGGGCTTAAAGAACCATATGTCGGAGTATCCGAACTGATATCAGGTGAGATCGCGGAAGATTTTGCATATTACCTTGCCAAATCCGAACAGACGAGATCGATCGTATCACTCGGTGTCCTTCTTGAAGGCGGGAAAGTTGCTGAGGCAGGCGGCCTTATGATCCAGCTGCTTCCCGGAGCAGGTGAAGATGAAATATCCTATCTTGAGAAGAGAGCATCAGGTTTCCCTGAAGTATCTTTTCTTTTAAGCGAAGGTTTTTCTCCTGCACAGATAATCGATCTGTTCATGGGCGATCCCGACCTTAAGTATCTTGACGGTCAGGAAGTTGAGTTTAAATGTAACTGCAGCCGTGATAGAATGCTTTCTGGTCTGGCTGCTTTAGGCAAAAACGATCTTGAAGAGATCACCAAAGACGGTAAACCTATAGAGACCGTATGCAGATTTTGCAACAGCAAGTATGTTTTCGAGCCTGATGAGCTTAAAAACATATAAAAAGATAGGCAAATTTGTAAAAAAGTGCTTGCAAATCCCAAATCAAGATAGTAGAATACCTTTCGCACGCGTCCTAAACAGGGTGTATTCTGCCCTGAAAACGAGTGATAAGGCTTTGATAACGGAGATTGCCACGAGGTGAGGCGCCGGCTGCGCGAAATCTCACGAGGTGGGGAACTTCGAAGGAGCCGAAGGCGGAGGATACGATCCGATGCCGTCTCGGGACCTTAAGTCCGGGAAGTCGCAAGCAGTACGTTACTGCCCAGAGAACCAAAGTGCTTCCTTAAGGAAGTAACTGGATAGTCTGGGTTTTTGAATGGAAAGCCAAGACACTCCCGACAGGGTTGAGAAAAAGAAATACAGCTTATATAAGGAGGCCAACAAAATGGCAGCAAAGACAACAATGGTCAGAATTAAGCTCAAGGCTTATGATCACAAGATCCTCGACGAGAGCGCAAAGCTTATCGTAGATGCACTTGCACGTGATGATGCAAGCTTCTCCGGTCCCATCCCGCTCCCTACAGAGAAAGAGGTAGTAACGATCCTTCGTTCACCTCACGTAAATAAAGATTCCCGTGAGCAGTTCGAGCAGAGAACTCACAAGAGAATCATCGACGTCTATACACCGTCTTCACAGACGATGGATGACATTGGCAAGCTTGACATGCCTGCAGGCGTTTCTATTGAAGTAAAGATCAAATAAAAACGTTTGTGGCTTAAATCGGCAATTAAGGAACGCCAAGCCTTAAGTAGCCGAGGTCACGTTCTCCGGGAAACCGCTGAACCAATAACCTAATAGGAGGAAAGAACTTTATGACGAAATTCATCATTGGCAGAAAGTCCGGCATGACACAGTTGTTCGATGAGAACGGCAACGTTATTCCGGCAACCGTTATAAGCTGCGAGCCTATGTATGTGCTCCAGAACAAGACGGTAGAGACTGACGGATACAAGGCCTGCAAAGTAGGCACGGGATCCATCAGAGCAAAGCTTGTAAACAAGCCTGACGCAGGACAGTTCAAGAAGGCTGACGTTGAGCCTAAGAGAATTATCCGCGAGTTCACACCCGACGAGGAGTACAGCCTCGGACAGGAGATCAAGGTATCCGATATGTTTGCTGTCGGCGACAAGGTTGACGTAAGCGGCGTATCCAAGGGTAAGGGATTCCAGGGCAACATCAAGCGTCACGGACAGAAGGGTGGTCCTTCAGGCCACGGCTCCATGTATCACAGAAGAGTCGGTTCCATGGGCGCTACTTCCACACCCGGTAGAGTCGTACCCGGTAAGAAGATGCCTGGACATATGGGCGCAGTTAACTGCACGGTACAGAATCTCAGCGTTGTCATGGTTGACGGCGACAGAGGAATCCTCGTAATCAGAGGCGCTATACCGGGACCTAAGGGCGGAATCGTAACAGTACAGAATACTGTTAAGGCCGCTAAATAAGACGGAGGAACAGAATAATGGCTAAAATTGATATTAAAGATCTAACAGGTGCCGTTAAGGGTTCCATCGAGCTTTCCGATGAGATTTTCGGCATTGAGCCCAACGAAGTTGCAATGTCTACAGTAGTTAGAAACCAGCTTGCAAACAGAAGACAGGGCACACAGAAGACAAAGACAAGAAGCGAAGTATCCGGCGGCGGTAAGAGACCTTACAGACAGAAGGGTACTGGTCGTGCACGTCACGGTTCAACACGTTCCGCACAGTATGTAGGCGGCGGAATCATCTTTGGACCCAACCCCAGATCATACAGCTACACAGTACCTAAGAAGATCAAGAGACTTGCTTTGAAGTCAGCTCTTTCTTCCAAGGTTGCTTCAGATAAGATGATCGTTATCGAGAACATGGATCTTGATGAAGTAAAGACAGCTACAGTTGCCAAGGCTCTCAAGGCTATCGGCGCAGGTGAATCTTCACTTATCGTTCTCGAAGGCGTTAACAGAAACGCAGAGCTTTCTGCAAGAAATATCAAGGATGTAAAGACAGCACTGGTCAACACGATCAATGTTATGGACATCCTCAAGTATGACAGCTTCGTAGCTACAAAGGCTGCGGTTGAGAAGATCGAGGAGGTGTACAAATGAAATCACCCTATGATGTAATCATTAAGCCCGTCATCACAGAAAAGACGATGGCTGTCACTGAAGAGGGCAAGTACACATTCGTAGTTGCACCTGATGCTCAGAAGCCTGAGATCAAGGCAGCAGCTGAGAAGCTCTTCGGTGTAAAGGTTTTATCCGTTAACGTAGCAAACTTTGACGGTAAGGCAAAAAGAACAAGAAACAAGCCCGGCAAGACAGCTGCATACAAGAAAGCAGTTGTAACCATCGCTACGGATTCTGCTGAGAGCACATATCTCGGCAAGGGCGGTAAGGCAGTCAAGACCGGTAAGAAGAATAAGACGTCAATCGAAGAATTCGGTTTTGGTCAGTAATGTAATCTAAGGAGAGATAATAAAATGGCAGTAAAAACATTTAAACCTACTTCTCCGGCAGTGCGTGGAATGGCCATAGCTGACTATTCCCAGATAACAAAGAAGGCCCCGGAGAAGAGCCTTCTTAAAGCAAGGAAGAAGACAGGCGGCCGTAACTCTTATGGCCGTATCACGGTTCGCCATATCGGCGGCGGTAACCGTACCAAGCTTAGAGTAATCGATTGGAAGCGTGACAGAGTAGGAATCCCTGCTACAGTCAAGGCAATCGAGTACGATCCTAACAGAACAGCTTATCTGGCACTCATTCAGTATGTTGACGGTGTCAAGTCCTACATCCTCGCTCCCGAGGGCCTCAAGGTAGGTCACAAGGTTGAGAGCGGTCCGGATGCAGATATCCTTAACGGCAACGTTCTTCCTATTTCCTCTATCCCGGTAGGTACAGTTATCTGCTGCGTAGAGATGAATCCCGGCAAGGGCGCTCAGCTCGTAAGAACAGCAGGTGCTTCCGCACAGCTCATGGCTAAGGAGAACGGTTACGCTCAGATCCGTCTTCCTTCCGGTGAGGTCCGCATGGTTCCCGAGAAGTGCCGTGCAATGATCGGTTCCATCGGCAACGCTGAGCACGAGAATGTAAAGCTCGGTAAAGCAGGTAAGTCCAGACATGCAGGCGTAAGACCTTCAGTCAGAGGTGTTGTAATGAACCCTAATGATCACCCTCACGGCGGTGGTGAAGGTAAGTCTCCTATCGGTCTTCCCGGTCCTGTTACACCTTGGGGTGTTCCTACACTCGGTAAGAAGACACGTAATAAGAAGAAGCAGTCAAGCAAGTATATTGTTAAGTCGAGAAAGGC
>JAEEGG010016065.1_pt1 | contig 15601 bp, 7 predicted proteins | sample 9134161 | NCBI WGS metagenome assembly JAEEGG01 (sample SAMN16246543, study PRJNA631951) | gut metagenome | biome: gut microbiome; feature: rumen; material: CR-attached | host: Bos | place: Iran: Karaj | collected 2018-10
CGTGTTCCCGTGGCGCCCGATGTTGATCCGCCTCCCGTTCGGGCTCGGCTCCGCCGCCCACGTGGATCCCGGATTCCCCGCATCCACCAGCGCCGACGTCGTGGCGTCCCCGTTCCCCGTGCTCTGCAGGCGGAAATCGCCCGCCGACGCGTCCGCGAACTGCGGTTCGTGCGAGAGGCTGTGGCGGTCCATCCCGCTCTCCCCGCTCCAGTTGCCCACCGAATTGTATTCCTTCGGGAAGGACCCCAAGTGCGAAATCGCCACCAGCCCGCCGTTCTTGATGTCGTAGTTGTTGTAGTCCGCCCGCAGCGTCCCCCGCAGCTCGATGGCCGGGACGCGGTACCCCGACGCATCCAGCGCGCAGTTCGTCATCGTCACGTACGAGTTGGTGTACCCGACCGCGCTCCCCACCAACAGCCCCGAACGCACCAGCAACGACAGCTTGTTCGACGCCATCACGCCCGATTCCAGGTGCAAGCCCTTCACGCCCCCGGCCGCAATCCCGTTCGTCCCGGAAGCGGAAGTCGAGAAATGCCGCAACGTGATTTCCGCCGACGACTCCACTTCGAAGCCGGTCCCCTTCGCCCCCCGTGCGTCAACGCCGTCCAGCAACAAGTCTTCGGCGTTCTTCACCACCACCGCCTCCGTCGTCTTCTCCAGCTCCCGGAACGCCACGTCGCGGACCTCCACCCCGCGCACGTTCCCCAGGCGCAACCCCGCCCCCGTCCAGAACGTCGGGGCCGCCGCGTTCGTGCTGCCCTGCAACACCACCGGAACCGCGGCCGTCCCGCCGTCCGTGTAATCCCACGCAACGACATTCTGGAACGAATGGGTCCCTGCGTCCATGTACACCGTATCCCCGGGTTCGAGGTCGTACCGCGCAAGCACCGTCTGCAAGGAGTCCAGCGGACGCCCCGGCGACGTTCCGGTGTTCTCCGCCGCCCCGGTGGCCGTGCAGTATACGTCCCCGGCCGTTTCCCCGTCGTTGACGTAGTACGCCATCGGCCCGTTCCGCAACAGGAAATCCTTCTCCGACGCCACCGTCCACGCCGTGTTCGTCTGGCACTGGACCTGCCACCGCATCGTCGGGCACGACGGCACCCCCGACGCATCCCACTCGTACGTTCCGCCCGCCGACGGCACGTTGTTGCCCACCGTCGTGAACGTCTTCCCGCTGTTCGTCGACACCATCACGCGCACCATCTGCCCCGCCCCGGTCGCCACTCCCTGCGGAATCCACTTCAGGGCCACCTTGTTCGACACCACCCCTCCGTTGTTCAACACGGCCAGGACGTACGACGCCCGGTTCGTCGGCGTCTTGCTCGCCAGCGCGTGGTTTCCCCAGAATCCCATGTCCGCCCGTCCGCCGTTCGGCGTCGGCTCCGCCGCGAACGGATACTTCGGATCCGCCGTGTCCACCAGCGGCGACGTCTCCGCGTCCACCACCCACTTGCCCTCCGACGGCGCCCAGCGGCCTCCCGCGCTCTTCGGATGCAGGTCTCCGCCCGCCAAGTCCGCGAACAGCGGGTCGGCCCCCGCCAGCGAGTGCCCGTCGCAGCCGCTCCAGGCATGCCAGGCCCCGAGTTCCGCGAAACTCGCCTCCGCCACCCCGTACAGGACTCCCAGTTTCAGCCGCGTCAGCCGCGATTCGGCGTACGGCAGGGCGTAGAAGTTGTAGTCGCCCTCCAACACCCCCTCCCCCGCGTCGTACACGTCGAACGTCGGCTGGTTGGCCACAAACACGCTGTTGCTCACGTACAGCCGCCCCGATGCCGCATTCACCAGCTTGCCCGTCGAAACCGGCCTACCGTCCTCCCCGGGGTACGCGGACGAAACCACGCCACCGATCCAACGGTTGGTGGCGACGGGAATTTGGTGGGTCAACGGCTTGACCATGCAGAACCCGGTCCGGAACGCATTCAGCGCCGCGCACTGGACGAACTCGTTCTGGTCCGACCCCGCGCCCAGAAGGAACGAATTGTATTTCGCCCCCGTCGACACCACGTGGTAGAAGCGGTTGGAGCTCGATTCCGTCAGCGCCAGCCCCGTGTCGCCGCCGGCCAGCCGGATGTCCCTCAACTCGATCTGCTGCGACCCGGAGAGCTCGAACACCGCCGCCGCCGCCGAATTCGTGAACAAGCTCCCCCCCGCCGCCTCGTTCGTGCTCCCCTGGATCACCAGGTTGTTCGTCGCCCCCGGCGTCGAAATCGCAATGGTCAGCGTCGAAGACCGCGGATACGTCCCCGTGTCCACGTACACCGTGTCCCCCGGTTCCACCTTGTACCGCCCCAGCAGGGTCTCCAGCGACAGCATCGGAGTCGCCGGCGACAGCCCGTCGTTCGACGCCTTCCCTGCAGCCGTGCAGTACACGTCGCCGTCCATCGCAGCGTCGTTCACGTAATAGTTCGCCGGCTCGTTCTTGATGGCGAACAGTTTTTCCGTCTGGCTGTAGATGTTGGTGTTCGACGCCAGCTCGATCTTCCACACCCCCATCGACGTGCTGGGAAAATTCGTCGTGTTCCACGCCTGTCCGTTCTGGTCGATGTAGATGTTCGCCGCAATGTTTGTCCACGTCTTGCCCCCGTCGCCCGAGAACTTGACGTTCACCCTCGTGTTGGCCGCAAACCCGTTGTACGCCCAGTACAGCATGGCTTGCCCCCTCACCGTGCCGCCGTCCGACATCGTCAGCGTCGTCAGCGTCCCGTTCGTCGGGCTCCGGCTCGCCTGGGCCGTGTTCCCGTACATCCCCACGTTGATCCGCCCGCCGTTCGGCGCCGTCTCGGCGGCATACGGGAAGTTCGTGTTGCCCATGTCGATCAGCTTCGACGTGGTCTTGTCCGTCTTCACGAACTTCTTCGTCTCCGGATTGTACCGCCCGTACTGGCTCAGCGGATGGAAGTCGTCCGCCGCCGCGTCCTTGAACTGGGGCTCGAACCCGAAACTGTGCATGTCGTTCGACCCGCCCGACGCCATCTGCCAGTCGATCAGGAAGCGCGAGGCTGCCCCTTCCCCGAACCCGTCCGCCACGTACGCCCCGCTGTCCACCACCACATCGTTGTAGTCCGACGAAAACCGCGACGGAGTGTTTCCACGGTACACGTGCCGCCCCTGGCCCGACGCCAGTAGCACGCTGTTCTGCACGTCCACGTTCCCGCCAATCTGGAACACTCCGCCCCCGCGGTTGTCCCGCACCACGCAGTTGTAAACCCTCACCGTCCCACCCGTGTAGGATGCCACGCCGTTGTACAGGCTCTGTTGCACCAGGCAAGACCTCAGCGTCACGTCCGCTCCGGCATCCGCAAAGAACGCGTTCGTCGCAGCATAGCCCAGCTGGCAGTTGAACAGTTCGATGTCCGAGCAGTCAGCGGCGTATCCCCCCGTCCAGGCGTTCGACACGCACAGCCCTTCCAGCCGGATGCTCTGTGCATCCGACAGCACCAGACCGTATCCACCCGTTGTCCGGTACTTCTGTTTCAGTACGCTCGCATGCAGCGGATCATTCGTGTTCCCCTGCACCCGCAACGGACTGTCCGCCGTCCCGGAATCCTTGATTCCGAACGCCACCGGCGACTCTTCTTCGTACGTGCCCGTATCGACAAACACCGTGTCCCCGCCCTCCAAATCGTACAGCTCCAGCGCCCGCCTCAGCGAATCCAGCGGGGCCGTCGCCGTCGCCAGGTAGTTCGTCGCCCGCCCTTGGGCCTTGGTGTACACCGTGTTGTTCGTATCGGCCGTCGCCAGGTAAATCTTCAGGGGCGCCTTGCGGATGGCGAAGAACGTGCCGTTGTCGGACACAACGTTCGCCTCCGCCCGGCTTTCCACCCGCCACATCGCCGCCGGCGTGTCCGCGAACCTCGACGCGCTCTTCCATTCATATTCCCCCGCCGAAGCCTGCACGCTGTTCGCCACGTTCGACCACGTCGTTCCGCCATCCCGCGAAACCGCCACGCGCACCGTTCCCGTGATTCCCCCGCCCGCAATCCAACGGAGCATGTTGGTTTCGCTGCCCACCGCCCCCGCGTCCGCGAAGGACACCGCCCGCAGCCACGGTCGGTCCAATGCCTTGCTCGCCTCCGCCGTCCCCCCGTACATCCCGATATTCACCCGCCCGCCGTTCGGGTCCGGTTCCGCCGACGCGTCGCTTGCGGGATCACCCGCGTCCAGGAGCGGCGACGATTCCGTGTCCGACGTCCACCCCGCCGCCGTCCACCGCCCCAGCGTCTGTTCCGTCTTCAGGTGGTAGTCGTACGCACCCGGATCCGCCAGCAGCGGATCGCCCGGAATGCTGTGCGCATCCAAGCCCGACATCTTCTGCCAAGCCGCCAGATTGTCCGCATACGCCCGTGTGGAACTGTTGTACGCCACCCGGCACGCCCCCGCCGCGTCGATTCCGTTGTAGTCCATCGTCACACCCGCCAGCGTCGAATACGACACCAGCACGCCGCCGGGCCGATCCGAACTCAGCACCGTGTTCCGGATCTCCACTTCCGCGTTGGCACCCAGCCATACCGAATTGTTCACCCCGTGGAACACGCAATGCTCCACCGTCACCCCCGACGCATTCGCCACCGACAGCCCCCGCCCTCCGCCTTCGAACGCCCCGTGCCGCACCCCGACCCCTTCCGTGTCGCCATCCACCGCTACACCCGCCTCGCGCACGCCGCGCAACTCCACTCCTTCCAGCGCGATGTTCTCCGCCCCCGACACCGATACGCCCGTCGTCGTGTTCGTCACGACCACGTTCCGCAACACGATGTTCGAGGCCCCCGCCTGGAACTGGAACGCCACCGGCCGGACAGGCCCCCGGTTTCCGAACAGGCTCCCGTTCGCCACCCGGTTGGTGCTGCCGATGATCTGGACGGCGTTGGTGGCCGTCCCCGAATCGCCCGCGGTGAACACAACGGCATTTCCCGCATCGTAGCTCCCCGTGTCCACGTACACCCGGTCCCCGGGGCCCAACGCGTACTTCGCGAGCAACGCCGACAACGTTGCCATCGGGGCCGCTTTGCTCATGCCCGAGTTGCTGTCGTTGCCGATTTCCGTGCAGTACACGTCCCCCTCGCGTGAGCCGTCGTTCACATAGAATACGTACGCCCCGTTCTTGTACGAGAAATTCGTCGCGCACATGCTCGACACGCCCGTCCCCACCTCGACTTTCCAGCGGGCTTCCAAGGCCGAGGCATCGTTCGTGTCCGTGTTCCGGTAGAAATACTCGCCCGCCGCCGCCGACACTCCCGTCTGCAACACCTCCCACGTCGTCCCGCCGTCGCGCGAAAGCGAAATCGTCGCCGTCGCCCCGGATGCCAGGTTCCCGGCATTCCACCGCAACGTCGCCCCCTGCTGCGCATCCAGCGTGCCGCCGTCGTTGAACGTCAGCGCCTGGACCCACGCATTCGTCCGCGATTTGCTCGCCTGCGCCGTCCCGCCAAACGCCCCCACGTTCAGCCTCCCGCCGTTCGGCGTGGGTTCGGAACCGACCGCCCCCCCCGGGTCGCCCGCGTCGATCAGTGGCGAATGCACCGTATCCTTCACGAACTTCTCTGTTTCCGGATTGTATCGCCCCGTCACGCTCTTCGGATGGAAATCCCCGCCTTCCGCATCCGCAAACAGCGGGTCCGCCGCGAACGAGTGTTGCCATCCCGTATCCGTTCCCTGGAGGTCCGCCAGTGTTGCCAGCGTTGCGCTCACCATCGTATTTTCCCAAAGCACATTATAGTCCCCCTCCACCAACTGGTTACCAAAAACACGGGTATTTCCAACAAATACCGAATTCGACACGCTCAAGCCGCCTGCCACATTCAATGCATCCCCATTCCCCGACAGGACACTGTTCCGAATTTGCCTTGTAGCCCCCCCTGAACCAATGTAAATGGCCCCGGTGCGGTTGCCCACTAGCTTTCCTTCGGTCAAAACCCATGGACTGACTGAGAAATCGGCAATTCCCCACATGTTTCCTTCCATGCCTCCGCCGGTGATTTGGATGTCCGGAGAAACCGCATTGAAACGGATGCCGTTCCGCCCGTTCCGCAAGATGAGATGTTCAAGTCCCAAATGCGAAATGCCATTCAGCGCAAACACATCCCACGTTGTATTTCCCCTGTCGAACACCGTCCCTCCCGACGGATTGCCCACCACACGCACCAGCTTCCCCTCTGCCCCCGAATCCGCCGCCGTGAACGTCACCGTCTGATCCGAATACGTCCCTGTGTCTACGTACACCACATCCCCGGGCAACAACAGGTATTCGTCCAGCACGGCCTGCAATGACGATTTCGGCACCGCCGGGCTCCCGCCCGAATTGCCGTCCGATCCGGGAGCCGTGCAGTACACATCTCCCTCCGTGCTCGTGTCGTTCACGTAATAGGACAGCGAGGTGTCTGTGCTCATCCGCACCCCGAACACATGTTCGTTCTCTGACTCCACGCCTGCATCGCTCGAGCTCACCACCCGCCACTTCGCTATCGGAGTCTGGTGTGCCGCCTTTGGCGTCCACGAGTACGAGCCTTTCGTCGCCAGCACGTCCGTCGCCAAATTCACCCAGTTCAAGCCGTCATTCGTGCTGATTTGCACTTTCACCTTGTCCGCACTTCCGAAATTCCCCGAATTCCATTCCAGCGTCCCGTTCCCGATCAACTGCCCCCCGTTGTTGTACGACAGCGCCTGCAACCATTTCTGTGAATCCGGACGGCTCTTGCTCGCCCACTGCGTCCCCCCGTACGCCCCGATGTTGGCACGTTTCCCGTTCGGTGCAGGCTCGTTGGTCCACGACGTGTCCGCCGCATCCGCCAAATCGATCCCCGGACTGTACGACAACGCCCCGTTCACCACCCACGTCCGGTTCGTCACATACCCGTTTGCGCTCCTCTGCTCCTCCACATACCCCTGTGGACTCGCCAGGTGGTAATTCCCGTTCGCCGCGTCCGCAAACAGCGGATCCGCCGCCGTGTTCCCGGACCACCCACCCAACGCCGCCTGTGCATCCTCCAACGACGAATATGCCGAATGGATGTACCCAACCTTGATGATGTTCCTCGCCACATTCGCCGGCATGGCTGTCGACACGCTAAACGCATTTCCACCGATGATGATGCATTCTTCAAAAGCGGACTGCCGGGAGGACGGACTCCCGGACAACATAATCGCCCCGCCGGGCGATACCAAGGTTGTCCGGCGAAACTGGTTGTAACTGTTGCCTTGACCGAATTCGAGAACCATCTGCGTCCCCCCCCCAACGACAACTCCGTTTTCAAACCGGTTGGAAACCGCTTCGTTCATGCGAATCCCGGTCCCTCCGCTCGTCTCAATGCGGAAATTCCGTACGACGCACCCCTGTGCCCCCATGAGACGAAACCCGTTTTCGCGGTTTCCGGTTGTACGGATTCCATCCACCTCGACAAATCTGGCATACCACAATGCGAACGGCTGCTCGCCGGACGAAATGTTTTTGAACACCGCGCCCTGGGGACTCCCTACGATGCGGATTGGCGCCCCCTCACTTCCCACGCAACCGATGCGGGTTTCCCCCTCGTATGTGCCCGTATCGAAGTAGATGACGTCTCCAGCCACGAGCGTCACCGCATTCGTCAAACTCGCCCACGAATCTTTCGGAGATGACGGCAATAGCCCCGTGTTCGCCGAGTTCCCGGTTGCAGAACACCATTCATCCGCCTCCCTGCTGGAGTCGTTGATGTAGTATGTCGTCGCCTGCGCACACGTCGCTCCAAGCCACGTCGTACACGCCGCCAAACAAATCCACAGGCTCTTTTTCATGTCATCCATCTCTTTCCGGAAGGCATCGCCGGGCGACACTACTCCCATAGACCACTTCATCTTGGAACCTATTGTTTTCCCCCCTATTTTGCAAGCTTTGTTTATGTTTCTGGCGGGCTTGGAGGAGGTTGGCGCGGTCATCCGGGCGAGCGCCCCCCCCCTTTGCAATGCCAGCCCCGCCCCATCCCTTCCGCCCCGTTGCCCTGGGCGGGGACTATGGGAATTCCCTCTGGAATCAATGCGCCAGCCGCATGCTCACTCCCCACAACACTTTTCTGCGCAGACAAACACGTTTTTCCCGGGGCAGAATCCGAATGTCAACCAATCGATCAGCCGGCTCACAGGAAAAACGGCGCGGTCGTAGAATTTGAGGGATGGAATGTGGAAATCTCCCGCTCTGTTCCCGAAAAGCTTGAAGTACAACGTTGCCGCGAACCCAAGACTGTCTGCATAGCGCAAATCCAGCATCTTCCATTGTTTTGGGTTGAACAACACCTTCAATCTTGCCTTGTCATACCGTCGATAGTGCCCCACACGCCGGTCCAGCTGGGAAAACAGGCACTGGCAAGCCGGAAGATACAGGCACACGCGCCCCGCGGGCTTCAAAACCCGCGCCATTTCCGCAATCACGGCAGCATCGTCTTCGATGTGTTCCAGGACATTCGAGGAATAGATGAAGTCGATGCTTCCATCTGCCACCTCGTCCAAGGAATCCAAAACCACCCCCGGCAGATATTTCTTCATGTTCTCGGCCGGCTCGAGACACTGAACGTCCTTTCCCGTTTTTTCGTGGACTTTCCGGGCCAGCAATCCCGTCCCCGCCCCGAAATCGACAATCCTCCCGGCATCGCCAATCCGCGAGGCAAACAGCCCGGCAATGAAATCATTGTAATTATCCGCTATTTCCAGCGCGTTCAGATAGTCTTCGCCCGTGTACTGCATGACTTTCTCTTCTCTCCCGAGTCATCCGCAAATATCGGACAGAATCTCCATGTCCACTTCGTAAATACGGATGTGTTCTGCTGGAATCCCCGTCTCTTCGTCTTCAGAAAATGTCAATTCCTTCCGGAGAATCCAGCCCATGGGTGGTTCTACCGCCCCGGCGGCAACCCTTGCAATTGGCCAATGCCCGCGCCAAGTATCGGAAATGGCGGCAAACCGCACCCCCTTCTCTCGCACCACCCGCCCCACATCCTCGATGTTCCCGTAGGGCACTTCAACCGTCAGTAGCGGATTGTCTCGGTGCGTCTCGATGGACAAATGTGGGCCGTATTCCATCACCGTGTCGGTCTCCTGCATGCCCAGCGCGAGCAATTCCTCCGCCACCCGCGTCACATGGGCGTATCGCCACCACGCGAACTCGGTCTTGAATGCATGCATCGAGTAGGCCAAACATCCAGCACAATACACGGTCATCACCCCCACTATCACCCACCGTCCCCCCTTGCCAAAGGACTCACTCCAAGTTCGGCACCCTAGCAACAAGGCCAATCCTACCCAAGGTAGGCTTGGGACCAACACCCTCTCGTGGACCAACGAGAGACAGAGCATCGCCACCTGGACCGTCAAAAGAACAACTGGCAAAATGAACAGCCAGTCCGTCAACTTCCCCCTGGTCACGATTGAGCATGCAACCAGCACAACCAGAATACCAAACCAAATCGTCCCCATCCGGTACCCCCGGGTGAACAGCTGCGCATTGAACAACTGAAAAGTCTCGTGTGCATTGGCCGCGATTTGCCTGGGCAGCCCCTTGATGGCTTCGCCATAGCTCCGATGGACGTATCTTTCCGTCGAATACATCAATTTCGAGTCTTTCCAATCGTTCCCCCACAGGATGGCCGCCCCTCCCTTCGATCCCGGCGCGAACTGCCCGGTTTCGGAATACGTGTAGGCGCACAGGGGCAACAACACCGCAAACGCCACCGTCGGCACCACCGCAGCCAACCGCCAATCCCAGCCTCGGCGCCCGCCCCATATCCAGCGCCACAGGGCGAATGCGCATGCCGCCACCGCCGCATCGAGCCCCTTGAACCAGCCGCCCAGTCCCAGAAGCACCCCGGCGGCCAAATCGCGCTTCCATCCCGGCTTTCCGCCCAACGCGACATATACCGCCCCCATCAGGAACGCCATGTATGCCATCTCCGAATACCCCTCGATGGAGTACTTGACCATCGTCAGGTTCGTCGCCGCCCACAATCCCCCCGCCAGGCCCCACCCACCGCTCTTCGCCACCCGCCCCGTGATGCCCCCGAACAGCAACACCACCAGCATCCCGGCCACGAACGAAATTCCCTGCAACGTCCGTTTCGGATCCAGACCCACACGTTCCGCCCCGGCAGCCGCCAGCACCATCCCCTGCGACCAATACGTGTTCAGTTTCGCATGCCCGTGCGCCAGCGCCACCCCCCATTGCACGAAGTGTCCCCCGTCCCCCGGCACCGGATATGCCTCCCGTGCAGCCCCCCACCGCACGGCAAACGCAACAGCCAACACTCCCACCCACGCCCAAAAACGCCATTTCATCTTGCAATCCATGTTGGCATCCTATTCCACCTCCCTCCCTCCCCGCAATCAAATATTCCCCGCTCCCAAAACTGCCGGCGTATCACGCCCTTTCTATTTTCCCCACCCGCCCCCCTTGTCGGAGCTCGGGCGGCCCACCCGCCATCCCCTCCATTTCCCGCCCACTCCGCGGGCACCCCGCATCTTGTCACTTGCCACTTTTCACTTGTCTCTCGTCCACCGCATCTTGTCACTTGTCACTATTCACTTGTCACTGCGCCCGCAGGGCGCTCTCGTCACTCGTCATCCACATCCACCTGCACGTAATTGAAGTCTACAAAGGCCAAAAACCCGTTTTCGCGCTCTCCGCCAATCCGAATCCGTCCTTCACGGTCGGGGGCAAGACCGGAAAACACCAACTCGCCTTCTTCGAACTTCGAGGTTCCTCTCTTCCAGGATTGGGGGTTGCCATCGTTCGGGCGGAAGCAAAGAGCAGACCCCTTTTCCGACTCCGGGTCGGGGCTCCATATCCCCAGTCCCAGCCGGACGGAATAATGGTGGTTGGTGTCCGGAACCCTGAACGCCAATTCCATGTCGTTTTGGTAAGGCCACCAACTGAGATTCTCGCCGCGGCCCAGCAAATGGCTCGAATGGATCTTTCCCGCATAGTCGGCTCTGGACGCGAATTTCAGGGAATACTGGTGGCCCATCTCCAGGGGCGGCATGTCGGCGCCCCCCATGCCGTCCACGGAATCGACCGAATGGGCTTGGACTTGCCCGTCCGGCCCGACAATCCAATCCTCTTTTTTGTAGTCGAAGGCGTAGATAATCCGGAAAAGGCGGGATTCTTCCCTCAACAGAGCCTGGATTTTCCCCTCCCCAAGCGTCCCTTGCCTGGCCGCGCGCAACAATCCCGCCACCCGGGAATGCGATGTGGGTATCCCGCTGGTTTGGAACTCATGACGGCTGCCCGGCGGCTTGACCCACAGGAACGGGCGGGCGGTATCCGGCAGCGTCCCATCCGCCCCGCTTTTGGCCCGTTCCAGGGATTCATGCTGGCCGTGGTCGGCGAGCACCAGGATCAGGGCATCGTCGTAAATGCCTTTTTCCCGGAACGAATCGAACAGTTTCCCCAATTCGCCCATGATGAAAACGCCCATCTCGATGCATCCCGCATCGCTGTTGTCCGCGTGCGGCAATTGTTCCCCGTGCCGGTCGCGGGTAACGGGAATGTGGACCCCTTCGGTGTGGAAGCAAAAGAACGTCCCGGATTCGTCGGGGCTGACGGGCGCTTCCCGCAGGACCGGATACAGTCCCCATTCGACGGCAAGGCTTTCCTTCGCCGGCATCTTGGCCTGCATGAGGTACAAGCATGGGAATTTCGTCGCGAAAGGCATCCATCTGAAGCGGTTGATCTTGTCCATCGACCAGCCTTGCCCGTCCTTCATCGGCCTGTTCATGGCCGGAAGTTTTTCCATCGCCTCCGGAACCGCCGCGGCCTCTTTCCGGTTGGTGTAGTTCCGGTCCTCTTGGGTCAGGAAAACGGCAAACCCGGCATCCAGGTACTCCGCCACCACGGAGTCCCTTGAATAGATGGAGCTGAAGTAATCCAGGATTCCGTCCGCGCTTTCGGGATACCGGCCGGTCAACAGGTTCGCCACCGCCACGGAGCTATGGTCCCCCGTCCCGATGTTGTTCGTGTATTCCGTGAACCCGCCAAATGCCCGCCGCAATTCTTCCCCGGCCTCCGCATCCTCCATGATGGCATGGGCCTGCGCGCATTCCAGCGAATCAATGATGAACACCAGAACATTCCGCTTCGCGGAATACACCGCATTGTGGGCCACGACCCCCTTGGACGAAAAATCATGGATGAAGAGGTCCGCCTGATCCACCGTTTTTTCGGTGCGGACATCGCCCATCGAAGCCGCGAGCATGATTGCAAGGCCGAGCGCCACCCAACTGTAGTGCCTGCGCACAACGGGATGCAGAAGCGCCATGCCGCCGAAAACCGACAACCATGCGCAGGCATCCCAAGCGGCTCGGGCGTGGTTCCGGAAATAGTCCCATTTCCCGTTCAAATCGGGCAAGCCGATTGACAGCACCCCCGATTCGAGGAAGACGCACATGGCAAAAGCCAGTGCCATCCCCAACGGGAATCGCCCGAAGCAATGGACCAGGCATCCCAGCGCGACGGTGGCCAATGACAACGTCAGGACGCCGCGTCCCAGCATCGCAACAAGGAGTTCCCCGGGAGTGAACGGGAAATTCGAAGTGTTTCCAAGATACATTTGCAATGGTAGCGCAATGCTGAAGAGCAACGCAATCACCCCCGCCACCGACACGGTCGGCCACAACAAGGTTCTCCAACGCTCTCCCCGGTTCCGCTTCGCGAACCACCATGCCAATCCCAGCAACACCACCTCCAACCCCGTGAACCCCACCGCGACCTTCTTCGACGCAAACCCCACGAACTCGAAGCGCGGGTTCCCGAACCGCCACCCGTTTTCCATCCCCTGCACGGGCTCCAGTTCTCCGCCATTTTTCCCGAATTTCAGCACCTTCCACTTCTGCAACTCCACTTTCCCGACATCCCCGGCCCCCTTCCCCTCCGCCAACCGGAACGCCAAATCCTTCCAAGCCATCCCTTCCTGCAAATAGAACCGCCAAACTCTCCCCCCGCGCCATCGCCCGACATCTTCTCCGTGCAGCACTTCCTCCCCGCACACCAAGGCCACCGGAGCTTCCTCTTCACCACGCCAAGCCACCTTCACCTGCTCCGGCATCCAGCCAAGCCCAATCCACACCAGCGGCAGCACCAAACACACGTTCAAGACTGCGAAATTCCGCAACCCCTTCCAGCATCTTCCTTTGAACGCCACGACACTCATTCTTTCACACTCCATATCGCTTTCCACCGTGACCGTTGAACTATCCGTTCAACGTATGTCCCTCGACCTCTCATTCCATGCCCGGAAACGCCATTTCGAATTCATTTTGCAAACCATGCCCGCATCCTATCCCCCACCCTCCCTCCCCGCAACCCCTTATTGCCCCCATCTCGACCCGGCGGGCTCCACCTCTTCTCCCCACCTTGTCGAAGTGCGGGCGGCCCGCCCGCCATCCCTTCCATTCCCCTCCCGCGCCCCCCCCGCCTTCCCTTGTGTTTCCCTCTTGTGTAACGGGCGCACCGTATCTTGTCACTTGTCGCTTTTCACTTTCCACTTTCCACGAAAATTCATTGTGCGATGGCCCGGAGCCGGCCGTGGAAGTGGGCAAGATACAGTTCCTTCGCCTGGGAGGAAAGCGCTGAGGCCTCAACCATCCGTTCCACCCGCCCTTGGCACGTGGAAAATCGTTCGATGTCGCGGTGCACTTCCGTTGCCGCCACTCCGAAACACGCACCCAATTCCACGAAATCGGCGGAACTGTAGAAGCCCAGGGTTTCGTAGGCGGGCGTGAAGTGCCCATCGGCAAAGAAATCCAGCGCCGTCGCGGAGGCCTCGTTCGGGATGTGGACGGCTGTATCCAGAAGGTCGTAGGCGGGCGTGAGGATGTAGTCTCCCTGCGGCCCGGCAAACAGCGAGAAGTTCTTGAGATGGGCATCGCCGTTGGAAAAGATGTAATTGAAGAAAATCAGGAAGAAAACCTTCGGATTCTCCACAGCGTGCGCAGGGCAGAAGCGCCGTACCAGTTGCGCGAGTTCTTCGTAACTGGCGTCATATTTGTAGTTCGCCCCGTGCGTCTCCGGCGACCGTCCCGACAGCTGGCAAAAGTCCTCTTGGAGAACCTTCCGCCCGTTTTGCCGATCGAACCGTTCCGTCAAATAGGCCAATTCCCCGTCGGCGAGCCGCACCAGCTCGTGCCGCGCGACCGGGATGCGGAACACGTGCTGGGCGATATCCATCGTCAGGGCCTCGTTGGGCGGCACGTCCTCGGCCAACCGCATGTATCCCGACCGGGGTACGGGCTTGAGGATGTGCGTCCCGCCGCTTTCCACCACCTCGTATCCCCCGCGCTTGCGCAGGAGTTGCACTTTGTCTTGCACCCCGGAAATCGACGAGCGTCTCGTCTGCCCGGAATACGCACCCGCCCCGCCAATCAAATCCTCCGCCTTGAAAGGAAGTGTTTTCACGACATCACTCCTTCCGCTGCGTCCCCTGCCTCCACCACATGCACCCCACCGACAGCCCCGTAGGCACTCGTGGCCAGAAGTCGCGAAAAGGCATCGTCCTCGTCGATGTGCAACTCGCGGCACTGCCGCTCCTTTTGCGCGCCTTCGGCCAGCAAGCCATGGAAGAACGCAAAGAGATGGTCCGCCCGGTACTCCCCCTCCCTTTTGGGCAAGGTGGCCGAAACCGCCGGCCAAGACGGCTGGGCCAGATACTCCGGAGCATACCGGAAAACAAATTTTTCCCCATCCTCCACCAACTCCCCGGCCAGTCGGTCGCAACAATAGACGAGGCCCCTCTTCATGTCCCGACCCTCACAGCATATCCCAGCACTTGCGCCACCTTCAGCAAGGTCTCCACCGTGCAGTTCCCCTTCCCCGTCTCCAAGTTCGAAATCGTGTGCACGGCCACCCCCGCCAGGTCCGCCAAACGTCCCTGGCTGATCCTCAGTGTTCTCCTCCGTTCCCGGATGGCTTTTCCTATTTCCCTCTTATTCATCAAAATGAACACTATTGTCAAAACATCCTGGAGTCAAGAGCAAATTTTCCACGTTCATTCATCAAAATGCACAAAATTGCCAATGCCTTCCCTCCTGCCCAAATCAAGCACGTCCCATCTCTCCGCACTTGTCCTCCACCCAAGCCACCATGCAGGACATCTTTGCAAAAACCTCCGGCATTGAACAATGCCGGAGGTCACAGGTCAGTGGACCTTGTCTCTGGGAGGACAAGGATCGTTGCCATGGCTGTTCGGATTCTGGATTCGACCATCCCGCAAGTGGGGAATCAATTCAGCCCCGATGCGCCTGCTGAGTTCGCGTCCGCGCGCAAGAGCCTCGGCTTTAGTATCAAAGAGCCCACTGGCCCGTTCCGCATGGTCCCGCTTGAGAGCCCACGCACCGTCTTGGGGCAAAACATGGTATTCTTTCCGTGCCATTTTCATCACCTCCTTTCGCTGTGAGTTGAATCGTCATATTGATTGCAATCATACGCCATGGGCAACAAATTGCAAAACCACCGTGGAAATACACGCTTATCCCGATTTTTGTCGGGGTAGTTTATCCCGACAATGCGAAGAGGCGCGTCTGCATTGGTCGGATTTTTTCTCCCGCCCCCCTCGGAAAGGGGGGGGACTTTTTCCGTGGAGGCCGTTTT
>JAEEGG010016068.1_pt1 | contig 15600 bp, 9 predicted proteins | sample 9134161 | NCBI WGS metagenome assembly JAEEGG01 (sample SAMN16246543, study PRJNA631951) | gut metagenome | biome: gut microbiome; feature: rumen; material: CR-attached | host: Bos | place: Iran: Karaj | collected 2018-10
TCGATGAAGATCATCGCTGATATCTTCGAGTACACCTCACAGAAGATGCCGAAGTTCAACTCGATTTCTATCTCAGGCTATCACATGCAGGAAGCTGGTGCTACCGCTGACATCGAGTTGGCTTACACCTTGGCTGATGGTATGGACTACCTGCGTACGGGTGTGAATGCCGGTATCGATGTGGATGCCTTTGCTCCTCGTCTGAGCTTCTTCTGGGCCATCGGTATGAACCACTTCATGGAGATTGCCAAGATGCGTGCAGGTCGTCTGTTGTGGGCGAAGATTGTGAAGAGCTTTGGTGCCAAGAATCCGAAGTCTCTCGCACTTCGTACTCACTCTCAGACCTCTGGTTGGTCATTGACCGAACAGGATCCCTTCAACAACGTCGGTCGTACCTGTATTGAGGCTATGGCTGCCGTGCTGGGTCACACTCAGTCGCTGCATACCAACGCCCTCGACGAGGCCATCGCCCTGCCGACGGACTTCTCGGCCCGTATCGCCCGTAACACCCAGATCTATATCCAGAACGAGACGAAGGTCTGCAAGCAGATCGACCCGTGGGCAGGTTCTTACTACGTGGAGACCCTGACTAACGAGCTGGTGCATAAGGCTTGGGAGCACATCCAGGAGATTGAGAAGCTGGGCGGTATGGCCAAGGCCATTGAGACCGGTCTGCCCAAGATGCGTATCGAAGAGGCTGCCGCCCGTACGCAGGCACGTATCGACTCCGGTTCACAGACGATTGTCGGTATCAACAAGTACCGTCTGGAGCACGAGGATCCCATCGACATCCTTGAGGTGGACAATACCGCTGTGCGCAAGCAGCAGGAGGAGAGCCTGGCTCAGGTGCGTGGATCACGCGACGAGGCCGCTTGTCAGGAGGCTTTGAAGGCTATCACAGAGTGCGTGCGTGACTTCAAGGAAGGCCGTAAGAGCGAGAACAACCTGCTCGACCTCGCTGTGAAGGCTGCTCAGCTGCGTTGTACCCTTGGTGAGATTTCAGATGCCTGCGAAGAGATCGTAGGCCGTTATAAAGCAGTAATCAGAACAATTTCAGGCGTGTATAGTTCAGAATCAAAGAACGACAAAGAATTCGAGGAGGCCAAGCGCCTTACCGACGAGTTTGCTCAGAAGGAGGGTCGTCGTCCGCGTATCTTCGTTGCCAAGATGGGTCAGGACGGTCACGACCGTGGTGCGAAAGTGGTGGCAACAGGTTATGCCGACTGTGGCTTCGACGTGGATATGGGACCGCTGTTCCAGACACCGGAGGAGGCTGCCCGTATGGCTGTGGAGAACGACGTGCACATCGTCGGTGCCTCGTCACTGGCTGCCGGTCACAAGACACTCATCCCTCAGTTGATTGAAGAACTGAAAAAGCTTGGGCGTGAGGATATTATGGTGACTGCCGGTGGTGTGATTCCCGCACAGGACTACGACTTCCTCTACAAGGCTGGTGTCGCCTGTATCTTCGGACCTGGAACCCCGATTCCGTATTCGGCCATCCAGATGATGAAGATCCTGCTGGACAAGGAGTAATGTGAAATGGTTACCTGCAGCAATGCGGGTAACCTTTTTTTAGCCATAAATCAAATATGAACAAGAGATATAGCAATTATCGGCTTCATGCTAAGATTGATGAGATGTCGAAGTACATCAATCTGAAGAAATTCATTGAGGGGGAAAAAAATTCCATAGACCAGATACGCTCTTATTTCAGGATCAATCACTGGGCCTATAGGCATTACCATTCACAGGATGGTTTCATGCACTTCCGGATATCAAAGAACGGTTGTTTCAGCGATGAGGACATCTACCATCAGCCCGACTCTATCTCAGAGTTCATTAAGGACGGTGACACCGTGATGGAACTCGGTTGCGGGCAGGGAGCCAATCTCATCTATCTCGCCCATTGCCATCCAAAGTCTCAGTTTGTGGGGGTCGATCTGCAACCTCGTAAGAAGATTGACTACCCGGAGAATGTCACCATTTACGAGCAGGACTATAGCAGTCTTCCACAGATCCCAGACCAGTCGGTCGATGTGGTCTATGCCATCGAAACACTCGTCTATTGTAGCGATAAGGAAAAAGTTTTCCGTGAGGTCTGGCGTGTGATGAAACCAGGTGCCGTGATGATTGTCTACGACTATGCATCGAAAGAGCGTTTTGAAACTTATGACCCTCATATCCAACAGGTGATAGCCCTGCTTTCAAAGGGTGGAGCTGCTGCCATGATCGAATCACTTGGAGAGTGGAATGACCATTTTACTAACTGTGGATTTGAGACTGTGCGGTTTACCGACTATGCGGAGAATCTTCTGCCCGACCTCAAGAAACTGGAGCGTCATGCCAATAGGGCTATGACCCGTCCGTGGCTGGCCAGACTCGAGTTCGCGCTTCTGCCTGATCAGTACGTGTCAAACATCATCCTTGGCTATCTTGGTTATGACGCATGCAAGTCGGGAATAGGCGCCTATCCGGAGTGGGTGCTCAAAAAAGTGTGATGGTGTTTCGACCGTGCCATCAGACCTAAAAAAACAAACCCCGCCTGACTGACTCAGACGGGGTTGTTTTATGACTGGAAGGAGTCGTTTTCATCAATCTTGTAGGCCTTGTTGTCTTCCTTCATGTAGATCTGCAGGTCTGAGAAATAGCCTGTCTCCTGAATCTTCTGGAGGTTTAGCTGGGCATCTTCCTCAAGCAGATACTCCTTGGCACTGGCCAGGTGGTTGGTAAACTCGAGCTTCTTCTTCTCAGTGTCCAATACTGAAATCCACTCATCCTTCAAACGGTCTCCGATTACAAATTTCTTACTCATAGCTGTTTAAATTTTATTTTTTGTTTGTTGTTTGATGGTGCAAAGTTACAAACTTTTGTTAGACTATGAGTATCTTTACCCTGAATATTTCGTGTAAACGTTTGAGTAAAACGGACTACTGATGCATCAGGTTGAGCTTCTGTTTCGGGGCGAGGGCGTTAGTGGTCTGCTCCGTATACTCAGCGAGCTTCAGCTGGGCTGTGCCAGCGATGTTGCGGCTGCTGTTACCAATCAGGAAGGTGTAGGTGCCTGCCTCGGTGAGCCACTGACTGCCAGCCTCGTCGAAGGAGGCAAGGTCGCGTACGGGAATGGTCATCGTGAGCGTCTGACTCTCACCAGGCTGCAGTTCGCGCGTCTTGGCGAAGGCCTTCAGTTCCTGTGCAGGCTTCTCGAGCTTGCCCTTGGGAGCCTGTACGTACACCTGGGCCACCTCCTTGCCGGAGACGGAACCGGTGTTCTTGACACTGATGCTCACCTCGACGGCATTCCCCTTGGCCTTGACCACGGGCTTTGTCAGCTCGAACGTGGTGTAGCTGAGACCGAAGCCGAAGGGATAGGCCACCTCTTTATTGAAGGTGTCGAAGAAACGGTAACCGACGTAGATGTCTTCCTCGTGGTTGGTGTAGGCATGTCCGGGGATGGGCATCTTGTAGCCGACCATCATCTGGAAGGTGTAGTCGTCGATGTTGCCGGGGAAGTTCTTCGTCGAGGGGTGGTCGGTGGCTGCGATGGGCCATGTCATCGTGAGCTTGCCGGAAGGATTCACCTTACCCGTGAGCAGGTCAGCGATGCTGTTTCCGCCCTCCATACCAGGCTGCCATGCGCAGAGGATGGCATCGGGATAACTGCTCCATGAGGCCGTCTCGATGACCGAGCCGGAGTTGATGATGACGATGACGGGCTTGCCTTCTGCGTGGAAGGCGTTGCAGACGTCGGTGATCAGCGCACGCTCCTCGGGGATGAGGTTGAACTCGGTATCGACATCTCGGTCGATGCCCTCACCGGCCTGACGACCGATGGTGATGATGGCGGCATCGGCTGCCTGCACCTCCTTGCTGATGGCGATGGGGGAGAGGGAGATCTCCGGATACTTCTGCTGACCCATCATCTCGGTCTGGAACCACTTGGCAGGATGACGCTCGGCCTGGAACTTGATTCTTGCATAGTCGATGTACTTGCGGTAGATCTCCGTGAGGGTAGTGCTTGACTTGATGCCTGCGTTCTCGAGGCCCTGGAGCATATCAACCACATAAGGCGGATGAACACAGCCTGAACCCGTACCGCCTGAGAGGAAGTCGTAAGAGTTCTCACCGAAGAGGGCGACGGTCTTGATAGCACCGCTCTTCCAAGGCAATGCGCCATTGTTCTTGAGGAGGACGATGCCCTCGGCAGCACTCTGACGCGTGATGGCGGCATGGGCCTTGAAGTCGGGATCGTTAGAGGCGGGATACTTGTGGAAACTCGGGGTCTTCACGATGTACTCGAGCATGCGACGCACGTTACGGTTTACATCTGCGATGTCGAGCTTGCCGTCTTTCACGCCCTTGATGATCTCCTCCACCTGAGCGGGCTGTCCGGGTTCCATGAGGTCGTTGCCGGCATGTACCTCGCTGATGGTCTCCAGCCCCTCACGGATACCGATCCAGTCGGTCATCACGATACCTTTATAACCCCAGTCGTCACGCAGGATCTTCGTGAGCAGGTCGTGGTTGCCCATGGAATACTCACCGTTCACCTGGTTGTAGGAGGCCATCACGGTCCATGGATCACTCTCACGGACGGCAATCTCAAATCCACGGAGGTAGAGCTCACGTGCTGCACGCTGGCTGACACGCTCGTCGACAGCCGTACGGTCTGTCTCCTGAGAGTTCACGGCGAAGTGCTTGGCCGATACACCGGCTCCCTGACTTTGCACACCTTGGATATAGGCGGCTGCAATCTTTCCCGTCAGCAGGGGATCCTCTGAATAGTATTCGAAGTTTCGTCCGCAGAGGGGATTGCGATGGAGGTTCATGCCTGGGCCGAGAATCACGTCACAACGGTATTCCTTCGTCTCGTTGCCGATGGCCTCACCGACCTTGCTGACGAGTTCCGTGTTCCATGTAGAGGCAAGGCAGGAACCGATGGGGAAGGCCGTCGCATAATACGTCTTGTCTGTTCCTTTACGGGTGGGGTCGATACGTACACCGGCAGGGCCGTCGGTGAGTACGGTGGCAGGAATGCCAAGACGGGGAATGGCCGGAGAGGTACCCGCAGCACCTGCCACGAGATCGGCCTCACCGCCTACCACGGCACCGGTACCGAAAAAGTTGTTTGCACCGCCAACGAGTAGTTTGGCTTTCTCTTCAAGGGTCATGGCCTTGAGAACCTCGTCGATGTTGTTCTCCGAGAGTTTGGGTTGAGCATTTGTTGTCATTGCGAATGTGGCTGTTAATAAGCCGAATAAGCCGATTGTTAGTAATCTTTTCATTGTTATGTTATTTTTAGGGGTTTTAGGGATCTTAGGGAATTTAGGGGAATTAGGGGAAGACCTTGAAGGCGTAGCCTTGGGAACGGAGCCATTGGATAGAGGCGGGGAGAGCGGTGTGGAGCTTGTCGATGGACTTCAGGGAGTCGTGGAAGGTGATGATGGAACCATTACGCGCGTACCTCTTTATATTGTTAAGCACATCTTCGGCCGTCATCCACTTGGAATAGTCGCGGGTGACGAGGTCCCACATGACGATCTTGTATTTCCTGCTAAGCCAGGCGTATTGTGCCAGACGCATCCAACCGTGGGGCGGACGCACATAATGGCTGTGGATGTAGGCGTTGGCCTTCTCCACGTTGTAACTGTATTCCTTGATGGTGTGGGTGAGACCGACCATGTGGTTGTGGGTGTGGTTGCCCACCTGATGGCCTTCGTCGACGATGCGCTGATAGAGTTCGGGATGCTTGCGCACGTTGTCGCCCACCATGAAGAACGTCGCCTTGATGTCGAACGCCTTAAGGGTGTCGAGGATGAAGGGGGTAGCCTCGGGGATGGGACCGTCGTCGAAGGTCAGGTAGACTGCCTTCTCGTGACGGTCCATTCTCCAATAGGCTTTCGGATAGAGCCAGCGGAGGTAGATTGCCGGTTGCTCTATAAACATTATTCTATGTCGCCACCTTTTGTCTGATAGATGCCCATCAGGCTCTGCAACTGCTGTTCCTTCTTGTCGGCCTCTTCCTTGCTGACGATATCCTGTACGTTGAGCAGCTGCTCGAGGATATAGAAGTGGATGAGGCAGTCGTGCTTGGAGATATCGAAGCGTGTGCCGTCGAAGGAGAGGTACCATACCAGATACTGGCAGGACTTCAGCCACAGCTGTTCGATGAGGTTCTGTGCCTTCTGAGTCTGTTCCGTATTGGCATAGCAACGTGCCAGATCGACGGATCCGCTCTGGTAGTCGTGCGGGATGTTATAGTCCGGCAGTTCCTTCTCACATCTGTCGAGCACTTCCTTGGCCTTGTCGGTCTTTCCCTCGGAGATGAGGTTCATGGCCAGAGAGGCGAAGAGCCGACGGTGGGTGTAGCACATGCGCATGACCGTCTCGTCGAGATAGATACCCTTCCGGTCGACACCACCGAACTTGAACTTGTTCATCACATTGTCATAGGTCTTCTCCGTGTCGAAGTTCTTGGCACCGGCAGCCTTCGTGGTGAACGGGGTGATACGGTTGGCAAGACCCTCCTGCACGAAGTTGTCGCCCAGGTTCATGTAGTTCTCTGAACCGACGGTCAAAGCCACGTAGATGGGTCTCGTCCAGTTGGCGTTGGCAATCATCTCGAGCATCATCAGGTCGCCCTTATAGAGGGCACTCTTGCCTTTGAGTGAGATGACCATACGGTCGGGGATGGAGTCGGCAGCCATCATCATGCCGCTCTTGCGTACCGCCTCCTTGTCGATGGTGACATAGACGGTGTCCGTGGGGATGACGTGGAAGTCCTTCACGGTGGAGCGCACCCAGTATTTCAGGATGTTCTTCAACTCGAAGGGCTCCTCACCGAACTGTGTGGCGGCTTCCTCCGGATGTTCCTGATAGAGCTGTACGACCTGTTCCTTCAGTGAGGGGTCGACCTGCACATACTCATTCGTGCCGGCACAGTATTCCAGACGCTTCCAGGTGATGGGCAGCGACGGGGAGTCGTAAGCCGGACGCACCATCTGGTCGATGTACCAGTCGGTCTGGAGATAAGAGAGATTACATACGCGGGCATCGGTACGCACGCCTTCCGTATCCTGATTGTACCAGAGGGGGAAGGTGTCGTTGTCACCATTCGTAAAGATGATGGGGTTGCCCTTCTCCTGGAGTGTCATCAGGTAGTTCTGTCCGAAGTCACGACAGGTGTAACGGCCGGAACGGTCGTGATCGTCCCAGGTCTGAGAGGCCATCTGGATAGGGATGAGCAGGGTGATAAGGGCGATGAGGGAGGTCAGGATGAGGTTCTCCTTCTTCAGCTTCTGCTGCAGCCAGTCGATGATGGCCGCCACACCCATGCCGCACCAGATGGCGAAGGCATAGAATGAACCGGCATAGGCGTAGTCACGCTCACGGGGTTGCATGGGGGTCTGGTTCAGATAGATGACGATGGCCAGACCGGTCATGAAGAAGAGGAAGAATACCACCCAGAACTGGCGGATGCCGATGGGGTCGTCGATGGTCTTCTCCGTGCCATTTGCCATCACCTTCTTCTTACGGGTGTACCATGCCTGCCAGAAGAGACCCATCAGACCCAGGATCAGCGGCAGACAATAGAAGACGTTATGGCCCTTGTTCTCCTTCAGGTCGTCGGGCAGCAGATCCTGATTTCCCAGACGGGCGTTGTCGATGAAGGGGATACCCGTGAGCCAGTTGCCGTGCTCCATCTCTCCGTTACCCTGAATGTCGTTCTGACGGCCGGCAAAGTTCCACATGAAGTAGCGCCAGTACATGAAGTTACACTGGTAGGAGAGGAAGAAACGGATGTTCTCCAACTGTGAGGGCACCTTGACGGTGATGGCCTCTCCACAGCGGTCGTATGGCACCTCCGTACCGTCGACACCACCCATCCACGACTCGTAGGCGGCAGCATGGCCGGCATCGTACATGCGCGGGAACAGCATGTTCTGTGCATACTTGTATTCATCCTTCGTACGGACCACGAAGTAGGAGTCCTTCTCATCGGCAGAGGCCTTCTCCTTGCGCTGGTAGACGGGCTTACCCTTGGTCATCACGGGACGGCAGTACTTGCCGTCGCTCTCGAGGGCCACCTGTGAGGTGTAGGCCTGACCATAGAACAGCGGACGCTGGCCATACTGCTCACGTCCGAGATAGTCGCCCAGGGTAAAGATGTCCTCAGGAGAGTTCTGGTCCATGGGCGGGTTGGCGGATGAACGGATCACGATGACGGCATAAGTCGAATAGCCCACCATCAGCATCAGCATACAGAGCAGGATGGTGTTCTTGGCACGGGCCGTGACGAACAGCTGCTTGTCCTGACGATTGGTGCTCACCATCGTCTTATAGTTAAGACCAAACCAGACGGCTGCCAGCACGATGATGCCAATGAAGAAGGCTGACCATCCCCAGCCATAGAACGGCACACCCAACATGCCGAGCGAGAGGAGGAATGCGATGTTCTGAACCTTCTCGCTGTGCTTCTGTGTCTGTGTCTCATAGACGGCCCAGATGACGATGGCGATGAGCAGGATGATATAGATGATCTCACCCGTGTTGAACGGACAGCCGAGGGTGTTGACGAAGAAGAGCTCGAACCAGCCTCCGACGGTGATGATGCCAGGTACGACACCATAGAGCACCGCTGTGAGGATGGCGACAGAGAGTCCCAAGGCCACCAGCGAACCCTTCAGGTTGGCATCGGGGAAGCGGCGATAGTAATACACCAGACCTATGGCCGGCACGCAAAGCAGGTTCAGCAGGTGGACACCGATAGACAATCCGGTGATATACATGATGAGCACGAGCCAGCGGTCGCTGTGCGGCTCGTCGGCCACATCCTCCCATTTCAGGATGAGCCAGAACACGATGGCCGTCAGGGCCGAGGAGTAGGCATAGACCTCACCCTCGACGGCAGAGAACCAGAATGTGTCGCTGAACGTGTATATCAGCGCACCCACCAGACCGGAAGCCTCGATGGTGATGAGCTTCGGCAGCGTCAGCTCACTCCAGTCGGAGATGACCAGACGGCGCACCAGATGGGTGATACTCCAGAACAGGAACAGGATACACGTTGCCGACAGCAGGGCACTCATCGTGTTCACCATCTTCGCCACCTGTGTGGGGTCGCTGGCAAACTGCGAGAAGAGATTGGCCGTCAGCATGAAGAACGGTGCCCCTGGCGGGTGACCGATCTCCATCTTGTAACCTGTGGTGATAAACTCCGGACAGTCCCAGAATGAGGCTGTCGGCTCGATTGTGGAGCAATAGACGAAGGCGGCAATCAGGAACGAGAGCCACCCGAGGACATTGTCCACCAACTTGAATTGTTTCATTGAATCAATATGCTTTTTAACGTTAAATGCTTAAATATGGTGCAAAGGTACGAACTTTTGGGGAGTTAAAGAAGATAAGGGAGTTAAAAGGAGTTAAAGGAAGAGTCCGGCACCATAGATGAGGACGACGTACCGGAAGATTTTGCCCAATGTGATGGCGATGAAAGTGATGACAATGTTCGATCGCATCAGTCCGAGGGCGATGGTGATGGCGCTGCCGAGCACGGGAAGGAAGGCGAAGAATCCCATCCACGACCCGTGTCCGGCCATGAACCGGTGGGCCTTGTCGAGGTCCTCCTTCTTCACATGGAAGTATTTCTCAATCCATTCCATCCGTCCCATCCGTCCCACGCAGTAGTTCACGATGCTGCCCAGCACATTGCCTATCGTGCCATAAATCATCAGCACCCACGGGTCGAGTCCCGTAGCCATCAGTCCGATCATCACGGCTTCACTGGAAAATGGGAAGAAACTGCCTGCCAGAAAGGCTGCCAGCAGCATGCCCCAGTAGCCGTATTGCGTCAGGAAACTGATGATGAAATCCATAGGTTAAAGGCAGTGAGGGCTATCAGGGCCACAGTCAGGATGATGAAGATGATGTTGGAGAAGCGGGAGTGGGTGAGTGCCCAGTAATGACCTGCCAGCGGACTGGTGGAGAGGATGAACATCCGCATGGCCAGTTCGTTGTGCGGCTGCAAGACCCATAGTGCCATCGAGAACAGACCGAGGGTGATGAATCCGTAGTAGAGCTGGCGGACGCGTATCTTGTCGCGGAAACTGCTGTGGATGAAATGGCTGCTGCCGATGAGGAGCAGCAGGGTGGCGAAGGCCATGACGAGCTGGTAGGTCAGCGGGACCGTCTCAAAGTCGAAGGGGAACTGGAGGATGTCCTGTACGGCAAACAGGCTGACGATGGCATTGAGATCACCGTTCTTCTGCCACATCAGCCATCCGCACATGAACCAGTAGGGTGTCGCCAGACCTAACAGCGAGGCGAAGAACGTGCGCCAGGAGAGGGCATAGACGATGATCTTCATCATGATCCACAGCAAGGGCAGGTAGAAGATGACGTGGGCGTCGAGCATGCTGCCGATGCCTAAGATGAGGAAGGCGTAATAGGCCTTGCCTACGGTCGTCGGGTCCTGATAACTGTCATAGAGGAGCATCAGGGCAATGATGCAGCAGAGTTGTACGATGCCGCCCGTCGATGAAGGGAACAGGAAGACGGCCGCACAAGACAAGAAGATGAAGGTGACGGAGACGGAACGGCTGTAAATGCGGATCAGCAGGTTCTTGCTGTTGATCCGCATGACCAGCATCACGGACAGGATGAAGCAGGCGAACTGCACCCACCATTGTTCTTTGAACAGTCCTGCCAACACCCACATTGCCGTGCCGTAGAGTATGGCTATGGGGAGCGTGAGACGACTCTCAGCGGTCTTGTTCTGAATCTGTTTCACTTTTCACCTTTTACAGGTCAGCACCGATGTCACGACGGAAGTATTTGTCGGTAAACAGGATCTTCTGAGCCTCCTCGAAGGACTTCTGCAGGGCCTCGGCCTTGTCCTTGCCATAAGAAGAGACTGCAATGACACGTCCGCCATTTGTCACCACCTCTCCGTCTTTCAGGGCCGTACCGCTGTGGAAGACGATGGAACCCTCGACGTCATTGATGCCGCTGATGGGATAGCCTTTCTTGTAAGCCTGCGGGTAGCCGCCGCTGACGAGCATCACGCAGACGGCCGCACGGGGATCGAATTCAATCGTGCGCTTGTCGAGGTTGCCTGCTGCCACACCCTCGAAGAGATCGACGATGTCACTCTTCAGGCGCAGCATGACGCTCTCCGTCTCAGGGTCGCCCATACGGCAGTTGTATTCGATGACGAACGGTTCGGGCTCTCCGCTTGGCGTATTGGTGCGGTTGATGAGTCCGAAGAAGATAAATCCCTTATAGTCAATGCCTTCAGTAGCGAGACCTTCTACCGTAGGACGGATGATGCGGTCCTCCACCTTCTGCATCCACTCCTTTGTGGCGAAGGGAACAGGGGTGACGCTGCCCATGCCGCCTGTGTTCAGACCCGTGTCGTGCTCACCGATGCGTTTGTAGTCCTTGGCCTCAGGGAGGATCTTGTAGTTCTTGCCGTCTGTCAAGACGAAGACAGAGCACTCGATGCCACTCATGAATTCCTCGATGACCACCTGTGAGGAGGCATTGCCGAACATACCGCCCAGCATCTCCTTCAGTTCCTTCTTTGCCTCGTCGAGGGTGGGGAGGATCAGCACACCCTTGCCTGCACAGAGGCCGTCGGCCTTCAGCACGTAGGGCGCCTCAAGGGTCTCGAGGAACTGCAGTCCTTCCTCCAGGTGCTCACCGTCGAAAGTCTGGTAACGGGCTGTGGGGATGTGATGGCGCATCATGAAGCTCTTGGCAAAGTCCTTGGAGCCTTCAAGCACGGCACCGGCCTTCGAGGGACCGATTACAGGCACATCCTTGGTGCGGGGGTCGGCCTTCAGGTTGTCATAGATACCCTTCACCAACGGGTCTTCGGGACCGACAACCACCATATTGATGCCCTTCCCGACGACAAAGTCCTTGATGGCGTCGAAGTCATCGGCCTTCATAGCCACGTTCTCGCCACAGTTGCTCGTTCCGGCATTGCCCGGGGCAATAAAGAGTTTCTCACACTTGCTGCTCTGAGCGATCTTCCATGCTAAGGCGTGCTCACGGCCGCCGCTGCCTAATAAAAGTATCTTCATATTTTTTTACCTTTTTACCTTTTTACCTTTAAAAAGTCCTCGAAATATTGGGTGATGCGTTCATGCAGATGGACGCTGGCATGACCACGCATGTTGTGCTCCTCACCAGGGTAGGCGAAGAAATCAGGCTGAGTGCCGGCCTTGATACAGGCGTCGAGGAACGACAGGCAATGCTGGGGGACGACGGTGTTGTCGTTGTAGCCCGTGATGATCTGGAGCCTTCCCTTCAGATTCTTTGCCTTGTCGATGAGGCTGGTCTTGGCATAGCCTTCGGGATTCGTCTCAGGGGTGCCCATATAGCGCTCACCGTACATCACTTCGTACCATTTCCAGTCGATGACAGGTCCTCCGGCTACACCAACCTTGAACACGTCGGGATAGTTGGTCATCAGCGAGATGGTCATGAATCCGCCAAAGCTCCAGCCGTGTACGCCCAGGCGCTGCATGTCTATATAAGGCAGGCTGCGCAGATAGTCCACGCCCTTCATCTGGTCCTGCATCTCGATTTGTCCCAGCTGGTGGAAAGTGGCCTGCTCAAAGTCCCGACCCCGATACTGGCTGCCCCGATTGTCGAGGATAAAGACGATATAGCCTTTCTGGGCCATGTAGGTCTCCCAGCTGCGGGAGGCCCAGTGCCAGGAGGCCTGCACGTTGTTGGCATGCGGCCCGCCATAGACATAGATGACCGTCGGGTATTTCTTGTCGGGATTGAAGTCTGCGGGCTTCACCATCCGGTAATAGAGGTCTGTGATGCCGTCTGCAGCCTTGATGCTGCCACATTCGAAGATGGGATATTGGTAACCGGCCCATGGGTCTTCAGCCTCCAAGAGGTTGGTGTGACGCGGGGGCTTCTGGTTGATGTCCACCACGTCGATAACCCGTGGCCTCGTAGGTGTAGAGAACCTGTCGACGAGGAAATTGCCAGAAGGAGATAAGTCACCCGTATGTACGCCATCCACCGTCTCCAGCTGTTGGATCTTTCCTGTCATGCTGACACTATAGAGACGATGGTGCAGGGGATGCTCCTTGTTGGCCTTGAAGATGACGGTCTTTTGTTTCTTGTTGAAGCCAAGAACCTCCATGACCACCCAAGACCCGCTGGTGAGTTGTCGGATACACTCGCCATTATTATTAAATAAATATAGGTGATTGTATCCGTCTTTCTGGCTTTGCATGATGAATTTCGTATCATCCCAGGGCAGGAACTGAATGGGATGCAGGGGCTCCACGTATTTGTCGCTGGTCTCACGGTACAGTTCTGTGAGTTTCTCACCCGTCACGGCATCGTAGGACACCAGCCGACAGTCGTTCTGGCCTCTGTTCAACTCGAACATATAGACGACCTTGCTGTCCGGACTCCAGGCGATATTGGTGAAATAGCGGTCTGTGGGATCGCCTGCCTGCAGATAAACGGTCTTGTCGGTGGCGATGTCATAGACGCCAACCGTCACCTTGTGGCTCGTCATACCTGCCATCGGGTATTTGTCCGGCTCATAGGTGGCCTCCCGGGGGAAGATATCCACCTGAGGATAGTCAGTCACCATGCTCTGGTCCATGCGATAGAAGGCCAGCCGCTGACCATCAGGACTCCAGAACGTGCCTTTCTCGATGCCGAACTCATTGCGGTGTACGGACTGCCCATAGACAATCTCCCTTGAGCCATCGGTGGAGAGCTGGTGCTTCTGTCCATTGGCATCCGCTACGAAGAGTTGGTGGTCTTCCACATAGGCTGTTGCCTTGGAGACCGCATTCCAATCGTTGGCTATCTGCCCGGAGATACTGTCCTGCCAGACGATCCTCTTCTCTTTGAAGTCCACGAGGATGACAGCATGGCGGTTGCCTACCTGTACGAGGGGCTTGTCCGGATAAGGAAAGGTGGCGTTCATCAGGTGACGCACATAGCGCTCGTCATCGCTTCCTGCCCATTGGTTGACTTCCTCAAGGGTGAAAAGGGTCGCCTTCTTGCCAGTCTTGGCATCGATGGTGTAGCACGCCTCCACGTCGGTCTGTATCAGTTGGTCACCCCACCATGTCAGCCACATGTTCTTGGGCTGCATGTTGTGGTAGTTATTGCCGCCAAAGTTGAGGTCTTCGAGGGTGAAGCGTTTGTCTTGAGCAGACAATGTGTTGCAGAGGGTAGCCATTATCAGGGATATGAACAGATACTTAATCTTCATCATCGTCAAACCTCCTGTCTTTATTGTCAAACCCTTTCCCTCTTCCTGGCCTTGTTTTCTTACCGCCTCTGTCGAAGCGGTCTTTACGGTCTCTCTTGAATTTCCGGTCGTCACGGTCTTTACGTTCTCTCCTGTCATCGCGGTCGTTCTGTTCTTCGCGGCTTTTCCGGATATTCCGGTCTTTACGGACATTCCGGTCAATTGGGTTCAGTTCATGGCGGTGGAAGGTGAAACTGCGGATGTCGGCCTCTTCGTTCTGTTCGGTCTCCTCAAGGCGCTGCTTGAACTCACGCTCTTTCTTGAAACGATGCTTCTGGGCCATCTGCCGCTTTTCCTCGTCGGTCTTCACGATGCCACCGTCATGACGGAAATCCTTCAGTCTTCCGTCAAACATCTGGTATCTGCGGAACTCGCATTCCAGACTGCCGTTATAGAGGGGAATCTTGATGCTGGGTTTCAGGCCGATCTGCTCAAAGCACTCTTCACGGTAGGAGAGGATCCAGGCATCATTGCCTTTGAACTCATGTTTCAGTCGTTCGCCAATCATCTTGTAGGTGCCCAGAAGGTCAGGTGTGGAGATACGCTCGCCATAAGGGGGATTGGTGATGATAATGCTCTTGTTGACAGGCTGGGTGAAGTCTTTGAAGTCTTGTTGCATGACGGTGATGTCTTTGGTCATACCTGCGGCCTTCACATTGAGAAGGGCCGTGTTGACGGCTTTGACATCGATGTCGTAACCATAGATATGATGCTGAAACTCACGCTCTTGGCTTTCGTCGTTATAGATTTCATCGAATAGGTCAGCATCGAAGTCAGGCCATTTCTCAAAGGCATATTCCTTACGGAACAGGCCTGGAGCCATGTTCTTGGCAATGAGGGCTGCCTCGATGAGAATCGTGCCTGAGCCGCACATGGGGTCGATGAAGTCGGTGTCGCCCTTCCAGCCGGAAAGGAGGATCATACCTGCTGCCAGTACCTCGTTGAGGGGAGCCTCGACACTCTCCTGACGGTAGCCGCGACGATGCAAGGACTCTCCACTGGAGTCAAGACTCAGCGTGCACTGGTCTTCTGCGATATGCATGTTCAGACGGAGATCCGGATTGGCCACAGAGATGTTAGGACGTTTGCCCGTCTTCTCCCGGAACTGGTCGACGATGGCATCCTTGACTTTGTATGAGACGAACTTCGAATGGCGGAACTCCTCGGAGAATACCACCGAATCGACGGCAAAGGTCTTGTCGTCATCCAGATATGTGGTCCAGTCTATCTTCTTGATTTCTTCGTAGACATCATCCGCGCATTGTGCCTTGAAATGTCGGATGGGTTTCAGGATCCTG
>JAEEGG010016072.1_pt1 | contig 15597 bp, 10 predicted proteins | sample 9134161 | NCBI WGS metagenome assembly JAEEGG01 (sample SAMN16246543, study PRJNA631951) | gut metagenome | biome: gut microbiome; feature: rumen; material: CR-attached | host: Bos | place: Iran: Karaj | collected 2018-10
GCCTCGATGCAAGAGCTGATGTGATGCGTGTGCCAAACGTATTCCAACAGCCCACGACGAATCTGGCTGTCTTTCATGAGTCAACGCTGAGTTTTGGCAGATTCGTTGCAACGCTGGGCCTTCGTTATGATTTCACGAGAGTGGGCCTCGACTATGATGCAATGGGGTATATGTCGATTACGGGCGGTTCTGTCCTCACTAAAGCTACCTACACTTTGTCATCAAAACTCGCCAACAATTATCACACTACGTTCGGACAACTCCTTCCCAAAGTAGGGCTCAGCTATAAGTTGTGCGACAACGGAAGCAACATCTATGCTACCGTGAGCAAGGGCTATATGGCAGGAGGATATAACATTCAGTTGTTCTCCGACATCCTGAATGCCGACCTTACGAGCAAAGAGGCTCAGCAGAAAGCGCAGCGAGGCGACTACGACGTGCCTCACACCGAGCAGGACTATGCCAACATAGAAGATGCTATCACCTATAAGCCGGAGGAAAGCTGGAACTATGAGTTGGGCGCTCATCTGAACATTCTGGGCGACCGTCTGCATGCCGATGTGGCGCTGTTCTATACGCAGCTGCGCAATCAGCAACTCACCGTGATGGCTCCCGAATACGGCTTTGGCCGCATGACTGTGAATGCAGGTAAGAGTAGGAGCTTAGGCGCAGAACTGGCACTTCGCGGAAATATGGCCGACGGACATCTCACTTGGGCAGCCAGCTACAGCTATACGAATGCCAAGTTCGTAGATTATAAGGATATGAAGAAGGTGGATGGCGTGAATGTCGAAGTTGACTACAACGGCAAATATGTGCCTTATATTCCTCAGCATGTGTATAGCGCTGCGGCTGACTATCGATTCGATATATCGGGTGATGCTTTCCTTCGTTCCGTAACACTTGGCTTGAATGCTCAGGGCAACGGCAAAGTGCATTGGGACGATGCCAATACAGCCTCACAGAAAGCGTATGTATTGCTGGGTGCTCATGCCAATGCTGATTTCGGAATCTTCAATGTTGACTTGTGGGGACGCAATCTCACCAACACGCATTACTGCACCTTCGCTATGCCTTTCGACGGTGATTATATCGGACAGCGTGGTGCTCCAATTCAGGTGGGCGTAGATGTGAAAGTTCACTTCTAAGTCAAATGCATCGGACGAGCTCTTAAATGCATCGGACGAATTCTTAAATGCATCGGACGAGTTCTTAAATGCATCGGACGAGCTCTTAAATGCATCGGACGAGCTCTTAAATGCATCGGACAATCTTTTTTTAACGCTTCGAGAGAATATATTAAACGCTATGAGAGAAAACGTCAAACGCTACTTGCGTCTGACGTTTTCTCTTTTTTCATTTCAATCGACCTTTCATGTGAACGATAGGACGTTGTGATAGTTCTGCGGGATTACTGCCCGGCAACCCTTCGGGTACTTCCATTTGATGGCGGGCATAGAACTTCTTCCAATAGTCGGTTATGCGTCCGGAGGCATCATGAAACGACATAGGGATTGGCGCAAACAACTGCTTTCCCTCACGGTCGGTGTAACTCAAGAGTACCAGCTCCGAGCAGTAGATGTCGTCGTTGTCGGGGAGGTAGAGCCAGTCGTAGGAACGTCCCACGTAGCTGAGGGCTTGTTCGATTGAGGCTTTGGCGTTCAAGTAGCTCACGCGCCCAATCACGTAGTGCCCCTTTTGCTGGCGAAGGGAGTCGAGTGGGGTGATGACTACTCCACGACCTACGGCCTCTACCACGCTGTCGTTTCCGAGATAGATAGCCACGTGGTCTATCATGCCCGGAGTGACATCGGTAATAGCATTGTCGCTTTCGGCCACATGAAACAGCAGGTCGCCAGTCTTGAGTGTCTGACAGCTGCCGCAAAGGAAAAGCAAAGTGGTGGCAAAGAAAGGCTTAGCGAATGACTTTCTTGCCGTCTTGAATATAGATTCCATGCTTGGGGAGTGACTGTAGGCGAGCTCCTTTCAGATTGAAGATGGGTGAGGACTGTTGCTGGCTTGTGCCAACCGTCTGGCTGATGCCAGCTTCCTGTTCGTCGGAGAGATAGAACACCTTGCCGAGGGTTGCGTCGTCGGCTTTATGGTAGATGACTGATTCTATCTTTTCGGGAGTTTGCTCGTCAACACCCCATGTGTTGTTCTGCGCATAAACCGTAATCGTCGAGTTGTTGTAGAGGTCGTAGCGCTCGTCGTTGAATCCGTTGTCGCCAAACTGGTTGTTGCCCGGGCTGTCAATACTCGTATTGTTCGGCTGCCCCACGTTCACGTCCTTGCAGCCGATGATGGTGATGCCCCAATGGTTGCCTTTGATGGTGTTGCCTGCAATGATGGCGTTGGTGAGGCGGTAGGGGTCGTAGAGACTGATGCCGCTACCTCCGTTCATGGGGTTGTCCTCATGGTTGTTGTTCAGAATGGTGTTCCCCTCTATTCGCACCTGAACAGGGCCTACTGTACCGATGCCGTAGCGATTGTTAGTGATGGTGCAGTTGCGAATGATGGTGCTGGTCTCGCTGAAGCTCATGAAGTTTGAGATGCCGATGCCGCCCACCTTGTTGTTGCTCTTCAGGCTGTTTGGGTCGCCGTCGATGATGCAGCCTTCAATCAGCATCTTCGAGGCAGTCACGTTGATTTGTGGAATATTGCCGTTGCGGGTAGAGTTGCGCATGAAGGTGCAGTCAATGATATTCATGGGTTGACTGGCATTAGCCGAACTGCCAATAGCGGCTTTCTCGCACAGCTCGAAAGTGCTCTTGCTGATGGTGCTTTCCTCTCCGTTGCTGATGAAATAGAGCGCAGCAGCTGTGTTGCCGTTATGGTTCTTGAAGGAGCAAAGGTTCACGTTGATGGCACCTGAACTGACGGATTCGAGTCCTATGTATTCGAACACAACATTTCTGACCGTAGCCCCCGTCTGGTTGTCAATCTTGATGCTATAAGGCGTTGCCTCTTCGGAGATGCGGGTGAGGGTAGTGGAGTGTTCGTCGGGAACCGTCAGATTGGCCTCTCCCATGATGACGAACGTGGTTTTGTCGGCAAACTTCACACGTATGTCGGCATCGAGTTCAAACTTGTCGTTGGCACTAATCGTGTCGTTCTTTTCCACCAGATAGCAACCGTCGGAAAAGCTTACACCCGAGCCCTCTGTCTGCGAGAGCTTGGCAAAGCTGTAAGTGGAGCCGTCGTTGGCTGTTCTAAATCCTGAAGGTGTGTTCTGGGCATTTGCTGAGATAGCGGACAAACTTAACAGAAGGGTCAGCAGTCCGCATTTAAGATTTTCTTTCTTTTTCATAGTTATTATTAGAATTCTACAATCACTTTACCGTTGATTTGTCGTCCGGTCAGATAGTTCGGTACTGCCCATTGGCGGTTGCTCACATCCGTCACCCAATAGTAGGAGTTCACGTTAGAGAAGCCGAACAGATTCAGACCGTCAACACCCACCCAAAGTCTGCGCAGGGTAAATGACCTTGACGAGTCTTTCTTATAGGCGAGCCAGCTCATGCCTATGTCGGCACGCTTATAGGCAGGTGCGCGGAAGTTCTGACCTCCCAGTCCTCGGTGAGGTGCGCCAAAGGGCAGCCCGTCGGCGTAAGCCAGTCGGAGTGTCATCTTCCAGCGTTTGGTTCCGGGGAAATAGTCTGTGAAGTGCAGGTTGATGGCAAAGCGCTGATCGGTTGGCATAGGTACCCACATACCGTTGAACTTCTGCTGGGTGCGCATCAGCGAGAAAGTGAGCCACGAGTCGGTTCCGGGCACAAATTCGCCATAGAGTTTCAAATCCAGTCCTACGGCATAGCCCGAAGTGAGATTCTCACCGTAGTAGGTCACCTTCACGTTCTGCACATTATAGGGTATGAGGTTGGAGAGTGCCTTGTAATAAGCTTCTGCCGTAAACTTGAACGGACGGTTGAGCATGCGGAACCGATAATCGACAGCAGCTATAAACTGAAGCGATCGCTGGCTCCTGATGTTGGAATTCAGCTTTACGACGGTGATGTTGTTGACAGCACTTGTCGTGTCGCGCAGTTCCTTGTAGAAAGGTGCCTGGTAATAGAGACCTGTAGCAAAGCGCATCGTGATGTTGTTATTCCACGAGGGCACGATAGCAAGCGAGGCACGTGGCGAGATGATGGTCTCTTTGTTGAACGACCAGTTGGCAAAGCGCACACCGTAGGTCAATGTGTAGAAACTCTGCTTGGGGGCTTCGTCATCGTTCTGATTGTCTTCCGTCTTTCCTCCGGTGTGCCATTTGAACACATCCTGCACGTAGCCTTCGAATCGTCTTGACGACATCTCGTTTTTCGAGTTCAGCGTATAGATGAGGTCCAGTCGGTTTTCCTTATGAGGTACTGAGTAGCCGCTCGAATCGCGCATTTCCCACTCTCGGCTTTTCTCATTGACGCGTTCCCATTTCATTGTGAGTGCACCTTCAATGTCGTGTCGCTTGAGCGTCTTGTTCACCATCAGTTTCAGACTCTGCACATTGGCAGTCAGATAGTTGCGTGCGTGCTCCATATACGTTCCAACGCCCAGGTTCTTGGTGGTCTGTGCATCGTCCAGCCAGTATTGTCCCTGAATGTCGTAGCACTCCTGCTCTTTGGTGTAGAAGCCCGACCACATGAGTCGTATGTGTGTAGAATCATTGATGTGTCTCGTGATGCCCGCTGTTCCGAAGAAGGTGCGGAACAGGTCTTTCTCCTGTCCGTCGAAATAGACGGTAAACGACTTCACATCCTCCATCGTTCCGAATGATGTCTCTCTGTTCTCCGGAACGAAGTTGTATCTGTTTTCAGAGATGTTGCCCAGGAAGTCGAATGTCCAGCGGCGATTGGGCTGGAAGGTGATATAGGTCTGGTAGTCAACGAAGTTCGGGTCGTACTCGCCTTTCTCCTGAAGCGATCCGAGCAGATAGCGGTTGGTCTTGTAGCGAAGTCCGTGAGTCATTGAGAACTTCTTCGTACTCATGCCAAAGTAGGCATTCGCTCCCAGCAGCGACACCATTGCCGAAGCTTCGAGCGCTTTTGGCTTCTTGTAGGTAATGTCGAGAGCCGATGACATCTTGTCGCCATATTTGGCTGAGAAGCCACCCGTTGAGAAGCCTACGCGCTCCACCATATCGGGATTGATGACTGAGAGTCCCTCTTGCTGTCCGCTACGGATGAGCAGCGGTCGATATACCTCCACATTATTTATATATACAGAGTTCTCGTCGAATGAGCCGCCTCTCACATTGTATTGTGACGACAGCTCGTTATGTGTCGATACACCAGCCTGCTGCTGAATGAGTTCTTCGATGGCGTTGCCGCTTGTGGAGGGTGTGCTCTTGATGTCCTTGATGTCCAGCTCTTCTGTTTGCGAGGTCTGACGGCGCTTCTCTGTCACTACGACTTCGCCCAGTTCGTCCATTGGTTGCAGTTGGATGTGAATGGTTTGTGTGGAGCGTGGATTGCGAAGGGTGCGTGTGCGCGTCTTGTAGCCCACCATCGAGAACCTCACCTCTACGGAGTCGGCAGAATGAAGTGTCAGGGAGAATTCGCCTTTCAGGTTGGTCATCGTGAGTTTGCCTTGTGACACACAACTGACTGTAGCCAGTTCAAGTCCATTGCCGTCACCGTCGCTCACCTTTCCTTTCAGGGTGAACGACTGTGCCATCACTTGAAGGCTCATTAACAGCATAATGAGCAATGACAAATTCCGTTTGAAGTTGACTTTCATTCTTTAGATAAACGTCTGAATCGGCATTTTATTATATCAGGCACGCGATTCAGACATTTTTCATAGGGATTCGAGGTGGATTTGAGGTACGAGGTGCGAGGCGCGAGGTACGAGGTTTGTTTTATCCGAACAAAGCACGCAGGGCTTCTTCCACTTTCCTAACGGGATGGAGCTTGATGGAGAATTTCTTGGCATCAAATCCCTGCATATTGTATCGAGGCACAATCATGTCGCTGAATCCTAACTTCTCGGCCTCTGCTATGCGCTGCTCAATACGGTTCACGGGGCGAACCTCACCGCTGAGTCCCACCTCGCCCGCCATACACCATCCTGCTTCGATGGGCGTATCGACGTTGCTGGAGAGCACGGCGGCAATGACGGACAGATCCATTGCCAGATCGGTGACGCGCAGCCCTCCAGCTATGTTCAGGAACACGTCCTTCTGCATGAGCTTGAAGCCTACACGCTTCTCCAGTACTGCCAGTAGCATGTTGAGTCGTTTCTGGTCGAAGCCTGTGGCTGTGCGTTGTGGTGTGCCGTAGGCGGCGCTGGAGACGAGTGCCTGGGTCTCTACAAGGAAGGGGCGCACGCCTTCGATAGCACTCGAAATAGCGATGCCCGACAGTCCTTCCTCGCGTTCCGTCAACAGCAGTTCAGAAGGATTCGAGACCTGTCGGAGCCCAGTTTGCTGCATTTCGTAAATGCCTAATTCCGAGGTACTTCCGAATCGATTCTTCATGCTTCGCAGAATGCGGTACATGTAGTGCTGGTCGCCCTCAAACTGAATGACGGTATCGACGATGTGTTCCAGAATCTTTGGCCCTGCGAGTGTGCCTTCCTTCGTGATGTGGCCTATCAGAATCACAGGCACTCCGCTTGTCTTTGCAAAGCGCAGCAGAGCCGAAGCGCACTCACGCACTTGTGCGATGGAGCCAGCCGACGACTCTACGTCTTCCGTCGAGATGGTCTGTATAGAGTCGATGACAACAAGCTCTGGCAGTACCTCTTTGATTTGTTCAAAGATGTGCTCCAACGAGTTCTCGCAGAGGATGAGGAAGTTGTCGAGAGAGGCAGCATCGCCCACAGCCGACTTCGGCAGCAGCCTGCTGGCACGCATCTTAATCTGGTGGGCGCTCTCCTCACCGCTCACGTAGAGGATGCGCTTCTCCGGAAGGTTCAACATTGTCTGAAGAGAAAGCGTAGATTTGCCGATGCCAGGTTCGCCGCCCAACAGCACGATGCTGCCTGGCACGAGGCCGCCGCCCAGCACTCGGTTCAGTTCGTTGTCGCGCATGTCGATGCGCGGGTCATCGTGGTTGGATATCTCATTCAGGCGCAACACTCGGCCTGTTCTTGAAGCGGTGTTGCTCACGTTCTCGGCGCGTGCTCCCTTCGAAGTGAAGGTTGGTACGGGACCTACTTTGATTTCCTTGAAAGTGTTCCATTGTCCGCAGGCAGGGCATTTGCCTATCCATTTGGGCGATTCTTGTCCGCAGTTGGAACACACGTATGCTGTTTTTTCCTTTGCCATAATAAAAAGCGATTATGCTAATGATGCCACAAAATTACGAATAATTTTCGTGGTTACAAAACTTTTTATTACTTTTGCACCTCATGAAATTATCTGTTTACCTCTTTGCTTTATCCCTTTTTCTGCTTTCCTGTGGCGGTTCTGCAGGTGGGGAGCAGAAAGACGGTGTGCCCGACGATTCTGTACAGTTACGCATAGCCGTCACTCCCACGCTCGACTGTCTTCCTGTCTTCATTGCGATGGAGTGTGGCGTTTTCAGCGAGATAGGACTCGATGTCAATCTGAAGCGCTTTCAGGCACAGATGGATTGCGACACCGCCATCATGCGGGGCAGCGCCAATGTGGTGGTGACCGATTTGGTGAGAGCCCAGCGAATGAAAGACAACGGGCTCGACCTTGAGCTGGTGACGGCTACGGATGCGTCCTGGCAACTGCTGGCAGCGAAAAAGGCACGAATCAGCCAACTGCGCCAGCTTGACAATAAAATGGTGGCGATGACGCGCTTCTCAGCCACACACTTACTCACCGACAAGTCGGTTGACAGTGGGAAAGTACAGCATGAACGCGTGTTCCAGGTTCAAGTCAATGACGTCGATGTGCGACTGAACATGCTGCAAACCGAGATACTCGATGCCTTATGGCTGCCTGAGCCTCAGGCCACCGCTGCGAGAAATGAGAAAGCAAACGTACTGCTCGACACACGAACGATGGACCTCAGATTGGGCGTTGTAGCCTTTGAGCGACGTGCTGCCACACAACGGCAGGTGGAACTCTTCAAGAAAGCCTACAACATAGCCTGTGACTCCATCAATGAGCGCGGCCTACAAGCCTACAGAGACATTATCCGCACCTGCTGCAATGCTACCGACCAGACCCTCGACTCGCTTCCCGACTTGCATTTTGAGCATGCAGCCCCACCTCGTGCGACTGACAGCTTGCGCGCTGTGAAGTGGTTGCGGTCAGTAAGGCAGAACTACAGCAAACCCGACAGCGTGAGCACGGTGCTGAACACGGAACAGAAGAATCCTCGCACCTTGAAAGAACCCTCACGTGTCGTGCCTCGCACCTTGAAAGATACCTCACGTGTAGAACCTCGCACGTCGAAAGAACCCTCACGTGTCGTGCCTCGTACGTCGAAAGAAACAAAATAGACTTTTATGTGGGAGAACAAACAACTTGATGAGATTCAGCAACACATTTTCCTGGGGCGACTGGGAAAAGCTCTGAACATGACTCAGAACTATGTGCTCACTTTTCCTCAGCGATACGATACAAGCATATTACAAGAGCTGAAAAACAACTATCAGCTCATGACCGACTACTGGCGCGGGGGCGCTGTTGACCCTCGTCGTAACGAAGTGTATCATAAACTGTTGCGCCAGCTGAACGCGCTGGTGACCAACATGATGATTCAGGACCGCATCAGCCACACCTCCTCGTTGCAGTCATTATATAAAAGAGGTGAAGAGATTCGCCCCGTCATTTCCGAACACCTGCTACAGGTGAGGCTGGAAGAGTATGTGGCAAATGTGGCGATGCTTGAGTTCGAACAGGAACAGCAGCGCGAAGAGAAGAGGCTGCGCCTGCATCAGGAGCATCAGCAGTTCATGGATAGGCTGTTTGGCTATATCCTCACATCGGGTGTGTGGCCCGACTGGCAGGCCGATGCCTTTGCCGACATCCTGCTTTCGCCCACAGTCGATTCTCACGACCAGCAGCTCATTGTCAGCGCCGTCATGCTCTCGGCTATGAGTGTGTTCGACTTCCATAAGTTCCGCGTCTTGGTGAAGGTGTATCGCGACACCACCGACCCGTCGCTGCGTCAGCGTGCATTGGTGGGATGGGTGTTCAGTGCCGACAGCTCGATGGCAGAGTTCTATCCTGAGATGCGCGACATGATTGTCCGTCTTTGCGACGATGAGCAGGTGTGCAAGGAGCTCATTGAACTGCAGATGCAGGTTGTGTTCTGCCAGAATGCCGAAGACGACCGTCAGACGATTCAGAACGAGATTATGCCCGACCTGATGAAAGCCAGCAACCTGCACATTACCCGGCAGGGGATCGAGGAGAAGGACGATGACCCGATGCGCGACATTCTGCACCCCGATGCAGCCGAAGAGGATATGGAACGTATGGAGCAGAGCATGAACCGCATGATGGACATGCAGAAGCAGGGAGCCGACATCTACTTTGCCGGCTTCTCGCAGATGAAGCGCTTCACCTTCTTCTATGACATCAGCAACTGGTTTGCTCCGTTCAGCCCCGACCATCCTGGCATCAGCCACATCTGGCAGCAGGGAAAGGGGCGCAAGTTCCTGCACGTCATCATGCAACTGGGTGCCTTCTGTGACAGCGACAAATACTCGTTTGTGCTGGCTTTCGAGCAAGTGCTGAGCCGTTTGCCGCAGCAGATGCTGCAAATGGTGGAGCAGGGCGAAGCCAGTCCTATGCCGGTGGGCGGTCAGGTGCCGATTGAGGAGCAGCGGCAACCAGCGTTTGTGCGTCGGCTGTATCTGCAGAATCTCTATCGCTTCTTCCGGTTGTACATACAGCGTGGCGATTTTGTCAATCCTTTCGATGATGCGCGCAGCGTGTTCACGGCCAACCCTCTTTTCCGCGGTTCCCGTTTAGAGCAGCAGATGTGCGAGGTGGCCTCGTTCCTCATCAAGCACAACCGTCACGCCGATGCCCGTCGTGTTCTGGAAGGGATGGAGGGTCAGCGCGACCTGCGCTACTACATTCTGATGGGCAGTCTTCTGATGCACACAGGCGACCCCGCGTCGTGTGTGGCTGCGATGGAGTGCTACGGGCAGGCGCTGCAGATGCAGCCGGGACATCGCCGGGCGCTGACAGGTTATGCCCGTGCGTGTTTTGCCTGCAAGAACTATACTGAGGCGCTTCACACCTACGAACAGTTGCAGTCACAGGATGCCGACAGCCAGAGCGTGGAACTGAATATCGCCGTGTGTCTGACCCATCTTCAACGCTATGAAGAGGCGCTGAAGATTCTGTTTAAGCAGAATTATCTCTATCCCGACGATCAGAACGTGATGCGCATCCTTGCTTGGACGCTTACGGTAGATGGAAAATACGAGCAGGCAGTAAAGCTCTACGATCAGTTGCTGTCGAGCGGGAAACGACAAGTGGCTGACAGCTTGAATTATGGTTACTGCCTGTGGTTCAAGGGTGATGTGGCAGGGGCAGCAGGCATGTTTCGCCAGTATTTGTCGCAGCAAGAGGGCGTACCGGCAGCTATGGAACGGGAGTTTCTTGACACCGAGCACGAACTGCTTTCTGCTCACGGGATCAGCGATACCGAGATTCTACTGATGCTCGACTTCCTGTCGCAATAGTTCTGTGATATAGGGGCGTTCCCAGTCCTGTGGGTGGTGTCGCGTGTCGTCGTATTTCATGAGGTCGAGGTCAATGCGCACGATGCCCTGCCTGCGGTCGGCATCCGTTCGCCCCATCTCTCTCTCCATAGCCTTCAACGCTTGTTCCAGTTTGTCACACTCCAGTTCTGTGTGGGCGTAAGCCAGCTGGTTCAGGTATTTGCATTCCGAAGGGTTCTCCTCTTGCTGGTATTCCGAAGGGTTCTCCTCTTGGCGAGCCGGTGTTGGCGTGCTGACCGAGCTGCCCACAGGCTTTGTCCAAAGCTCCCTGGTGTACTGAATGTCAAAGAGAATCTGACCGAGTTGTTGTCGTGCCTCAGCCAGATTCTCTTTTTGGTTGCAGTTAGCTGCAAGTGAAATGATACAGCTGTGCATATTTTTTTATACCAGCTCCTCGCTATTGATGCGTGTCTTGATTTTTCCTACATAAGCGTCGATGACTGCAACGGCAACGATGTTGACTACATCGCGTACTGTTGCACCGAAGTCTATGAAGTGTATGGCCTTGTTCAGTCCCATCTGTATGGGGCCTATAATCTCTACATCGGTATCCAGCATCTGCAGCATCTTGTAGCTGGAGCGTGCTGAGGTGAGGTTGGGGAACACAAGTGTGTTCACGTCCTTTCCGTAGAGTCGGGTGAAGGGGTACTGCTCGTCGCGCAGTTCCTTGTCGAGGGCAAAGCCTATCTGCATCTCGCCGTCGATGGGCAGGTCGGGATAGTGCTCCTGCATGTACTCCACAGCCCTTTTCACCTTCTGTGCGCCATCGCTCTGACTGCTGCCGAAGTTTGAGTGGCTGATCATAGCCATCACCGGTTTCTCGTTGAAGAAGGCGGCGCTGCTGCTGGCCAGTCGGGCAATGTCTATCAGCGTGTCGGTGTCAGGATTCTCGTTCACCAGCGTGTCGGCAATGTAGAGTGTGCCGCGTGTGGAGTTGATGATGTGCATAGCTCCGAAGTGCTTGTATTCGGGACGTATGCCAATGACCTCGTTCACTACCTTGATGGTGTTTGAGTATTTGGTGTAGAGACCTGTGATGAAGGCATCGGCCTCGCCTGTCTCCACCATCATCATGCCGAAGTAGTTGCGCTCAAACATCTTGTCGTTGGCTTCCTGGAAGGTGTAGCCCTCGCGCTGTCGCTTTTCGGTCAGTATGCGTGCATAGCGCTCGCGTCGCTCGTGTTCTGACGGGTGTCGCAGGTTCACTATTTCTATGCCGTCCAGATTCAGGTCCATGCTCTTTGCCATTTTCTCCAGCACCTCGTCGTTGCCCAGCAGGATGGGTATGCATATACCTTCGTTCTTGGCTTGTACGGCAGCTTTCAGCATGGTGGGGTGAACGGCTTCGGCAAAGACCACGCGCTGCGGATGGGCGGCGGCTGTGGCATAGAGCTTCTGCGTGAGCTTCGTCTCCTGTCCCAGCAGCACCGAGAGCGAGTCCTTGTACTGCTCCCAGTCATCAATGTTCTTGCGGGCCACACCGCTGTCGATGGCAGCCTTTGCCACAGCAGCGCTCACCTCAGAGATGAGTCGCGGGTCAACGGGCTTCGGAATGAAATAGTCGCGCCCGAAGCGCAGGTTGTTCACCTTATACACATCGTTCACCACGTCGGGAACGGGCTGTTTTGCCAAATCGGCAATAGCCAGTACGGCGGCCATCTTCATCTCCTCGTTGATGGCTGTGGCATGCACGTCGAGTGCGCCTCGGAAGATGTAGGGGAAGCCTATGACGTTGTTGATTTGGTTGGGATAGTCAGTACGTCCGGTTGACATCAGCACGTCGGGACGTGCCTCCATTGCGTCCTCGTAGGAGATCTCAGGCACGGGGTTGGCCAGCGCGAAGATGATGGGGTCCTTCGCCATGCTTTTCACCATCTCCTTGCTGAGCACGTTTCCTTTCGAGAGCCCCACGAACACGTCGGCTCCGTTGACGGCTTCGGCCAGCGTGTGAACGTCGCGGCGGTCGGTGGCAAAGAAGCGCTTCTGGTCGTTCAGCCCCTCGCGGTCGCTCGTGATCACACCCTTCGAGTCGAGCATCAGTATGTTCTCTTTCCTTGCTCCCAGCGCCATATAGAGCTTGGTGCATGAAATGGCAGCAGCTCCGGCTCCGTTTACCACGATTTGCACCTTTGCAATGTCCTTGCCTATCACCTCGAGCGCATTCTTCAGTCCTGCAGCCGAGATGATGGCTGTGCCGTGCTGGTCGTCGTGCATCACGGGAATGTCGAGCGTGCGCTTCAGTCGCTCCTCTATGTAGAAGCACTCAGGAGCCTTGATGTCCTCAAGGTTGATGCCGCCGAAGGTGGGGGCTATGCGCTCCACTGCCTCGCAGAACTTCTCGGGGTCCTTCTCGTTCACCTCAATATCGAACACGTCTATGCCGCCGTAAATCTTGAAGAGCAGTCCCTTGCCCTCCATCACGGGCTTGCCGCTCATAGCGCCAATGTCGCCCAAGCCGAGCACGGCAGTACCGTTGGAAATCACTGCCACCAGATTGCCCTTGTCGGTGTATCGGTAGGCATTGTCGGGGTTGTCCTGAATCTCCAGACAGGGATAGGCCACACCGGGCGAGTAGGCCAGTGAAAGGTCTGTCTGTGTGCGGTAAGCCTTAGTAGGCTTCACTTCAATCTTGCCGGGACGTCCACTTTCGTGGTACTCCAAAGCGGCCTCTTTCGATATTTTTACCATAGATTTAATAAATGTATTGATGTGTCGTTTCTGCTTCTAAACTCTTGTCTGCCTTCGAAATGAGTGGCAAAGGTATTAAAAATAAATGAGAAAATTGCAAAACCCATCGCTTTCTTTTTGTATTTTTCTCGTTTTTTCGTAACTTTGCAACCCGAATTAATTCTTTTTTATGGTACGCAATATTTTTAAGGGGTTAGGCATCGCCTTGATCACACCGTTCACACAGAGCGGAGAAGTTGACTACGAGGCCCTGATGCGACTGGTTGACTATCAGCTGGATAACGGAGCAGACTTCTTCTGCATCCTTGCCACAACAGGCGAAACACCTACGCTCTCGCAAGAGGAGAAGTTGAAAATCAAGAATCTCATCGTCGATAAGGTCAACGGGCGTGTGCCCATACTCATGGGATGCGGAGGCAACAACACAGCAGCCGTGGTGAGAGAACTCAAGGAGGGCGACTTCCGAGGCATCGACGGCATACTCAGCGTATGCCCCTACTACAACAAGCCATCGCAGGAAGGGCTCTACCAGCACTTCAAGGCCATCGCTGCCGCCACACAGCTACCCGTAGTGCTCTACAACGTGCCTGGGCGCACAGGCATCAACATGCAGGCAGCCACCACCGTCCGGCTGGCTCGCGACTGTAAGAATATTGTAGCCATCAAGGAAGCCAGCGGCAACCTCGAACAGGTCGATGAGATCATCAAGAACAAGCCGCGCGACTTCGACGTGATTTCAGGCGACGACTCGCTCACCTTCCCTATGGTGTCGTGCGGAGCCGTAGGCGTTATCTCCGTCATTGGCAACGCCCTGCCCAAGGAGTTCTCGAAGATGATTCGCCTGCAGATGAGAGGCGAGTACGACCCTGCTCGGAAGATTCACCACCGCTTTACCGACCTGTTCTCCCTGCTCTTCGTCGATGGCAACCCCGCAGGCGTGAAAGCCATGCTCCACGAGATGGGCTTCATCGAGAACGTGCTGCGCCTGCCGCTCGTGCCAACTCGCATCTCCACCCTCCAGCGCATGTCCGAGATCATGAAAGAGCTGAAGATATAATACCGCCACAACATCCTGGTTAAAATACCACAAGCCCCTTTCCACATTGGAGAGGGGCCTGTTTTTTTTGTTAGCACAGTGAAGGGTGATTTTAGCTTTCCCTTTCCCCTTCCCCTGGAGAGGGGTCGGGGGTGGGTTTTAAGGTTGCTCCTCCACGCTTCCGCTGGTGCCTCCGCCTTGCTGGCCGCCGTTGCCGCCGCCGCTGTTCTCGTCGTCCTCGTCGGGCAGCAGACCGGTGTCCTTGAGCAGCGTGTTCACCGACACACGTGAGGCGTTGCGTGAGAGCACGGGGCCCACGTAGAGCGAGCGGTCGCTGCGTTCGGGCGTGAAGCCCAGGGCGAACACCACGTTCTGGATGTCGAGCTCCTCAGCCGACTCGGCTCCGCCGTACACGGCATTGCCGTCGGCATCGGTGCCCACCTTCAGGCGGGGCTTCAGGTAGAAGGTGCCCAGTCCGTCGAGCTTCACCTTGTGCGAGGTGAGCAGCAGCTCCTGGATGCAGTTTACGAACTTCTTCGTCACGCCGTGCACCACGTCGGCGGTGAAGATGGAACCGTGCTCCATGATGTGGTCGCACACGTCGTCGAGGGTGAGCGTCTTCATGTTCAGCACACGAGGGTACCACTTGCCGTACGACTTCTGACTGTTGCGGTTGTCGTTCTGGCGCTTGATGATAATTACTCCGTTTGACATAATTTTTTGTGAGTTTTTTTAGCCCCCTCAGTCACCCCGAAAGGGGCATGGATGACTGTAGTCGTAAGGAGAGAGGGCGTTGGTGATTACTAAGGTTGATTTTGTACTCTCTTCAGGGGCTTCGCCGACCGTTCGCGCGCTTGGCCGCTTGGCTTCCTGATTACACTACAAAGGTACGCATTTTTTCTTTAACCACCAAATATTAAGGCAATTATTTTTAAAGAATTATATATTTCAATGAGTTGCTAAAATCCCGACCTCGCAGGAACTCCCTAAACGAATCTGACGAGCCGTAAATCTTATCGGACAGGCCACCCGATGCATCCGTGGTGATATGCCGTAGAGTGCAGGCTTGCGCGACAGTATATGCTGAGCTATATTGCAATATTGCATATTGCATTCATTTTTTTTAAGAGCCGTAGAAGAGAGAGGAAAATATAGTATTATATTTTATATAATATATTAATAATCAATAAGTTATATAATTATTATAACTTATT
>JAEEGG010016075.1_pt1 | contig 15596 bp, 10 predicted proteins | sample 9134161 | NCBI WGS metagenome assembly JAEEGG01 (sample SAMN16246543, study PRJNA631951) | gut metagenome | biome: gut microbiome; feature: rumen; material: CR-attached | host: Bos | place: Iran: Karaj | collected 2018-10
AAAGAGCCTCGCGCTCCTTCATATTGGTCCACAAAGGCTGGTGACCCATGAGCACGGTATCCATCACTGAAAACTCATCATACTTGAAGTGGTCCTGCTCCAGCACGCTCAGACGCTCGCCCGGCCCCAGCTCGATCGTTCCTTTGTTGGGTTCCAAATCGCCGCTGATGGCTCGCAGCAACGTAGACTTGCCTGCACCGTTGGCACCTATCACACCATAAATATTGTCATTGGTGAACTTGAGGTTAACGTCCTTGTACAGGGTTTTCTTGCCAAACTGGATGGCCAGATTCGTTAATGTTATCATTCGTGGTTTCTACTGATTTACGATTATTCGCTGCAAAGGTAATCAAAAAAAATGAATTAACGAAAGAATAGTCGAACAATTAACAGTTTTCTAACACAAAAGCAATAAAAGAATTCAGGAGAACCCTTGCAGACTCTCCTGAATACCCTGTAGGAACATTGGGACTCGAACCCAAGACCTCTTCAATGTGACTGAAGCGCTCTAAACCAACTGAGCTATGCTCCTATCTCTTTATATTTGCTCTTTGTGAACCCGAAGGGATTCAAACCCTTGACCTTCAGAACCGGAATCTGACGCTCTATTCAGCTAAGCTACGGGTCCGTCTCCTCTGCTTGTTCCTCTAAGCGGGTGCAAAGGTAGACAAAAAATTCCATTCCCGCAAGTTTTTTGTGGATATTTTTTTGTTATTGCGGAATTATTTGTAATTTTGCATGCTGAAAACAGAGCTTATTAGCGATACGACAACCAGAAAATGAAAAGAATGCATTTTGCGCTGGCAGCAGTGCTCCTAGCTGTGATGGCTTGCTCAGGCGGCAAGACATCAAAATCTGCAGAGGAAGAGTACTGCGAAGAAGAGCCACTGCCAGAGCGGTTTGAGAACGACGACCTGCCCAAGGCTGCCGACGAGGTGTTCGATGACTTCGCCTACTATTTTGCCAGCAATGAGCATTTGCAACGGCGACGCATCAACTTCCCGCTGACATTGGAGAGCAGTCGAGGCAAGAGCCTGCTGGAAGAGGAACAGTGGAGCATGGACTCACTATCCATGACCACGGGCGAATATACCTTTATCCTCGACAACCCCGACCAGCGCGAGCAACTGAACGACAGCACGATGAACGTCGTCACGGTGGAGAAGATATTCTTCGATGCTGATTCTGTGTGCCAGTACATCTTCTGCCGTAATGAAGGCAGATGGATGCTGCAGGGTCTCAGGCAGCAGAAGCTGTCAGACAACGCAAATGCGCCTTTCCTGGGATTCTTCCACACCTTCGCAACCGACTCTGCCTTTCAGCAGAACAGCCTGAGCAGCGAGATCGTTTTCTCAGGTCCTGACCCAGACGACGACTTCGCCCGCATGGAGGGTTTCATCACTCCAGACTCATGGGAAGCCTTCGCACCTGAGCTTCCACAGGACAGTATTTATAATATTGTGTATACGAAGCTGAACAACAGGTCCAGCGAGAAGACCCTTTTCGTCTGCGGCATATCCAATGGACAAGAGCTGGAACTCACCTTCCGACAGAGAAGAGGAAAATGGAGACTGACACGACTGACACAGTAGCAAGATGAGAGACGAACGAGACTATAGCCTGCTTTCACACAACACATTCGGCATCGACGCCCGTTGTCGGCGCTATGTGGAATATGCCTCTGTAGACGAAGCCCAGATGACGGCATCAAAGCTTCGTGAGGCAGAATGCCCCTTTCTGATCATTGGCGCAGGAAGCAATCTGCTGCTGACCAAGGACTTTGAAGGAACAGTGGTACGCTCGTCACTTCGTGGTATCAGCCTGATGGAGCACAACGGCGAAGCCCTGCTCAGATGCGGCAGCGGAGAGACTTGGGACGACGTGGTAGCTTGGACTGTGGAAAGAGGATTTGCCGATATGGTCAACCTCTCGCTTATTCCTGGAGATGTGGGCGCTTCGGCCGTACAAAACATTGGAGCCTATGGCTCAGAAGTATGCCAGCTGATCGAAGAGGTGCATGCCGTAGAGATAGCAACTGGTCAGCGCCAAATCATCAAGGCCCAGGAATGCCGATATGCCTATCGCGACAGCCGTTTCAAGCACGAGTGGAGCAAGCAGTGGCTCATCACGCATGTCGTCTATCGCCTGAGCCGCAGCACTCAGCCGAACATTGAATACGGAAACATCAAAGCCGAACTGGAACGTCGAGGCATCGCCTCCCCCACCCCACAACAGCTGCGCGAAGTTATCATCGACATTCGTCGCAGCAAGTTGCCAGATCCCATGCAGCTGGGCAATGCCGGCAGTTTCTTCACCAACCCCATTGTCAGCCGCGACAAGTACGAGCAACTGGCAGCAGACTATCCTCAGATGCCACATTATTATATAGATGAGGAGCACGAGAAGATTCCTGCAGGATGGATGATCGAGCAGTGCGGATGGAAAGGACGCTCGCTGGGACGGGCAGCCGTGCATGACAAGCAGGCACTGGTGCTGGTGAACCTTGGTGGAGCCAGCGGCCAGGATATCGTAGACTTGTGCGATGCCATCCGTAGAGACGTAGCCCGTCAGTTTGGTATCGACCTCATCCCTGAAGTGAATATCGTATGATGAAGATCACATTCTTAGGCACTGGAACATCGTGCGGAGTACCCGTCATAGGCTGCCAATGCGAGGTCTGCCAGAGTAGCGACCACAAGGACCATCGGCTGCGCTGCAGCATCCTTGTTGAGACGGATGACACACGCTTGCTGGTGGACTGCGGACCAGACTTCCGTCAGCAGATCCTGCCCCAGCCCTTTCGTCGCATCGACGGCATACTGATCACACACTCACACTATGACCACGTGGGTGGGATGGACGACATCCGTCCCTACTGCCAGTTTGGGGAGATCAATGTCTATGCCGACCCCATCGCTTGCAAAGGAATGCTACAGATGCTGCCCTACTGCTTTGCCGAGCATCGCTACCCTGGCGTACCAGCCATCGGACTACATGAGATACATGCAGGCAACGCTTTTCGCCTGGGTGACATTGACATTCTGCCCATCGAGGTGATGCACGGCAAGCTGCCCATCCTGGGCTATCGCTTTGGGCGCTTTGCCTATATTACTGACATGAAATCTATTGAGCCGTCACAACTGGAACTGCTTAAGGGTGTGGAAGTACTCGTTGTCAATGCCCTGCGTTTTGACAAGCCCCACCACTCCCACCAACTGGTGGACGACGCCATCCGCTTCGCACATGAAGTTGGAGCACGACAGACGTTCCTAACCCACATGTGCCACGACATCGGACTGCACGATGAAGTGAACCTGCACAGGCTGCCCGCTGACGTGAAGCTGGCCTACGATGGGCAAGAAATCAGTATCCCTTAGAACTCCGTGAACGACAGAGGCATGAGGTGACGAATGCCATCCATGACGTAGACGTGATTGCGTCCGTAGAGCAGTATGCGAAGCGGCTTCTGATATCGTGTCTCCGTCTCGATCATCACCTGACGGCAGGTGCCACAGGGCGAGACGGGTTCTTCCGTCAGCTGGCCTGTAGTATCACGGGCTGCGATAGCCAGCATCACAGGTGCCACATCAGGATGCTGGGCTCCAGCAGCGAAGATGGCTGAGCGCTCAGCGCATAGGCCTGCAGGAAAGGCAGCATTCTCCTGGTTGCAACCAGGTAGCACGGTACCGTCCTCCAGCATGAGCGCTGCTCCCACATGGAAATGCGAGTACTTGGCATAAGAACGGCTAGTGGCTTCAATGGCCTGTTGCACCAGTTGCTGCTCGTCATTGGAGAGTTCGTCCATCGTACACTGAAAGATGGAAGGCCGTAGTTTTAACTCTTTCATAGTTTTGGTTTTAAGTATTGTCCAGTGATGCTTTGCTTGCACTTGGCAATCTCTTCAGGAGTACCTGTGCAGACTAGATTGCCTCCTCTGTCGCCACCTTCAGGTCCGAGGTCGATGACATGGTCGGCCTGGCAGATGACATCAAGGTTGTGCTCGATAATTAATATGGTATGCCCACGCTCGATGAGCGCGTTCATTGAATCCAGCAGGCGGCGGATATCATGGAAATGAAGTCCTGTGGTGGGCTCGTCGAAGATGAAGAGCGTAGGTTCCTGACGCTCCTGTCCGATGAAATAGGCAAGCTTTACTCGCTGGTTTTCTCCACCAGAGAGCGTCGATGAACTCTGCCCCAGCTTAATATAGCCAAGACCAACATCTTCAAGTGGCTTCAGACGATTGACGATGATCTTCTGGTTGTGCAGGGTGAAGAATTCCAGCGCTTCAGAGATGCTCATATTCAGCACGTCGTCGATGTTCTTACCCTGGAAACGCACATCCAGAATGTCACGCTTGAAACGATGCCCGTGGCAGGACTCGCACTCAAGCACGAGGTCAGCCATGAACTGCATCTCGACAGTAATCGTGCCAGCCCCCTTGCATTCATCACAGCGTCCTCCGTCAGTATTGAAAGAGAAATACTGGGCAGTGAACCCCATCTGCTGTGCCAAGGGCTGTGCAGCAAAGAGATCGCGAATGGCATCATAAGCCTTCACGTAAGTGGCAGGATTGGAGCGCGACGACTTGCCAATGGGGTTCTGGTCGACAAACTCTACCCTGCTGATGGCATCCACATCGCCAGTCAGGCCTCCATATTCGCCAGGGGCATCGCAAGCATCGCCCATGTGACGTCGGAGTGCTGGATAGAGGATTCCTTTGACAAGGGTGGACTTGCCCGATCCGCTTACTCCTGTGACGACAGTCATTACATTAAGCGGGAACTCGACGTCGATGCCTCGCAAATTATTCATACGGGCACCTTTCACATCGATGTGTCTGTTCCAAGGGCGACGGCTCGCAGGTATGGGCATGTTGTCGATGCCCTGCAAGAATTGGAGGGTGTAGCTTCTGGAAAGACTTGATTCGCTGCCTTTGCCTGTCTTGCCGTTTTTGGATGTCTTACTGTTTTTGCCTGTTTGATTGGTGATACTGGATATGGGACCAGCAAAGACAATCTCTCCGCCAAAACGACCTGCATCTGGTCCTACGTCGACAAGATAGTCGGCTGCTCGCATGATTTCCTCGTCGTGCTCCACCACTACCACCGTATTGCCCAGTGCCTGTAGTTCTTTCAGCACATGAATAAGGCGGGCAGTGTCACGTGAGTGAAGACCGATGCTTGGCTCATCAAGTATATACAGCGAACCCACCAGGCTGGATCCAAGCGATGTGCAAAGGTTGATGCGCTGACTCTCACCACCAGAGAGAGAGTTTGACAGACGATTGAGTGTCAGATATCCAAGGCCCACATCCAGAAGGAACTGCAAGCGATTGCGAATCTCTGTCAGCAGGCGTCGTCCCACCTCAGCATCATGGTCGGAAAGTTGCAGCTTAGAAAACCATTCCTGCAGTCTTACAACAGGCATCTGCACCAAGTCAGTGATGCTGCGACCACCTATCTTCACATAGTCTGCCTCAGGTTTCAGACGTGTCCCATGACACTTTGGACATTTCGTCTTACCCCTATAGCGGCTCATCATCACACGATACTGAATCTTGTACTGATTCTCCTTCACCATCTGGAAGAAAGAATCAATGCATGGTTTCTCGCCCAGCGGCAGACGACGGTCACTGGGCAATCCATGCCACAGCCAGTCGCGCTGTTTCTGAGTAAGGTTATAATAAGGTTCAAATATGGGGAAATCGTCCTTAGGAGCATGCTGGATGAACCATTTCTGCCATTCGCCCATCTTCTCACCATGCCAAGGGACAACACATCCGTCATAGACTGACAGTGACGTATTAGGGATGACCAGACGCTCGTCGATACCTATGATCATACCAAATCCCTGACACTCTGGGCACGCGCCGATGGGAGAATTAAACGAGAAGGTCTGGTCGGTAGGTTCTTCGAAGGTGATACCGTCGGCCTCGAAACGAGTGGAGAAGTCATAGGTCAGGCCCGAGGGCATGACCATCATCCTCAGCTGTCCCTGCCCTTCATAAAAGGCAGTCTCGGCAGAATCTACCAGACGTGCAATAGTATCCTTAGAGTCATCTGCAGAAAGGCGATCGATGACCAGATACAACTGCTGATCATAGGTAGAAAGTGACGTGTCGCGCTTCGACTCCAGCCAGTCGTCGATGCGATGGAAATCTCCATCGGCATAGATGCGGCTATAGCCTTGCAGCACGCTGGCTTTGAGATGAAGCTCGAGCGTGCGTCCCTCAGGCACCACTAGAGGAGCCATGATCACAAACTTCGTTCCTCGTGAGAACTCCAGCATCTTTTGCACCACATCCTCCGTAGAGTGTTTCTTCACCTCCTCACCCGATACAGGCGAGAAGGTATGTCCGATGCGGGCGAAGAGCAGGCGCAGATATTCGTAGATCTCCGTCGACGTACCTACAGTGCTGCGAGGATTACGTGCGATGACTTTCTGCTCAATAGCAATAGCAGGCGGAATGCCGCGGATGAAGTCGCACTCGGGCTTGTTCATACGTCCCAGGAACTGGCGAGCGTAGCTGCTGAGCGACTCCACATAGCGCCGCTGACCCTCGGCATAAAGTGTGTCGAAGGCCAGTGACGACTTGCCCGAGCCTGAGACTCCGGCAATGACGATGAACTTTCCTTGTGGAAGGCGCACGTCAACATTCTTCAGATTGTTGACGCGTGCCCCTTTTATTTCAATATATTCAGCCATTTAAATGCGTTTCAGCACCATCAGCAGGTGATCCCACACCATCTGAACGGTGGGGATGAGCAGGCGCTCGTCGGGTGTGTGAACATCGCGCAGCGTAGGACCGAAGCTCACCATATCGAGATTGGGATAGCGCTCAGAGAAGAGTCCGCACTCCAGGCCTGCATGTATGCCTCTTACGACGGAATCCTTACCAAACAGTTCTTTGTAGCAGCTGACCACCGTATCACGCAGCTTGCTCTCAGCGCGCATCTTCCATGCAGGATATCCGTCGCTGCTCCATGCCTCGGCACCAGCCAGTTGGAAGGTGGCCACAATGGTTGCACACATATTGTCGAGGTTTGACATCACGTTCGAGCGTTGCGACGACAGGATGTTCAGCTCGTTCTCCGTCGAGTGGATGGCAGCTATATTAGAAGATGTCTCGACCATGCCGTTCAAGGCAGGATCCTGGCAGATGGCATAGATGCCGTTGTCCACGGCCTGCAGCGCCCAGACAAAGTTACGTGCCACAGTCGGCTCGATGACAGCCTCAGGCTCGCAGCTCTCCATCGACCACACCATCTGAGTGTCAGTGACGTGGAACTCGTCGGCCACCTGAGCAGCGAAGACATTCCAGTCGGCCTTGACATTCTCCTTGACATTCTGAGGAACGGCAATGATGAACTGTCCGTCGCGAGGAATGGCATTATGCAGCTTACCTGAATGGAACTGGGCCAGGCATACGCCCTCATAGCGGTTCATGGTCTGGAAGAGGAAGCGGCCCAGCAGCTTAATGGCATTGGCACGCTTCTTGTTGATATCGTCACCTGAGTGGCCACCGTTCAGTCCCTTCAGCTGTGCCTTGAGGAAGAAAGCATCAGCGGCAGGCTCCACACGCTGGAAGGAGAACTTTGCCGTGGTATTACGGCCTCCGGCACAGGACACGAAGATCTCGCCCTCATCCTCTGAGTCGAGATTGATGAGATAGTCACCAGTCATGAACCCGGCCTTCATGCCCTCGGCACCACTCAGTCCAGTCTCCTCATCACGAGTGAAGACACACTCCAGCGGACCGTGCTCTATGTCTTCAGCCTCGAGAATGGCCAGCTCAATGGCACATCCTATGCCATCGTCAGCACCCAGCGTCGTACCCTTTGCCCGCAGCCACTCGCCGTCGACGTATGTCTGGATGGCATCATTGTCAAAGTCGAAATCCACATCGACCAGCTTGTCGCAAACCATATCCATATGACTCTGAAGGATGACGGTCTTACGATTCTCATATCCAGGGGTGGCTGGCTTGCGGATAATCACATTGCCCGTTTCGTCGACTTTGGTGTCCAATCCGTGGCTCTTTCCCCACTCCGTGAGGTACTCAATCATCTTCTCCTCGCGCTTCGAAGGACGGGGAATACTGTTAATCTTTGCAAACTGAGCAAAGACAGATGCAGGTTTTAACTCGTTTTTATTCATTTTTAATGCTTATTATAAAGTGATTCCAATTAAAATGTTTAACTTTGCACCCGAATTACGGGGCTCTTCTCGGCAGTAAGCGGCATCAGTGTCGTATCATACTCGAGTTTTGCACCGCAAAATTAATAAAAATGATTGGAATAATCGTCATTGTCACGTTAATAATTGCTATCGCGGTAGCATTTTTATGCGTAAAAGTGATTTTTCGGAGGAATGGGAGCTTCTCATCGCAGCATATTCATGACTCTGAAGCCATGCGCGAGCGTGGCATCCACTGTGTCCTGGACCAAGACCGTGAGATGCGCCAGCGCAGTCGGTTAGCCGTCAGTGAGAGATCAAAATAAAACAATATAAACAAAATGAAAAAGAACATTATCAAGACCCTTTCCCTACTGGCCGTCGTCGCAATGATGGCCTCGTGCAACAACAAACCCTCGAAGATGGACGACGCTGCTGAAGAAGAGCAGCAGCAGACCATGCGCATCGCCTATGTCGAGCTCGACTCACTCACTGAGCATTACGAGTATGCCAAGGTGATGAAAGACTCGCTGGAGAAGATGAGTGCCAACGCTACGAACGTGCTCAGCAACAAGGACAAGGAGCTGGAGCGCTCGTACAACAGTATTCAGACGAAGTTGCAGAACAATGGGTTCACCAGCGAACAGCAGTATAAGACTGCCGTGGCCGCTTTCGAGCAGGAGCGCAACAACCGTGTTGCCCTGGAGGCTCGCCTGAGCAATGAGCTGGCACAGAAGCAGGCCGACTTCCTCAAGACACTTCAAGACAGTCTCGACCACTTCCTGGCTGAATACAACAAGGACAAGAAGTTCGACCTGATCCTCAATAAGGCCACCGTCCTCTATTCCGACCAGAAGTACGACATCACTCAGGACGTCATCAACGGCCTTAACAACCGCTACACCAAGTAAGCGGAAAAGGTTTGGGGGCGTCAGCTGCCATATAATCGTTCGTCGAAAAATCGAAAAATCGAAAATAAATCCAGATGGTTCTCATCATTGTCCTAATTCTCTTGTTCAGCTACCTGCTGATAGCCACTGGCCACCTTACGGGGGTCAACAAGGCGGCCATTGCCACCTTCCTGGGTACCATCAGCTGGGTAGTGTTTGTCATCTGGAGCAAGGATTTCAGCCAGGAAGTGTTCCTTAGTTCTGTGGGGCGTGCCGCTGCCATCGTCATGTTCCTCCTGGCCACGATGTCGATCATTGAGATTTTGAACAACAACGGCTGTTTCGACTTCATCAACGAATGGATTCGCACGCGCAACCCCAAACGGCTGCTGTGGACCATCACGCTGGCCACGTTCGTCCTTTCTGCCACCCTCGACAACCTTGCCACGACCATGCTGATGCTCGTCATCATGCATAGCATCGTGAGAAGCCGTTCGCAGCGCATGCTCATCGGCTCAGCCATCGTACTGGCTGCATGTTGCGGCGGCTGCTTCACAGTCATCGGCGACTGCACGGGTCTGCTGCTCTGGGGCGACGAGGCCGTCACGGCTACGCAGTTCTCGGCTCGTCTGGCCCTGCCAGCCCTGGTGGCTTGGATTGTTCCTACGATCTTTATCAATCGTGAACTGCCAGGTCGTCTAGACATTGAATGGACTGTAGCCCCTTATCGTGGCGACGATACACGCCTGAACCGCTGGCAGCGACTGCTGATGCTCGTTGTAGGCATAGGCGGACTATGGTTTATCCCCACTTTCCTCAGCCTCACGCGCCTGTCGCCCTTCTTGGGAGCTCTCTGCGTGCTGGCAGTGCTTTGGGTGGTCAACGAAGCGTTCAACCGCAAGCTGATGAATGCCGACCAGATGTCGCAGCGCCGCTTCCCACGCGTATTACAATATGGTGCCATCCAGCAGATGCTCTTCGTCATGGGCATCATGCTTGGCTTTGGAGCAGCTGCTGAGACTGGTGTGCTCAGCGCCATCGCACGATGGGTCGAGGCCAACGTAGGCAGTATCTGGATCATCGGCATCATCTCTGGCTTCCTGTCAGGTCTGATTGACATGTTCACCATAGCCGTCAGCGACATTTCCATTGCACAGTCGCTGCACGGGCTGACGGCAGCCACAGGTCCTTATGCACAGAACGGTGCGTTCTGGCTCATCACGGCCTATACCACTGCCGTGGGAGGCTGTCTGCTCTCCGTAGGAAGTGCTTGCGGCATAGCTCTCATGCAGATGGAACACATACGCCTGAGCTGGTACCTGCGACGCATTGCTCCAAAAGTGCTCATAGGCTGGCTCTTGGGTATGGCCGTTCTTTATGCTGAGACCATTCTCTTCTGAAACCATTTACCAACAAAACATCACCTAACATTATTACCCTACAACTATGCCTAAAATCAAAACTATCGGAATTCTCACCTCTGGAGGTGATGCGCCTGGCATGAATGCGGCCATACGTGCCGTGACGCGAGCAGGCATCTACAACGGATTCACTATCAAAGGCATCTATCGAGGCTACGACGGACTCATCAAGGGCGAGGTGCGACAGTTCACCACTGAGAACGTGTCAGGCATCATCACCCGTGGTGGTACCATCCTGAAGACTGCCCGTTCCAAGGAGTTCATGACTCCTGAGGGCATGCAGAAAGCCTATGAGACCTGCCAGCGCGAGGAGATCGACGCCCTCGTTGTCATAGGCGGCAACGGCTCCCTCACTGGCGCACGTAACTTTGGCATGGAGTTCGACTTCCCCGTTATCGGTCTGCCTGGCACCATCGACAACGACCTCTATGGCACTGACTCTACCATCGGCTACGACACCACGATGAACACCATCATGGAGTGCGTCGACCGCATCCGCGATACTGCCAACTCCCACGAGCGCATCTTCTTTGTCGAGGTGATGGGACGTGACGCAGGTTTCCTCGCCCAGAACTCAGCTATCGCCTGTGGTGCCGAGGCCGCCATCATCCCTGAGGAGATGACTGACGAAGACCAGCTGGCACAGTTCATGGGTCGTGGCATCCGCAAGTCCAAGAAGTCGTGCATCGTCATCGTGTCAGAGAGTCCGAAGTGTGGTGCCCTCTACTATGCCGACCGTGTGAAGAAGGAATTCCCAGGGTTCGACGTGCGTGTCTCCATCCTCGGACACCTGCAGCGTGGCGGCTCTCCCTCGGCCCACGACCGCATCCTCGCCTCGCGTACTGGTGTGGGAGCCATCGAGGCCATCCGTCAGGGTCAGCGAAACATCATGGTGGGCGTGCGCAACAACGAGATTGTCTACGTTCCCTTCTCTGAGTGCATCCGCACTGACAAGCCCTTCGACAAGAAACTCATCAAGGTCCTCGACGAACTCAGCATTTAATCCTCATACAATACTACCAAAAGCAAACGCCGGCATTTCGATGTCGGCGTTTACTTTTTGGGGTTAGTCTGACAGCGGCTGCTCCTTCAGCAGTTCCAGCGCACGACAGAGCTGGTCAGGGCAGGATGTTCTTTTGGTGCCGCAGCGAATGCCATCGAGACGCTTGATGACATCATCAATGTGCTGTCCACGCACGAGCAGAGAGATGCCCTGCAGGTTGCCGTTGCATCCACCTAGGAAGAACACCTGCTGGATGATGTTGTTTTCGTCACAGGTCACGTCGATGAGTTGCGAACAGGTGCCTGTGGTCTGATACTGGATGTGCTTTGTTGCCATACTTCTTTCAGTTTTTGGGTTGATACTTATTATTTGACAATCACTTTTCTGTTCTTCTTCAGATAGACGCCTGACGGCAGCTGGGTATGTACGACACGACGGCCCTGCAGGTCGTAGACAGGACCCTCTGCAGTACGTTCTTCGGCAGTGACATTACGAATTGCATCAAGCAGGCTGACAGGCTGGCTGAGAGCCGACTCGCCCTGCTCATAGACAGCGCTGACACGACAGTCGCCGGCTCCGAACCAGGTGAGCTGGTATGACGGAGAGGTAATGAGCTCTTCGTTTACGCGCTCGCCTCCCAGATAGACATTGTAGCCCAGCAGACGGAGATTGGCCGTGTTGATGCGGGCATACTCGATGTCGTCGATCATCAGCATGAACTTCTGACGGGCATGCACTCGGATGGCAAAGTACTTCGTGCCTGCAGGCAGCTGTGCCGTCACCTGTGTCCATTCAGCAGGAGCCGTCGTCGCAGAGGCTTCCACAGCCTGGAAGCTGGCAGCACGGTCGTCGGACGACGAAGCCAACACAGCAAACGACTCGATGTAATCATTGCCCATGCTCTTCACCCAGAAGCTGATGGTCTGTTCAGTGCCAGGCAGCTCAGGTGAGATGAGCCAGTCGTCGGCAGTGGCATTGTTCACCTCAGTCATATTAATGAGCATCTGCTGACCAGAATGCGGCTGCAGGGCGGCTATCTGCCCCAGCCCCACTGCGTCAGGACGGAACACCTGATAAGCCATGGGCTGACCTACGTTGTCGTACATCACTGTCTGGTCGCTTCCCAGCACGATGGAGCCCGTCAGCTGGCCGTCAGCATCGCGCAGCGTCCAGCGTCCCATATCGTCGATGATGAAGGGACGGTACTGCTCGATATCATCAAAACTCATAATGTTGCGAGGCGCGAGGTCAGGAGCCATCCACCTGAGGCTCAGTTCGCCGTCCTCATCGATGCCAGTCAGCTCCACAGGCACAGGATAAGGCGGCTGCTCGAGGGCGAAGGTGGCCGTGGCGCTATTGTTCTGGTCGACGGCGTCGCCATCAGTCACAACGCTCACCTCCAGCGTCTGCAGCCCTTCGTCGGCCACTGAGGTGGGCACGTCGAAAGTGATATCGGCAGAGGCAGCCGAGGCCAAGGCAGGACCACTGACCTCACTCACCAGCTCACCGTTCTTCGTCAGGCGCACCTTATAGTCGCTCGCCTGCAGGCGTCCGTTGTTGTAGACAGAGGCAACGCCCTTAGCCGAAGTACCAGCCTCGACGAGGGCGTTCACCTGCAGCGAAGCCACAGCGAGGTCGATATCATCCTGCTCACGCACGTTGATAGCGTCGAATGCCACGTCACCATGCCTGATACCTGTTGCTCTTCCTATGAAGGAGAGGAGGATATGACTGGTGTTCACATAGTTCTCCAGGCTCAGCGTCACCTTGCGCCAGCCCTCGCTGCCTGTCAATTTCGAATAGTCGATGACCTTCAGGGCCTCCAGCTGTTCAGCATCGCCCTCAGGCACCACGCCCACGGTAAGGGTTGTGGTCTGATGAGGCACGGCGTAGTAGTAGAACTCAAGAATGGGATGCTGGGCAGTGCTGACGTTGATCTTGCCAGAGGTGATCATGCCCACGTCGCCGTTCATAGCCGGCTTGAACAAAGCTGCTCCCTGGTCACCGTCAGCGGCAATGCTCTGGGTGAGGCCTATGGCTCCGCCGCTGTTCTGCTGGCTCCACAACTGCGATGTCGAGGCATTGGCAAACGACTCCGTGAAGGGCAGTTTATAGGGTGTGCCGCTGATGACCGTATTGGAGTAGGCATAGTTGCCACCACCAGCCGAGCTCTGTGCCGACACGCGATAGTAGAGGAACTCCTGCTTGGCGCCACGGTTCTCTGAGAAGGCAGTGCCTGAGCGATGGTCGCCCTTGATATAGGAATTCATGTCCTCGATGTTGTAGGTGAGCTGCGAGGGACGTATATAGCCGCCGTGGATGCCCGTCGTGGGGGCTTTCCAGGTGAGGCGGGCCGTCGTGCCGCTCATGACGAGTTTCACGTCAGTGGGCTCGGTGGGTATGTCAGTACCTATCCATGCCGTGCGCTCGGCAGGTATGCCACAGCCGTAGCTGTTATAAGTGTAGATGCTCCAGGTGACATTGCGGTTGGGCAGCGCCTTGTCCTCGAAGGTGAGCTCGCTGCCTGGCTCAGGCTGCTCGATGGTGTACTTCAGCTCGCCGTCACGATAGATCTCGATCTTGTCGAGCGACGTCAGCGGCTCGCCATAGAAGTCCGTCGTGGGAGCGCAGAAGGCGAGCGTGGCCGTCACCCTGCCGTTGGCACCTGGTGTGACGATGAAGTTTGTCACAGTGTCAGGAGCCTCAAACACGCCCTTCTCCTCGATGCGGATATTGTCGAGCTCGAGCATGCCCTGATCAGCATCGCTCACACAATGGAAGCCGAAGTAATACTTTCCGTCGGCATCCGACTTGATCTGGCAGCTGAAGGTCCTGGGATCAGTATAGTCGATGTTGTTCACGTCCGTCAGGTGTGTCTTCATGGCAGCGACGGTCTTGTCCTCACCCATCCAGGCCGACATCTTCTCTGTGCCCCAGAACGAGGCATTGACGTCGAAGGTGAGGGCATAGAATCGGTTGGCCTTCAGGTGGACGGGAGGCGTCATGGCCCAGTCGTCGCCAGGTGTCTTCTGGTCGTCATTGTACTCATAGTAGAGGTCGCTGTTCTGCGTGCCGTTCCAGAATCCGGCTCTCCAGGTACAGCCGTCGTGGTTGGCATCGATGAAGGTGTACATATTGGGAATGACGCTCAGGTCCTCGAAGTTCTCGAAGTAAGGCGGCTCCACCACGCTGCCCATCGTCAGACGGTTTGACTCTGCCGAGAGGCCCTCGATGTCGCCGTTGAAGGCAGTCACCACATAGTAGTAGTTGGTGAGCTGCTCAGTGGGCAATGTCTCTGTGAAGGTGCGCTCAGTGGTTTTCTCTGCCACCACCACGTCGCCAGGCTGTCGCACGACAGTATAGTTGAGGTTGTCGCGATTGACATAGCCCTTGTTCACGCCCGTGGCCGAGGGAGCATTCCAGGTGAGCTTCACGTCATCAGTGCCAGTCACCCTCACCAGACGAACGCTGGTAGGAGCCGTGGGACGGTCCTTGCCTACGAACTTGTCGAGATGCAGACGTGGACCCTCACCCGCCTCATTATAGGCACATACCTCGAAACGGTACATCTTGTCAGTCGCGACACTCACCTCAGGCCTCACCATCTCGTAGGGCTGGCCGCTGCCTTCCACTGTCAACTGTCCGTCTACATAGACGCGATAGCCCAGCGTGGCATCAGTGATGGTCTCGCCGGCATAGGTCTGGCGTGGCAGGCGGAAGTTGACCGTTCCCTCGAGGTTGTCGGCAGTAAACGATGCCACGATGCCTGTCGGAATGGCAGGGGCATCCTCCTCGACGGTGGGCATGGGGATATAGAGGCCCACGAACTCCTCGCTGTTCTTGAACTCCTCGATGAGCACGGCCTCGCCCGTCTCCAGGCTGACCTCATAGAGTCCGATGGGATCCTGAGCCGAGCAGGCCGCCCAGAACATGCGCCCTGTGCGAGGGTCGATGGCAGCACTCTGCAGGTATTGTGGCGTGATGCCCGTGCTGCCGATGACGGTGTGCTTACCAGTGGCTTTGTTGACTGTCACCAGCTTGCCGTCGAAGCGTATGGCATAAATCACGCCGTCGCTGTTGATGGCCATCGCAGCCACGTTCTGA
>JAEEGG010016076.1_pt1 | contig 15594 bp, 7 predicted proteins | sample 9134161 | NCBI WGS metagenome assembly JAEEGG01 (sample SAMN16246543, study PRJNA631951) | gut metagenome | biome: gut microbiome; feature: rumen; material: CR-attached | host: Bos | place: Iran: Karaj | collected 2018-10
ATCAATAAAGAGGGAAAAGTCAAGGCAATTACTGGTTCGAAATTCATCAAAAAGCATCATCTTACCGCTGCCAGTTCGGTTCAAACTACGGTTAGGTCGTTGATGGATAAACAGTTGGTGACGGGTCATCTTGGTGTGTATGAAGTATACGACAAGTTTTTCAGTATTTGGCTATCACAACTATGAAACAAACCACCCAATGTTACCTTGAGCGCGGCAACCAATACCTCATGTTGCACCGCACCAAGAAGGAGAACGACGAGAACCACGACAAATGGATTGGCGTGGGCGGCAAGTTCGAGGAAGGGGAGAGCCCTGAAGATTGCATGAGGCGCGAAATCTTTGAGGAAACAGGCTTTACCGTCACGGCGTGGCGGTATTGCGGCATCGTCACATTTGTGCACAATATCTGGCCTGCCGAGCAGATGCACATCTTTGTCTGCACAGAATGGGAAGGCAAGCAGATTGTTTGTAATGAAGGTGACCTGGAATGGATTGAAAAACAGCGGCTTTTTGAACTTCCTTCTTGGGAAGGCGACAAGCTGTTTTTGAGGCTGATTGACGAGCATCGACCTTTCTTTTCCCTGAAGTTGACCTACGAGAACGACACTTTGAAAGAAGCTGTTTTGGATGGAAAATGTCTGTAAATGAACTTTTTCTTGCAGAATTGGTACGTTTTTTGCATTTTTGCACGTTTATGTAATCAGAAAACCTAAAACAAATGAACATGAATACTCGAACACAACGGATTTTCATGGCATTAGCGATGCTGTTGATGCTTTCGTCACCTCGACTCTTTGCTCAAAACTTGATTGTTAACGGGGATTTTGAGCAAACAACGGGTACTTTGATTGAATATACAGACTATGAACGCATTTGGGGTGGCGGTGTGCATGAAGGACAGTTTATTCATGATGTCAATTCCACGGGGCATGGTGTAGGCATGGTGGGATGGCCTCAGAATCTATATGGATACGGTGGCTCAGGCTATTATTTGTTGTATAATGGTTTTGGCGGTACAACGAATCCTTCGAAAGTGGCTTGGAGGCAGACTGTTACGGTGACTCCTAATACTACGTATCTTTTTTCAGTACAAGTAAGAAACTTAGCCCAGTCTTATTTGGGTTATAGCCCTAATCCAGCTCATTTGCAGCTGAAAATCAATGGTCAGCAAGTTGGGGATATGACGCTTCCACAGCATAATGATTGGAATGAATGGGCCAGTTCGTGGAGTAGTGGTTCGACAACAACACAAGCAGTCATTGAAATTTTTGATATTTACACAGGTGATAGTGGTATTGGGGATGACTTTGGCATTGACCATCTTTCGTTTACTCCTCAGGCTACTTATAGTGTGAACGCTGTAGATGACAATGTCTCTATGTGTGTCACCCCGTATCAAATATACCAGATAGATGTATTGGCCAATGACATCATCACTCCGAGTAGCCAGCAACAAGGGGCTACGGTTCAAGTGATCCAGCCTCCCACTCATGGAAGTGCAAACTGGAACAACAGTACACGGAAGTTCAATTATATGTATTATGATCAAAGTTATTACGGTGGCTGGGACCAATTCAAATATAGAGTTACGATCCCTCATGGTGAGGTTTCTGAGGCATGGGTGTATATTAACGCGGGTAGAGATCCCAACGTGGGTTGGATAGATGCTCCTGGACCGATTTGCGCAGGTGGACCTTTAGGTATTCCCATTCCAACAGTTGAACCTGACCAAGGAAGCGGCCAATGGGAGAAAAGCACTTCACAAAACGGATCATATCAATCGTTTGACGCGAACAATATCCCGCTTTCGATGAATGGTAACTGGGTGCGGTATTCGGTCGTCAACGATTGTGGTACGGGAACTAGTAATTCCGTTCAGATTACGGTCACGAATGGCCCAAGCTTCACAGGTCAAACACCGCAAGTTCCACCAATTTGTGCAGGTGGCAATTTGGACTTGACACCTCCTGCGTACAATGCTAACAATTCACCTATTATAGGTTATGGATGGGTGGCCTCGCAGACCGAGACAGGTACTTATACAACTTTTAACAACAATAGTCTGAATAACATTCCGGCCTCATATAACGGATGGTATATTTGTTACATGGTGGAAAGCAGTTGTGGCGTCATCTACAGTTCACCAAAGCGTCAATTGGTGGTGAATGTTGCACCTGATGTTACAGGAACGTTGCAAGCTCCTCCAGCGATTTGTTCTGGCGACGATCTTGAAGTCACAGTGCCGACCTATAGCGGAGATGGTACGGGTTCATGGGAGATTAGCCAGAATAGCTCCGGAACCTTCCAACCTTTTAATCCTCAGAATGTTCCAACAACATATAATAACTGGTACCTACATTATAAGGTGAGCAATGATTGTGGTAGCGATGTCAGCAATGCGGTGCAAATCCATGTCTACGATGAACCTACGATTTCGACACCTGCCACGCCACAAGCCATTTGCGCAGGGAATAGTTTCAACCTTACCACGCCGACGATTCAAAATAACGGATCACCGGTCACCAACCAAGGCTGGCAGATTGCAGCGCAGCAAAACGGCTCTTATAATGCCTTTAACAACAGTAATGTGCCTTATACCTATAATGGCTATTGGATTCGCTATTTTGCTGAGAATGAATGTGGCATGACTTATAGCACAGCTGTTCAGATTACGGTGAACGATGTGCCTGAAGTGGGACCTATCACTGCTCCTGCGGGTATTTGTGCAGGGCAGTCTTTTGCCTTAACCACCCCGACCGTAAACTGGCGACACACCAACCAAGGCACGGGTAGCTGGGAAATTGCACCGACTTCAACGGGTGAGTTTACTCAGCTGAACAACAATAATATACCATTCATATATAATGGATATTACATCCGCTATAAGGCAGTCAATGGCTGTGGAACCAGCTATTCTACTAATGTGGTACAGGTCACGGTGTTTTCCACTGAGCCGACCTACGACACGATTACTGCGTGCGACACCTATGTTTGGAATGGCGTGACATGCAACCAAACGGGCAATTACCAGGCTCAAGTGCAGAATGAGAATGGCTGCACTATTACTGCCCATCTGTATTTCATTATGAGTGATGCCTATACAGAGACACAAACCGTCTCTGAATGCGATTCTTATACATGGCCAAAAAATGGTCAGACATACACTAGCACGGGTAGCTACGAATATACTGTGGAAAGTGGCAATCCTATGGTGTGTGACAGTATTTTCACGCTGAATTTGATCATTAATCGTGCGCCTGAAATTACAAGCAACATCTCAGCTCCAACCGATATTTGTGTTGGCAGTCCGTTGAGTGTTGTCGCTCCGCAATACGTGTTCAACCATATTGATGGGGGAGATGCCCATTGGGAATATGCCACTTCTCAGAACGGACCTTTTACTGCCTTTGACCCTTCGTCAAGCAATCTGGGTTTTGGAACGTATTACCTCCGTTTTGCCGTCATCAATACTTGTGACGAGGTTTTCAGCAATGTGGTCTCGTTCCATGTCAACGATGTGCCAGAAGTTAATATGCAACTTTCTGCATTGCAGGTGTGTGAGGACCAAAGCCTTGAATTGCCCGAAGCGAATGTGGTTTGGAACAATGTGAATGAGAACGACCGTGTTTCACAATGGCAGATGGCTTCGACTCAGGATGGCACATACGCCCAGATTGACCCGAGTATGTCTATGCAATTGGGCTATAATGGTTATTGGGTCCGTTTTTGGGCTCATAATTCTTGTGGCGATGACATTATAGGTCCAGTCCAAATTTCAGTGATTGCTGAGGTGGAAGAAACACTTGATCCTATTGTAGCTTGCGATTCATACACTCTGCCATCAGGTGAGGTGATTATTGAGAGTCAGGTGATTGATTATGAAACCTACGATCCATGTCTTCATGTTGTTCATCAACCAATTATAATCAATCATAGCGATTTTGTGGTGGAACCTATCACATCTTGTCATGAGACCTATGAATGGCATGGGATGACCTTTACCTATTCCGACCAAACGCAATATGCTACGGTTACGTTGACCAACATGGCGAATTGCGACAGCGTGGTGGAATTGCACTTAGATTTCGATGAGTTTGCTTCTTATACGCACACTAGAATTGCCTGTGGTTCCTATGAATGGGAGATGAATCCTGGTCATATCTACTATGAAACCCAACGCGACTCGGTGTTTGTACCTGCTGTGGATCCCGACGATTGCGATACTTGGTATTTTCTTGATCTAACCTTGGGACATGATACCATCATTGATGGCGGTACCAAGACGGAATGCAGTGGATTTGTCTGGCATGGTGTTCCTTATTTCCAGGACGCTGTGATATACGACTCTTTGTTTACAGCTATAACCCATTGTGATAGCATCATTTCTTACGACCTAACCATTATCCCACCACAATCGAGCGAGGAGAGCATTGTTTCGTGTCAGCCCATTTTTTGGCAGGAACACCATTGCTTTGAGGAGGGAGACTATCAGCATACTTTCACTTCTTTGCAAGGTTGCGACAGCATTGTGACCATGCACTTTAGCCTGTCTGATGTGATTGAGCTCTATGTCGACACTTTGGCCTGCAGCGCATTTGATTGGTACGGATATCACTTTGAGACTGGCGGGCAGTCGTCGTCGCATACCTTCCTTACCCCTCAAGGCTGCGACAGCACTGTTTATTTGAATGTGACCTTCATTCAGCCGGATATCCAACTTGATGAGCTACTTTCGGTGTGCAACTCCTATACATTCCAAGGTGTTACTTATGGGCCTGGCGTTTACGAAATCCCGCATGATACCGTGTTCGCGCAAAACGGCTGTATCAGTTCGGTTCAATTGCTGAATTTGACCGTGAAGGACTCCGAACAATTGGGAGCCATCAGTGGTGCATCGAACGTTTATGTTGCTTCGAGTTTGATCAACGGCATTTACCGGTATGAAATTGACATGGCAGGTTTGACAGGTCCCGTTACATGGTCGTTGTCCAATTCGGATTGGCAGATTGTGGAATCAGGAATTGATTTTTGCCGTGTCTTGGTCACAACACCAGGGACGGCTTTGCTGACCGCCCATTTCAATGTAGAGGAATGTGGCGAGATGGAACGTTCGTTTGAGATTGTAGCTGGCTTTTTCGGTGTCGATGATATCCAGAATGAAGTGCACATCTTCCCCAATCCTACAAAAGGTTCGGTTACCATCGAAGCAGAAGGTATAGAAAGCCTCCGACTGACCGATATGATGGGTCAGGTGCTTGAAGTTAGGGAGTGCAAGGGCTCTGATAGCGTCATGTTGAGCCTTAGTGGCTATACACCTTCGGTATATCTGCTTGAAATCAAAACAATCTATGGAGTTGTGAAAAAGCGTTTGGTTCTTTGTAGATAAGTCGATTCAATGATTGTCAAACCCGAGAAGGCAAAGAAAAAATAGTTATTTTTGCACCAAAGTGGAATCGTTATGGAAAAAAGATATTTGTTTATTCTTTCGTTGGTTTTATTAGCAATATGCACCGTTGCTCAGCCTGTCATCATCACGCCGCCATCGGCTACCATACAACCAGGTGGTTCGGTGACATTGACGGCCTCGGGAGCTATGTACTACCAATGGTCGCCAGCCACTGGATTGTCGACCACCGAAGGCCCAGTCACAGTGGCATCGCCTACAGTGACTACCACCTACACTTGCTCGGGATATGCCCCAGGTGCTGAAAGCGTGATTAACAGTAACTTCGACCAAGGCAATGTGGGGTTTACCTCAGACTATACCTTTTCAGATAATTTGTATCCAGAAGGCACCTATAGTGTTGGCTCCAATGCAGGAAGTTTCCACCCGGATTTTATAGGGACGGGTCATGGCGGTTCTGGTAATTTCATGATTGTCAATGGATCGACAAACCCGAACACAAATGTTTGGACAGAGCAAATCACAGTGGTACCTAATACCTATTATGCTTTCTCGACTTGGGTGTGCACTGTCAGCGCCGCTGGCGACGTGGCCCGACTTCAATTCAGCATCAACGGCAACCAATTAGGTGAAGTGTTTTCGGCTCCGCCTTATACCGGCCAATGGCTTCAGTTCTATGAACTTTGGTACAGTGGGAACAATACAGCAGCTACTATCACCATCCTCAACCAGAACACTTCGGGTAGTGGCAACGACTTCGGTCTGGACGACATCTCGTTCTGCGAGTTGGTGTTGGTTGGTGCGCCTCAATGTACAGTCTATGTGGGAAACATGACCGCCTCTGCTACAGCCGATGATACCGAGCTCTGCGAAGGCGAATCGACTACATTGCATGCTCTTCCTGTGAATGGCTCGGGTAATTACACCTATAACTGGACTCCAGCTAACACATTGGATAATCCTACATCGCAGCATCCTGTGGCTACACCTTCATTGGGAACTACCACTTATACTTGCCATGTGGCTGATGTCGATTGGGGAAACACGCAAGATGTCAGTGTCGCAATTGTGGTTCATCCTAATGTTGAGTATTATTTTGAAGAAGCCATCTGCTCTGGTACGAGTTACACCTTTGGTGACGAAGAACTGACAACTTCAGGTAATTATGTGCATACGCTTCAAACCCAATATGGTTGCGATAGCCTCGTTCGTCTTAGTTTGACCGTTTATCCGCCTAACGACACTACCATTGTTGATCCCAGCATTTGTGTAGGAGAGACGTACAACTTTCATGGAACCTTATATGACCAAGATGGTCAAACGGCTTGTTTCGACACCGTTGACAACCATGGTTGCCTGAAGGTGGAGAAACTTATTCTTAGTGTTGGATCATACCAAATGCCACCTGTTCAGGAGGAATATGTCTGCTATGGACATGGCGAGACGCCCTATTTTAGGTGGGATAAGAACAACATGGAGTATTATGCCGATACCTATGATGAAGCTATTGTTCCCGATCCCAATGGCGGTTGCGATTTCAAGTATCGCTTGAAACTTAAGTTCCATCAAGAGTTCTATGAAGAGGTACCACCTGTCATTGTCTGCGATGAGTATTATTGGCCGATTACTGGCGTGACCTACGATGAGATTGGCAATCATATAATTACAAAAACTTTCCAACACAGCTTTGGCGATGTGGAGTGCGACAGCACCTATGTCCTCAACTTGACTATTAACGAGTCGAGTACCCAAGAAACCTATGATTTTAATGGCGAGTGTGATGCCGTAACCTTCCCGTGGTTCGGTGAAATGCTTTCCTTTTACAAGGATTGTGATACCTTGCTTTCGGGACTGACTCCTGATGGATGCCTTTATGAGGTTAACCTTCATGTCAGTAACATGCAATACACGCCTGCACCTGTTATCGCTTATGTCGATGATAGCTACTACCAAGACGGAGATACCCTTGCCGTCATTACAAATACGGAGTTTTTCTCTTTCCAATATGACTTCTTCATAGAGGACTCGCTCGGCCATTTCAATGATTGGGATTCTTGTGTATGGCATAGTAACAAGAATTCTTGGCAGATTGAACCTTTCACAATGGCAGAATGGCCTGAGCGTAGTTATTGCAGGGTCTATGTCGCTGAACATGACGACACTCCAGTTGAGTTGAGTTGCACAGTTTACAACAGCCACTGTTATCCTTATAGCATCAAGAAGAAATTCTATCTCAAATCATCGTTCTTTGACATTAATGAACAAAGTGATGCCCAACCCGACTTTTGCATTTTGCCCAACCCCAACGACGGGCAGATGACGCTTGTTTTCAATCATTTTGAAGGAAAAGTCGACATAAAGGTGTATGATGCGATGGGCAACTTGATTGACAGTTTTGTGACATTCAATGATATGGATTCTAAAACATTGGAGTATAACTTGAGAGCTCGCAAGGGCATTTATTTCCTTGTGGCCAATGGAAAAGGAGGAACCATTGCTAAAAAGGTGATTATTAGATAAAATGAATAAATTGTGTTGAAAATGAAAAGAAAGGGAGTCATATATGGCTTTTTGATCTTGGTGATAAGTGGCATCATGTTGAGCTCTTGCATCAAGGAGAATAATGGCAAAACCATAGCCCTTATCGGAGATGAATACTATATTAAAGACATCCATTCGGTGATTCCAGACTCGCTTCAGGCCACGTTTGAGGCGATGTTTCAAGGCATTCCGTCGGGTGCCATTCCTGTCGATATTGTTGTTCCCGACAGCATTGAAGAAGATGCGTATGTGGTGCATACGAATATGTTGGTGAAGACTAATCTTTGGAATGTTTCGTCGCCGATTCCCTATCCTGATGTCTATATGCGTTTCAGCAAACAGCACAATGGGATTGTCGTGGTGGAGTTCGCCGAATCCACCGAACAGCGCACCGATACGGCATTTATCATGGGGAACAACAATGATTTCACAGTTTATTTTGCAGAAAACAAAGATATTAGTGCGGATATTCATGTAAAGCGCGGTGTGGTCATGTGTGGCACAAAGACATCTGTAGGTTTGTCAGGTTTTCGCATGGCTATTGTCGTGTTGGAGTCCGAAGGTGATCAAGCGCCAACTCCAGGTACGTATTATTATTACAAGGATGGCGATGGTTTGGCGGAAAGGTGTGTTTGGCCCTGGCAATAAATCCATCATTAAAATGAAGCTATGAAGAAAAAAGTTTTGATACTGAATATTTTGTTGGCGTGTTGCATTGGCGTTTTTGGTCAGATGACACAAAGTAAGCCAATGGACAGGACGCTTTCCTTGGGCATTAAGGGTGGCGTGAATATGCCTAGAATGTTGTATTTTAAGAATCCGGCATTGGCACGTTTGCCGCAGTCTTTCGTTTTTACACCGACTGGAGGTTTGTTTTTGGACATTCCCATTATAGAATCTGTGTATTTGTCGCCTGAGGTCGTCTATGTTCAACGTGGCACCGATATGAAGTATGTGCATCGTTCAGGAGCCAATGTCCACTATTCAATTTCAACATCCTATGTCGATTTACGGATTCCTTTGGAAATGGTTTGGGATGTGAGACCGTATTTTCAGCCTTTTGTTATGGTCGGGTTGGAGGCTGGAATGTGTATGTTTGGAAAAATCCAGATAGACAGGACGGCTCCAATTGCGTTTAATGATACTATTGCCGTTGACAGTGCCAACATGGCGTTGATTCATGCTGGAGCCTATGCTGGTGTAGGCATTCGTAGCAAGGTGAACATCGGATATCAGGATGTCTTGTTGAAATTTAGCGTATCCTTTCATCAAGGTTTTCTTGATAGCTATTCTCCATACGAAAAGAACGGTATCGCACAGTCTACCAATGTGAATGCCTATCAGGTTACTGGATACCGTTTGCCTCAAGGCTTGGAGGTAACATTGGGAATAGCCATACCGTTGAAGCCTAGACTTAAAGATGCTTGTGCTGCGTTTGCCAAGGATCGTTATCGTCGTCATAGCAACCGTGGGCATTTATTCGGATACTGATAAAGATTTCGTATCTTTGCACCCTCATTTATAGGCTATGCGTTTCCTCTATCCCAATATGCTTTGGGGCTTGTTTGCCCTTCTGATTCCCATCATTATCCACCTGTTCAACTTTAGGCGGCATAAGTTGGTGTATTTCAGCAATACTGCCGTACTGCGCTCCATTCAGCAGGAAAACGCCAAGACGCGTAAACTGAAGTATCTCGTCACTTTGTTGTTGCGCTGCCTGTTCATTGCGGCATTGGTGCTGGCTTTTGCTTTCCCTTATCATCCTGAGAAACAGTTGAATGTTAACAAGGCAGAGAGCTTGGTGGGCGTCTACATTGATAACTCGATGAGCATGAAAGGACAATCGCAGCGCACTACTTTGATAGAGGATGCACGGCAGTCGGCACGGGATTTGGTGCACAAGCTCAATCCCTCCAACCGATACCTGCTGATGACCAACAGTTTCGAGATTCAGAACGAATACCCGATGAACCAGGAGGAAATGCTCGACCAACTCGACCGCATGAATCCCGATGGCGCGCCTGCGCCGATGGGAGAAGTGATGGACCGTTTTGAGATGTTGGCTAAACAACATGGTTTCTCATCATCTACACTTTTCGTCTATTCCGATTTCCAAAGGAATACCTTTGATTTGTCGGCAGCCAAAGCTGACACCGCCATGCAAATCGTGGCGGTACCGATGACGTCCGAGTTCAAGACCAACCTTTACGTTGATACCGTGTGGTTGGCTTCGCCTGTGGTGCAGCCCGGCTTGACCAACGACCTCAACGTGCGCATCGTCAACCAAGGCGACAAAGAGGTGAAGGGATTGCCCATCACTTTCACAATGAACGGCGCGATGGCCGCCTCCACCACCGTCGACTTGGAGAAAAACGGCACCCAAGAAGTCGTTATGCAGTTTGTGGTGGACGGCACAGGTGACCAACGTTGTAGCGTGTCGCTCAACGATCATCCCATCACCTTTGATGACACTTATGATTTCGTTTTGGGCGTGAGGCCGAGCCTCTCCGTCATCGAATTGGGTGGCGAAGCCACGAGTTGCGCCCTGCTTTTCGAGGACGACGAGCAGTTCCGCTACACCTTGATGGAGCCTTCGCGCTTCGACTTGGACCAACTCTCAAAGGCCCAGTTCATTATTGTCAACGAGAGTGCTAACATCAACGAGACTTTGCAGCAGACACTGTTGAATTGTGTTGCTGATGGTGCAGCATTGCTGGTGTTTCCTTCGAAGAGTGATCCGAAAAACAACTCTTTCCTGTTGAATAAACTCGGACTCTCTGTTATGGAGATTGACACTAACGCCACGATAGTTCAAGACCTGGCTGTGCGGCATGAGTTCTTCAGCGATGTCATTCTCGATATGCCACAACAGGCCGATCTGCCCAAGGTGAAGAAGCACTTGCGCATGAGAAGCAACGGCATCCCGAACTCCTTGTTGATCCTTCAAAACGGTGACCCGATGTTGTATTCGGAGACAGTGGGGCGGGGGCAGGCTTTCGTCATGACTACCGCGCTTGACCCGAAATGGAGCGACCTTGCCGACCATTCGTTATTCGTTCCGATGATGGTGAAGATGGCACTGCTTGGCGGTCAATTGAACAGGCTCTCCTATACCATTGGTCAAGACAAGATATTGGTTTTGAATGATATGAGCCTTGAAGGCGACCACCAATACCTCTTTGCCAATTCAGAACGCAGCTTTGAGCAGATGCCTGCCTCGGAAGTGCGCAATGGCAAAGTCTATCTCTATCTGAACGATAACTTGCCTTCGGCGGGTTTCTATGACCTATTGGTCAACGATAGTGTGAACCGTGTGACGGCATGGAACGAGAGTCGTGTGGAGTCGCGCATGGACTTCGTGGACCGCGATGAGGTGAGCAAGGCGTTTGCCAAAGCTGGTTTCGATGTAGCCGCTGTTTTGGACACCTCTGACTTTGCCTCTGCCGACCTTGTGGAGGCTATGGCACACCAATCCTCGCAATGGAAGCTCTTTGCGTTGATTGCTTTGCTGGCTTTGTTGGGTGAGATATTGGTGCTGAGGCTCTGGAAGTGAACAAAGTACTTTTTTAACTAAAATCTTTTTTTTTACTCAGAAAAAATGCATATCTTTGAAGCCATAATTAGATGATTCAATAATGGCAAACACAACACAGAAACAAGCGGCTAAGCAGTTCGCTAAGGACTGGATGGGCAAAGGATATGAGAAAGGCGAAACTCAGCGTTTTTGGCTGGAGTTATTGCATAATGTCTTTGGTATTGACAACCCGATGGCGTGGATGCAATTTGAGCTTCCCGTGAAGACCATCACCAAAGAAAAAGGATTTGACTTCATCGATGCATATATCAGCGTTACTAGAGTCCTGATTGAGCAGAAAGGTTCGCATGTTGACCTCTCTGCCAAGGTCAAGCAAAGTGATGGAGCGGAACTCACGCCATATCAGCAAGCGCGTCGCTATGCCTCAGGTTTGCCTTTGTCTATGGCACCTCGCTGGATTGTCACCTGCAACTTCACCACCTTCGAAGTGCATGACATGGAGCATCCCAATGACGCGCCTGAAGTGATTCAATTGGCCGATTTTGAAAAGGAATACCACCGTTTGTCTTTCTTGGTGAATGATGCCAATGCCCACATCAAGAGGGAATTGGAGGTAAGTATCAAGGCTGGTGAGATTGTTGGTGTGTTATACGACAAGATACTTGCCCAGTACAAAGACCCCAATAATCTGGAATCTCAGAAAGCCCTTAACAAGCTCTGTGTCCGTTTGGTGTTCTGCCTTTATGCCGAAGATGCGGGCATATTCGGGAACAGAAATATGTTTCACGACTATATGTCGCAGTACCAGGCAGTTGACTTCAGAGTGAAGCTGATAGAATTGTTCCATGTTTTGGACACCAAACTCGAGGACCGAGATCCATATATGGATGAAAAGCTGGCAGCATTTCCTTACGTCAATGGTGGTATGTTTTCAGGCGATATTGAGATTCCACGCATCAATGATGAAATCCGCGGGATCATCCTCCAACGAGCTTCCGACGATTTCGATTGGAGCCTTATTTCTCCGACCATTTTCGGTGCCGTGTTCGAAAGCACACTCAATCCCGAAACACGCCGTGCAGGAGGAATGCACTACACCTCGATTGAAAATATCCACAAGGTCATCGACCCGTTGTTTTTGGACGATTTGAAGAATGAATTGGCTGAAATTAAGGCCATCACGATGACAAAAGCCAAAAAGGACAAAGCTGTAGCATTCCAAGAAAAGTTGGCCTCGTTGAAGTTCCTTGATCCTGCTTGTGGTTCGGGTAACTTCCTCACAGAATCATACACCTCGTTGCGCCGTCTTGAAAACGAAGCATTGCGAATCATTTATGGCACTGACCGTATTATTGGCGAGGTGGCCGACCCCATCAAGGTGAGCATCAGTCAGTTCTATGGTATCGAAATCAATGACTTTGCTTGCGCAGTGGCCCAAACAGCCCTTTGGATCGCTGAGTCGCAAATGATGGAAGAGACCGACGAGATTGTGGGTTTCATTCTTGACCCGCTACCGTTGAAACGGTATGCGAACATTCGTGAAGGCAATGCATTAAGACTTGACTGGTCAACATGGGAAGAGCCTGGGGACGTGACCACCGTTTATGCCAATGAGGTCTATATACACCAGTATTTGCCTCATGAAGACTCTTCATTTGTCGCAAGTGAACCTGAAATCAAGTATGGGACGATTGATCTTCATAGTCCCACAATCCATCAATTTGACAAGACTAAAAGGACTCACTATGTGACGTTTGATTATATCATAGGGAATCCGCCATTTGTTGGGGCTCGCGTTATGTCTGCTGAACAGAAGGATGACTTGATTTCTGTCTTTGGAGCCAAATGGAAAAACATCGGCAATATGGACTATGTGACGGGATGGTATAAAAAGACATCTGAGCTTATGATGGACAATCCAAAACTTCATGCAGCTTTGGTCTCGACCAATTCCATTACCCAAGGCGAGCAAGTGGCCAACCTTTGGAAACCATTGATGGAAGCTGGAGTGCATATAGATTTCGCATGGCGGACTTTTGTTTGGGACAGCGAGTCAAACCATAAAGCTCATGTACATTGCGTTATTATTGGTTTTTCTAAAAATTTGTCTAAAAATGAGGAGCGAAGAATCTTTGATGGAACAAATGTGATAAAAGCATCCAATATTAACGGTTATTTGATTGAAGGGGAAAACGTATTTGTTGCAAGTCGCCAACACCCCATTTGTAACGTACCTGAAATCAGTATTGGTAATAAGCCTATCGATGGCGGGTTTTATCTATTCAAAGATGAAGAGAAAGATGTTTTTGTAAAGAAGGAACCTGCTGCTGAAAAGTATTTTAGGCACTGGTATGGCTCCGATGAATTCATCAACCGCCGTCCACGTTGGTGCCTATGGCTTGGTGATGCAAATCCTGTGGAACTTATTAAACTACCTGAATGTATGAAAAGGGTAGAGGCAGTAAGGAAATATCGTCTTGCTAGTCCAAGCCCTGGAACTGTGAAATTGGCAGACCGACCTACACGTTTCCATGTGGAGAATATGCCTAAAAGTCATTACATTGTAATCCCAGAAGTTTCTTCTCAAAGAAGACCATATATCCCAATGGGTTATATGGATGATAACGTATTGTGTAGCAACAAAGTGCGACTAATGCCCAATGCTTCTTTCTACCATTTTGGTATTCTAAATTCGTTTGTTCATATGGCATGGATGCGAGGGGTTTGTGGCCGTCTCAAAAGTGATTATGACTACTCCATTAAAATTGTCTACAACAACTTCCCATGGCCCGCTCCAACGGAACAGCAACAAAAGAAGATTGAGCAGACCGCTCAAGCCATCCTTGATGCTCGTGAAGTCTATCCGGATGCCACATTAGCGGATATGTACGGCAATCTTTTCCTGTTTCCCGAACTATTGAAAGCCCACCGTGCCAACGATGCCGCCGTACTTGAGGCATACGACTTCCCGAAAGATGCCACCGAGAGCGAGATTGTGGCAAGGCTATTCAAGATGTATCAAAAATTGACCGAAAAGTAATGGATAGCAATATGTAGCTTCCGTTTTTTTCCTATTTTTGCAAGCAGGAGAAAAATTTTATGGATATCGAAGACAAGACGGAAAACGAACCCTTGGACGAGCAGCCAACTGATGAGACCTTTGAAGGTGTGGAAGACGCTCATGCTCAGGAAGATGAATACCATGTGATACCACTGAAAGGCATGTTCGAGAACTGGTTTCTCGACTATGCCTCGTATGTCATTTTGGAACGTGCCGTGCCCGCTATCGAGGACGGCTTGAAGCCTGTGCAACGCCGCATCCTGCATTCGATGGATGAATTGGACGACGGACGTTTCAACAAGGTGGCCAACATCGTGGGTAACACAATGAAATACCACCCGCACGGCGATGCTTCCATTGGCGATGCCCTCGTGCAGCTTGCCCAAAAGGATTTATTGATGGACACTCAAGGTAACTTCGGTAACATCCTCACAGGCGATGACGCCGCTGCCCCACGTTACATCGAAGCACGCCTCTCCAAATTTGCCAAAGAGGTCGTCTTCAACCATAAGACCACCGACTGGACCCGTTCCTACGACAACCGCAATGCCGAACCTGTATCGCTTCCAGTGAAGTTTCCGTTGTTGCTGGCACAAGGCACCGAAGGCATCGCCGTGGGTCTGGCATCTAAGTTCTTGCCACACAACTTCAATGAGCTGATTGATGCTTCGGTGGCCTATCTGCGTGATGAGCCTTTTACACTCTATCCCGATTTCCCGACGGGTGGCCTGATGGACGTGACCAATTACAACGACGGTCTGCGTGGCGGCAAGGTGCGTATCCGTGCGCGAATCAGCCAACAAGATAAGAAGACACTGGTCATCAGTGAGATTCCTTACGGCACCACCACGGGCAGCCTCATCGACAGCATCGTGAAGTGCAACGACAAAGGCAAGATCAAAATCAAGAAAATCGACGACAACACTGCCGAGCAGTGCGAAATCGTAATCTATCTCAATCCAGGTGTCTCACCTGACCAGACCATCGATGCACTTTATGCTTTTACCGACTGCGAAGTGTCCATCTCACCCAATGCGTGTGTCATCGTCA